>OFMU01001904.1_pt1 | contig 11964 bp, 8 predicted proteins | sample 1541861 | NCBI WGS metagenome assembly OFMU01 (sample SAMN04209238, study PRJEB22552) | human gut metagenome | biome: gut; material: feces | host: Homo sapiens | place: USA: Oklahoma
CCTGCTTGTAAGGCAGGTGCTCTAACCAGCTGAGCTATGCTCCCGTCCTTGCCGCACGCATTAGTACCGCGGCGACAAGAGAGATTATACTAAATATTAGCCAGACTGTCAACACCAAATTTCAATTTTTTTACTATTTTTTTCGGGCGTCCGCGGCCAGCTGCTCCAGCTGCTGGCGGTCGAAGTCATACACCGCGTCGCAGAACTGGCAGGTCATGTGGCAGGAGCCCTGCTCCCGCAGGATGCCCTCCAGCTCGTCGGCCCCCAGGGACAGCAGCGCCCGCTCCACCCGCTGGCGGCTGCAATAGCACTTGTAGCTTACCGGGCAGGTCTCCAGAATTTTCAGCTCAAAATCGGACATCACCGTCCGCAGCAGGTGCTCCGGGTCCGGATCCCGGTCCAGGATGGCGGACACCGGCCCGGCGGCCATGATGCCGCCCTCCACCTTGGCGATGGTGTCCTCCCCGGCCCCGGGCATCAGCTGGATGAGATAGCCCCCGGCGGCCTTGACGCTGTGATCCCGGTCCACCAGCACCCCCAGGGCGCAGGCGGTGGGAATCTGCTCCGACTCCACGAAATAACCGGCAATATCCTCGGCGATCTCGCCGCCCATCAGGTCCACGGTGCCCACATAGGGCTCCTTCATGTGCAGGTCCTTGATGACGGTGATGGTGCCCTCGCCGCCCACGGCGCCGCCTACGTCCAGCTTGCCGTCGTCCCGCAGGGGCAGGTCCACCTGGGGATTGGCCACATAGCCCCGGACGTTGCCCTGGGCGTCGGACACCGCCAGCACCGTGCCCAGAGGGCCGCCGCCCTTGATCTGCAGGGTCAGGCTGGCTCCCTGGCCCTTCAGGGCGTTGCCCATCATGGACGCGCCGGCCAGAGCCCGGCCCAGGGCCGCCGTGGCCACCGGGCTGGCGTGATGGATCTGCCGGGCCCGCTCGGTAAGCTCCCGGCTGCAGATAGCCGCGGCCTGCACCAGGCCGTCGGTGGAAATCGCTCTTACAATATAATCGCTCATGCTTACAAAACCTCTTTTATTTGCGAATGCAGGTGAAATACACCCGATCCTCACCGGGTACGGGGCGGCGCAGCTTCCCGTCGCCCCAGGTGCGCACGTCGGCAAAGCCCGCCTCCTCCAGCCACCGGGTCAGCTGCTCCACGGAGTAGCCCCGCTGGCGGTGCAGCTCGAAGCTGCGGTCCCAGGACCCGTCCTCCGCCAGGGTGAACAAGTCCATATAATAGGTACACAGCCCCCGCCGATACTCGGTGCGCCACACGCAGTAGGTATCCTCCGTCTCGTCCAGGAACACCTGTCCGTCCAGGGCGGCCAGCCGCTCCGGCAGCCGCACGTCGAAGGCCAGCAGGCCCCCGGGGCTGATGAACAGGTGCAGCCGCTGAAAGGTCCGCTGCACGTCCCGGGGATTTGTCAGATAGTTCAGGCTGTCCAGGCAGCAGATGGCGGCGTCCACGGTGCCGTACAGGTCCAGCCGGGGCATGGACTGGTGCAGGAACAGGGGCGGGACCTCCGCCGGGGCGCTTTTCTCCCGGGCGGCGGCCAGCATCTCCTGGGACCCGTCCACAGCGATGAGTTCATAGCCCCGCCCGGCCAGCAGCCAGGTCATGGACCCGGTGCCGCAGGCCAGGTCCAGCACCGTGTGCACCGGGATGCGGCTGCGGCGGAACAGCTTTTCCAGAAAGTCCGCCCGCTTTTCATATCCCACGTCCCAGGTCAGCTCGTCATAGGCCCCGGCCAGCTGCTGGTAGCTGCTCATTTGTCCTCCTGCTCCTTCATGCGCTCCAGCACGTTCTCATATCCCCCCGCGCCGTTGAGCAGGGACCGGTTCACCCGGCTGATGGTGGCGCTGGAGGCGCCGGTTTTCTCCAGAATATCGCTGTAGAGCATCCCATCGTTGAGCAGGGTGGCCACCTCGTACCGCTGCTCCATAGAACGCAGCTCGGAAATGGTGCACAGGTCCTGGAAGAAGCTATAGCACTCCTCCTCATTTTTCAGCGTCAGGATCGCCCGGTACAGCAGGTCGCTTTTTTCCTTCTGGGCAATCTTGGATTTCGCCGCTCTTACCATAATTGTTTTTCCTCCGTTTCCAAAAAACGTAGTATTTGTTTTCCTCGGGTAGTCATTTTACCATTTTAACCTATAAAAGTAAACCGTTTATGCAAAATTTTTTTGCAAATTTTACGGTTTGTTCACACTCTCCCCTGCCGCCGTCCGGCAACGCTCCCGGGAGCGTTACCGGACACTTTGCGTTTTAGCGTCCTAAATCCTACCAACCTACCATGCTGACGGTAACGGTTTTTGCGTGCTATTTCGTCCCGTCTTAAAAATTTCAACATATTGTCGACCCTTTTCGCGATAAATTCCGGTAAAATCGTCCGTTTTCGATTTTCCACACGGGAATCTTTACGCCATCGAGGGAAATCTTTATGAACTATTTATGAATGCGGACTATTCGTTGTCACCATTTTCACGAAATTTGTGCTATACTCACTGCGTAAACCAGAGCTGTCCGGGAGCTCTGAAAATCACAAAACGACTATAAAGGAGTGTGTGTTTGTGGCAACATTTATCATCGGTCTTGTGATCCTGTTCGGCGGCGCTGCGCTGTACGGGCGCTTCTGCGAGAAAGTTTTCGGGCCTGACGACCGTCAGACCCCGGCCTACGCCAAACAGGACGGCGTGGACTATATCCCCATGAAGGGCTGGAGAAACAGCCTGATCAACCTGCTGAACATCGCCGGTACCGGCCCCATCCTGGGGCCCATCCAGGGCATTCTGTTCGGGCCCATCGCATTTATCACCATCCCCATCGGCAACGTCATCGGCGGCGCCATGCACGACTATTTCTCCGGCATGATCTGCCTGCGTGACGGCGGCACCCAGATGCCCCAGATGATCAAGCGCTATTCCAATAAGGGCATTTTCAACGTATACAACGTGTTCTGCTGTCTGCTTCTGCTGCTGGTGGGCGCTGTGTTCGTTTACACCCCCGGCGACATTGCCGCCACCTCCGTGTTCGGCTTCGACGGCAAGCCTACCTCCGTCTCCACCTGGATCATTTACGGCGTGATCTTCCTGTATTACCTGGTCGCTACCGTGTTCCCCATCGACGCCATCATCGGCCGCATTTATCCCATCTTCGGCGCCATCCTGCTGTTCTCCGCCGTGGGTGTGTTCATCGGCATCTTCGTCAAGGGCTATCCCCTGCTGAACGTGTGGGACGACTGGTCCTCTCCCATCCTGCAGCTCACCGGGGCTGACGGCGCGGTTAAGAGCTTCACCTATGCAGACTACTTCAAGGGCGGCCACTTCCTGCCGATCTTCTTCGTTACCGTGGCCTGCGGCATTCTGTCCGGCTTCCACTCCACCCAGACGGCTATCATCTCCCGCACGGTGAAGAACGAGCGTCAGGGCCGCATGACCTTCTACAACATGATGATCCTGGAGGGCTTCATCGCTATGGTGTGGGCCGCCGGCGCTATGGGCGTGTACAATCTGGCTCTGCAGGAGCCCAACGCCTCCCTGGCCACCGGTACCATCGGCGTGGTGTGCAAGGATATCCTGGGCCCCGTGGGCGGCGTCATCGCCCTGATCGGCGTCATCGTTCTGCCCATCACCTCCGGCGATACCGCTCTGCGCGCTCTGCGTCTGTCCCTGGCGGAGACCTTCCACCTGGACCAGTCCACCAACGGCAAGCGTATGCGTCTGGCCATCCCTGTGTTTGTCCTGGCTGCCGGCATCATCGTGTTCGCCAAGTTCAACAAGGACGGCTTCAACATTCTGTGGCGTTACTTCGCATGGTCCAACCAGACCCTGTCTCTGTTCGCCTTCCTGTGCATCACGGTGTGGATGTTTGAAAACGGCAAGGGCAAGTTTGCGTGGATGCCGCTGATCCCCGGCGCGTTCTACGCCTTCATCTGCTCCACCTACATCGCCAATGCCCACATCGGCTTCAACATCCCCTGGACCGCCTCCTACATCATCGGCGTGGTGTTCGCCATCGCCTATGTGGTGGCTCTGTGCCTGTATGGCAGAAAGCGCGGCGCGGCTGTGAAGCTGAAAATGAACAAGTAACTCTTTTTCTCCTGACAGCATATAGGTGTAAATCCCCCGGCAGGTGCCGGGGGATTTACGCTTTTTGTCCGGTGTTTTTTTAACGGTTTTTCGACGGGATTCTCATTTCAGGGATTGAGTCGGGCGGTTCGATATGTTATACTGGACTTACTTTTTCAGGAGGCAAGCCATATGACACTCAACGAATTGAAAATCGGCCAGTCCGGGGTCATCACCGCCGTAGGCGGCGACGGCCCCCTGCGCTGCCGTTTGCTGGATATGGGGCTGATCCCCCGCACCGCCGTGAAGCTGATGAAGGTGGCCCCCATGGGGGACCCCATCGAAATCCGGGTCCGGAGCTATGAGCTGACCCTGCGGGTGGAGGACGCCATGAAGATCCAGGTAAAGGAGGCGGCGGTATGATTTTCGCCCTGGTCGGCAATCAGAATTGCGGCAAAACCACGCTTTTCAACGCCCTCACCGGCTCCAACCAGCACGTGGGCAACTTCCCTGGCGTCACCGTGGACCAGAAAACCGGCGAGATACGGGGCGAAAAGGGCTGCTCCGTGGTGGACCTGCCGGGTATCTACTCCCTGCGGCCCTATACCCAGGAGGAAATCGTCTCCCGGGACTACATCCTCAACCAGAAACCCGACGGCATCATCAACATCGTGGACGCCACCAACATCGAGCGCAACCTCTATCTGACGCTGCAATTGCTGGAGCTGCGGGTGCCCATGGTGCTGGCCCTGAACATGATGGACGAGGTCCGGGCCAACGGCGGCGCCGTGGACGTGCAGCGGATGAGCCGGGAGCTGGGCATCCCGGTGGTGCCCATTTCCGCCGCCAAGGGCGAGGGCGTGTCGGAACTGGTGGACCAGGCCCTGGCCGCAGCCCGGGGCCGGGTACTGCCCAAGGTCACGGACTTCTGCGCCGACGATTCCGCCGTCCACCGCTGCATCCACGCGGTGGTGCACCTGATTGCCGACCACGCCGACCGCATCGGCGTTCCGGCCCGGTTCTGCGCCGCCAAGCTCATCGAGGGCGGCGACGACCTGGCGGACCGTCTGGCCCTGGACCAGAACGAGCGGGAGCTGCTGGAGCACTGCATCGTCCAGATGGAGACGGAGACCGGCCTGGACCGCAACGCCGCCCTGGCGGATATGCGGTACAGCTTCATCGAAAACGTGGTGTCCGTCTCGGTGGTCAAGTGCCGCGAAAGCCGGGAGCACGCCCGCTCCGTAAAAATGGACCGCCTGCTGACGGGCCGCTACACGGCGGTGCCGGTGTTTCTGGGCATCATGCTGCTGACCTTCTGGCTGACCTTCGACGTCATCGGCCAGCGGCTGTCGGACTGGCTGGCGGTGGGGGTGGACGCCCTGACCGCCCTGGTGGACCGGGGCCTCACGGCCTACGGCATCAACCCGGTGGTCAAGAGCCTGATCGTGGACGGCATTTTCGCCGGCGTGGGCAGCGTGCTGGTGTTCCTGCCCATCATCGTGACCCTGTTCTTCTTCTTGTCCATCCTGGAGGACACCGGCTACATGGCCCGGGTGGCCTTCGTCATGGACAAGCCCCTGCGGAAGATCGGCCTCTCCGGCCGCAGCATCGTCCCCATGCTCATCGGCTTCGGCTGCTCCGTCCCCGCCATCATGGCCACCCGCACGGTGTCCTCGGACCGGGACCGGAAAATGACCATCCTGCTGACGCCGTATATGAGCTGCTCGGCGAAAATCTCCATCTACGCCTTCTTCACGGCGGCCTTCTTCCCCCGTTACCGTGCCCTGGTGATGATCGGCCTGTATGTGCTGGGCATCCTCATCGGCATTGCGGCGGCGCTGATCATGAACAAGACCGCCTTCCGGGGAAAGCCCGTGCCCTTCGTCATGGAGCTGCCCAACTACCGGCTGCCCAGCGTCAAAAGCGTGGCCCTGCTGCTGTGGGAAAAGGCCAAGGATTTCCTGCAGCGGGCCTTCACGGTGATCTTCCTGGCCACCATAGTCATCTGGTTCCTCCAGAGCTTCGACACCCGGCTCAACGTGGTGTCCGACAGCGCCGACAGCCTGCTGGCCCTGATCGGCCAGGTGCTGGCCCCCATCTTCGCTCCCCTGGGCTTCGGCGACTGGCGCTGCGCCACCTCGCTGATCTCCGGCTTCATCGCCAAGGAATCCGTGGTCAGCACCCTGGAGGTGCTGCTGGGCGGCAGCGCCATCTCCGGCCTGTTCACCACCCGGTCCGCCCTGAGCTTCCTGGTGTTCACCCTGCTGTATACCCCCTGCGTGGCGGCGGTGGCCACCATCCGCCGGGAGCTGGACTCCTCCCTGAAGACCCTGGGCGTGGTGGCCATGCAGTGCGGCGTAGCCTGGCTGGCCTCCCTGGTCATGTACGCTATCGCGGGGCTATTCTAAGATTGTTCCAAAAGGGCATTGCCCTTTTGGAACAGCAAAAAAATCCCCGGCTGCCAGGCAGCCGGGGATTTTTGCTATGCGGTTTTATGCGCCGAAGGGGTTCAGCACTTCTCGTAGATGGTGGCAACGCCCATGCCGCCGCCGATGCACAGGGTGGCCAGGCCGCGCTTGGCCTCGGGACGCTTCTGCATCTCGTGCAGCAGGGTGACGATGATACGAGCGCCGGAAGCGCCCACGGGGTGGCCCAGAGCGATGGCGCCGCCGTTGACGTTGACCTTGCTCATGTCGAAGTGCAGCTCGCGGGCCACGGCGATGGACTGGGCGGCAAAGGCCTCGTTGGCCTCCACCAGGTCGATGTCGTCGATGGTCAGACCGGCCTTCTTCAGAGCCTGACGGGAAGCGGGCACGGGGCCCACGCCCATGATCTTGGGATCCACGCCGCCCTGGCCCCAGCCGATGAGCTTGGCCATGGGCTTCAGACCGTACTTCTCCACAGCCTCGCCGGAAGCCAGCACGATGGCGGCAGCGCCGTCGTTGATGCCGGAGGCGTTGGCAGCGGTAACCCGGGGCTGACCCTTGTCGGCGGCTTCCTGGATACCGGTGGGCTCAAAGGTGTTCACCACCTGGGGGTTGGGGGACTCGGGGCTGACGGGGAACGCGCCGCGCAGCTTGGCAATGCCTTCCTTGGTGACGCCGGCCTTGGGATACTCATCCTTGGCGAAGGGGACCATTTCCTTCTTGACCTTGACCATCACGGGGACGATCTCGTCGTCGAAGCGGCCGGCCTTCTGGGCGGCCTCGGTCTTCTGCTGGGAGGCGGCGGCGAAGGCGTCCTGCTCCTCGCGGGTGATGCCCCAGATGTCGTTGATGTTCTCGGCGGTGGTGCCCATGTGATAGTTGTTATAAGCGTCCCACAGACCGTCCTTGATCATGGTGTCCACCAGCTTCTTGTCGCCCATGCGAGCGCCCCAGCGGGCGTCCAGGGAGGCGAAGGGAGCGGCGCTCATGTTCTCGGTACCGCCGCAGACCACCACGTCGGAATCACCGGCCAGGATGGAGCGGGCGCCCTCGATGACGGACTTCATGCCGGAGCCGCAGACCATGCCCACGGTGTAAGCGGGAACGGAGTAGGGGATACCGGCCTTGATGGCCACCTGGCGGGCGACGTTCTGGCCCTGGGCGGCGGTCAGGATGCAGCCGAACATGACCTCATCCACGTTTTCGGGGGCGATATTGGCGCGCTTGAGGGCCTCCTTCACCACCACTGCGCCCATCTCGGCGGCAGGGGTGTTCTTCAGGGAACCGCCGAAGGAGCCGATAGCGGTACGGCAGCAATTGACGACATACAAATCTTTCATAGTGGTAATTTCCTCCTACATTTTGTTTTAGGGTTCTACTCTGTACCTATATCGTAGTCATTTTCGACCGAATAGTCAACCCCAGATTGCTCCGAATCGCAAAAATCGTGGAACTGAACAGGATTTGACTGGATTTCTTTGGTGGTTTGACTAAAAATTAACAAGCTGGTTAATTTTATGACAAGGCCGCCCGGGCCTCCTGGAGCTTGGTATAGAAGTCGCCCACGTTGAGCTTGTTATACAGGCGGCTGTTGTAGTCCACCTGGGCGTTTGCCACGGCGTCCTTGATCCGGGTTTCGAACAGGGCGCTGACCACGGCGGACCGGTTCAGCTCCCGGCCCACCGCCACATACAGGGCGTTATCGGTCTCGATGACGCCGCTGACCTGGCCCGGCTCCAGGGCCGCCACGGCGGCGGCCAGGGTCTCGCCCATGTCTCCGGCGGAGGCGGTGACTCCCTCCTCCGTCACGTTCTCCATGCCCAGCTGGGCCGCCAGGTCCAGATAGGTGGCGGCAACGTCCTGGGAATCCCGCAGCTGCTGGGCGAAGCTCTCCGCCGCCAGGCGGGTGTTGTCATCGTCCTCGCCGTCCAGGGGCCAGTACAGCAGCAGACAGGTGGCGTAGCCGCTGTCCTTGGCCAGGGCGTCGATGTCCTCCCGGGCGGGATACAGGGCGCTTCCTTCGGTGCAGAAGGCCTGGCGCACCCCGGCGTACAGATAGTACCCCTGGTTGATGCTGTCGAACATGGTCTCCGACACGCCCATGCCCTGGATCTGCTTGAGATAGGCCTCCTGGCTGCCGTAGTAGTTGATATACTGCTGGCGCTGCTTTTCCAGGGCCTCCCGGTCGGAGTCGGTCAGGGTCACGTTCCCCTGCCTGGCCCACTGGCGGATCACGGCGTACAGCTTCACCGTCTCCAAGGCGTCCTGCTTGGCATAGGCCCCGTAGGTCATGCCGTCGGACAGCTCCGCGTCAAAGTCCAGGTCCGACACGTTGGCCGACAGATACTCGCAGTCGTAGGCCACCCAGTACAGATACTCCTCGGCGTCGATGGTCTCGCCGTTGACGGTCAGCAGTTCCGCGTCCGGCCGGATGCCGGAGGCCTGGTAAAACAGGCCGTCGCTGCGGTGGCCGTTGGTAAGGATCCCGCTGGCGGAGATCACCGCCACCAGCGCCACGGACAGGACCACCGAGGCGGCCAGACGGATCAGGGATTTTTTCATGTTGCTCCTCCTTCATGGGCTTTGCCCAGTTCTTCTTTTTTCAGCCGCAGCTCCTCCGTCAGCTTCCCGGCGGCGGCCAGGGCGTCCTCCCCCGGGGAGAGGTGCAGCTGCAGCCGGGGCGGCTCTCCGGCGGACAGCCGCAGGCGGCTGCGATAGCCCGGCATGGTGCACACGGCCATGAGGCTGGGCACATCCACCCGGCTGTCAAAGGTGAAGGCCACCACACCGGCCTTCTGGGTGATATCGGTGATGAACACCTCCGCCGCCGCAGCCCGCAGCAGGGCCACGTCCAGCAGGGCCATCACCGCCTTGGGCGGGTCGCCGTAACGGTCCGTCAGCTCGTCCACCAGGTCCGAGGCCTCCTCCGTGGTGCGGATGGCCGCCATCCGGCGGTACAGGTCCATCCGCTGCCGGGGGGAGGACACATATTTTTCCGGAATGTGGGCCGAGGTGGCCAGGTCCGCCGAGCAGTCGGGGCGGATGTCCCGTCCCCTCCCCTGCTGCTCCAGCACCGCGTCGTTCAGCAGCTTCAGATACATATCATAGCCCACGCTCATGAGATAGCCGGACTGCTCCGGTCCCAGCAGGTTCCCCGCCCCCCGGATCTCCAGGTCCCGCATGGCGATGCGGAAGCCGGAGCCGAAGGTGACGTACTCCCGGATGGCGGACAGCCGCTTGGAGGCCACCTCCGTCAGCACCTTCCCGGGGCGGTAGGTCAGGTACGCATAGGCCCGGCGGGCGCTGCGGCCGATGCGGCCCCGGATCTGGTGCAGCTGGGACAGGCCCAGCCGGTCCGCGTCCTCGATGATCAGGGTGTTCACGTTGGGGATGTCGATGCCGGTTTCGATGATGGTGGTGCACACCAGCACCTGGATCTCGCCGTCGGCCATCTGCTGCATCACGGAGCTGAGCTCCCGCTCGGCCATTTTCCCGTGGGCGATGCCGATGGCCACGTCCTCCCCCAGCCACTGGCGCAGCCGCCCGGCGGTGGACTCGATGTTCTCCACCCGGTTGTGCAGGTAGTACACCTGCCCGCCGCGGCTCAGCTCCCGGCGGATGGCCTCGGCAATGACGGGCCACTCATGCTCCACCACATAGGTCTGCACCGGCTGGCGGTCGTGGGGCGGCTCCTCGATGGTGCTCATGTCCCGGATGCCGGACAGGGCCATGTTCAGGGTCCGGGGAATGGGGGTGGCGGACAGGGTCAGGGTGTCCACCTGCTTGGCCCGCTCCCGGAGCTTCTCCTTGTGGGTCACGCCGAAGCGCTGCTCCTCGTCGATGACCAGCAGGCCCAGGTCGTGAAATTTCAGGTCCTTCTGCAATAGCTTGTGGGTGCCGATCAGCAGGTCCACCTTTCCCGCCTGGGTCCGGGCCAGGATGTCCCGCACCTGGGCCGGGGTCCGGAACCGGGACAGCACCTCGATGTTCACCGGGAAGGAGCGGAAGCGGTTCACCGCCGTGGCATAGTGCTGCTGGGCCAGAACGGTGGTGGGCACCAGAATGGCGGCCTGCTTGCCGTCCATGATGCACTTCATCACCGCCCGCAGGGCCACCTCGGTTTTGCCGTAGCCCACGTCGCCGCACAGCAGCCGGTCCATGGGCCGGGGCTGCTCCATGTCGGCCTTGATGTCCCGGATGGCCTGGAGCTGGTCGTCGGTTTCCGTATAGGGGAAGGCGTCCTCGAACTCCTGCTGCCAGGGGCTGTCCGGGGAGAAGGCGTGGCCCGCCAGCCGCTGCCGCTGGGCATACAGCCGGATCAGCCCCTCCGCCAGGTCCTTGGCGGCGGCCTTGGCCTTCCGGGTGGTCTTGGCCCACTCGGTGCCCCCCAGCTTGTTGAGCTTGGTGCGCTCGTTGTCCTCGCCGGGGCCGATATACTTGCTGACCAGGTCCAGGGACGTGGCCGGGACGTACAGCACGTCCTGCCCGGCGTAGGCGATCTTGATATAGTCCTTCTCCACCCCGTCCACCGGCAGGCGCAGCATGGCCACGAACCGGCCGATGCCGTGGTGGGCATGGACCACCAGGTCCCCGGGGGTCAGGTCCGTATAGGACTGGAGCTTCTGCTGATTGCTGTCCCGCTTGGGCCGGGGCTTTTTACTCCGGCCGGACAGGGGCGTGGTCAGCTGCCCCTCCGTCAGCACCGCCAGCCGCCCCTCCGGGTATTCGCACCCGGCGGAGAGAGCGCCCACGGCGATGAGCACCGTGCCCTTTTCCGGGGCCTTCTCCCCGGTCAGGTCCACCGTGGCGGGGATTTTCCGGTCCGCCAGCATCTGCTGCAGGTTCCTGGCCCGGACCTCGCCGCCGCACAGCACCATCACCCGATAGCCGGAGGTGAGATAGTGGGTCAGGTCCGTGCAGGCCAGCTCCAACGACCCGCCGTAGCTGGACAGCTGCTTGGCCGTCAGCTGTAACAGGTCCCGGGGGGCCAGCAGCTGACGGCCGGTGGTGAGGCTGTCCAGCTGCACCGTGGGGCGCTTTTCCAGCCGGGCCGCCAGCTCCTGCTCCGAGGCGGCAAAATCCGCCAGCTCCCCGGCCAGGAAGCCCGCCTCCATTCCGGCGGACACGTCCTCCTTCAGCTGCCACAGCCAGCCCCGCAGGGCCTCCGCCGTCCGGCCGCTTTCCTCCACGCATACCAGGGCGTTTTCGGGCAGATAGTCCAGGGCCGTGGTCTTTTCCGGATACACTGCCGCCAGGCACCGGTCCGGGCCGTTGGGGGCCATGCCCTGGCGCAGACGGGCGGCGTCGGCGGTCAGCAGCTCCCGCAGGGCCTGGGTGTCCTGCCTCCGGGCCAGGCGCTTCACCGCGGCCTCCAGCCGCAGGGCCGCCTGCTCCGCCTGGCCCTCCTGCCAGGCCGGCAGCACCTCCGCCGCCGGAAGCAGCAGGGCCTCCCGGCGGTTTTCCACC
>OFMU01001906.1_pt1 | contig 11957 bp, 9 predicted proteins | sample 1541861 | NCBI WGS metagenome assembly OFMU01 (sample SAMN04209238, study PRJEB22552) | human gut metagenome | biome: gut; material: feces | host: Homo sapiens | place: USA: Oklahoma
CGAAACGGGTTCCAAGTTTTTGTTACTTTTTAGCATAAAAAGTAAGGAAGAACGCCTCTGTTTCGCCGAGAAAGTTCCAAACGGGCGAATATCTAATGTTGCCCAAGCAAATTTCTTGGTGCGAATGCACCCTATCGGCGCTTGCGCCGCTAATTCTTGGCGTGACCGCGCCCATCAAAAAAAGGAGTCTTTCGACTCCTTTTTTTATCTCTTTTTATACACATCGAAGGAAAACCTTACTCCCTTTTCCTCCTGTATTTCGCCCTTTTCCTCCAGCTCCCAATCGGGACTTTCATCCAGATTCGGGAAGGCGGTATCCGCGGGATAGGTCTGATAAATCTTCGTGACATAGGCACGTTCGCACTGCGGCAAAAGCTGTGCATAAACCGTACCGCCGCCGGCAACAAAAACCTGCTTCTCGGCGTAATTTTCCAGAACGGCAGGCAGCTCTGCCAAATCATGGCACAGCACAACGCCCTCCGCCTGATAGTCCTTATTTTTCGTCAGCACGATATTCACGCGATTCGGCAGGGGCTTTTTATTCGGAAAGGATTCCAGCGTTTTCCGCCCCATCACAAGCACATTTCCCGTCGTTTTCTCACGAAAATATTTCATATCTGCGGAAATGCGCTGCAAAAGGTCTCCGTCCTTGCCAATACCCCAGTCTGCATCAACGGCAACAATTATATCCATATTTTTCCTCCTTATCGGCAATCAAATCGCAACAGGCACACGCCCCATGGATTTGCCGTACTCGTAATCCTCCACAATGAAATCGTCCACGGTGAAATCATAGAAATTCTTTACCTCCGGATTTAGGCGCACCTTGGGTGCAGGCAATGGCTCACGGGCAAGCATGGTCTTTACCATATCAATATGTCTGTCATAAATGTGCATATCGCTGATGACATGCACCAACTCGCCTGCCTCCAGACCGCTCACCTGCGCGAACATCATCAGCAGCGCGGAATACTGTACCACGTTCCAGTTATTTGCGGTCAGCGTATCCTGCGAGCGCTGATTAAGAATCCCGTTCAGACGATTGCCTGTTACATTAAAGGTCATGCTATAGGCGCAGGGCTCCAGACCCATTTCCGTCAAATCGGCAAAATTATAGATATTCGTCATGATACGTCTGGAGGCAGGTGTATTTTTCAGCTGCCACAGCACGTTATCCACCTGATCCATTTCACCATGAGGGAATTTATACTTCACGCCAAGCTGATAGCCATACGCCTTGCCGATGGAGCCGTTTTCATCCGCCCAGGAATCCCAGATATGACTGTTCAAATCGTTTACATTATTGGATTTTTTCTGCCAGATCCAGAGGATTTCATCAATCGCCGCCTTCCAGTTGGTATAACGCAGCGTCATCAGCGGAAATTCCTCCTGCAAATTATAGCGATTCACCACGCCAAAGGTTTTGATGGTATACGCAGGGGTGCCGTCCTCCCAGACAGCGCGCACCTTTTCATTTTCCGTTGAAAAGCCATGCTCCAGAATCTGTCTGCAGTTTGCCTTAAAAATTTCATCTACCTTAGCCAAAAGCAATTCCTCCTTTTTTCCTTTTCATCTCTGTCGTTTACAAAAAACCGACTAAATTCCCCTTTTATTATACTGAAAAAAAATGAACTTTACCAGTCCCAAGATATCCGTTTCTTGCGCCGAAGGACATCTTGTGGTAATATTTTTAGGAACACAAAAGCATCCCTTCCTCCGTTTCGGGCGAAGAAGGCCCTTCGGTTCCTTTCAAAAACGACATTTTCCGGTTTGATGCTTTCCGGAATCCATTTATGGGAGGTTGTAAGAATGAAAAAAATGACTGCGCTTCTGCTTGCCTCTGTGATGACAGTTTCTCTGGTGGCATGCGGCGGCAATGACGATGACGATGCGGCTTCTTCCGGTCCCGGCACGCAGATTACGGCGGCAGAGGAGGACGAAACCGAAGCCACGCACACCATCAAAATCGGCGTATTTGAGCCAACCACGGGCGAAAACAGCAACGGCGGCAAGCAGGAGGTTCTGGGCATCCGCTATGCCAATGCAATCGTGCCAACCGTAGAGCTGAACGGTACGGTATACAACATTGAGCTGGTGGAGGCAGACAACCAGTCCGACAAGGTAGCGGCTGTTGCTGCGGCGGAAAGCCTGATTACGGAAGGCGTTGCAGGGGTAATCGGCTCCTACGGCTCAGGTGTTTCCAATGCCGCAGGACAGACCTTTACGGACGCAAACGTGCCTGCCATCGGCGCATCCTGCACAAATCCGCAGGTAACCGCAGGCAATAAATATTATTTCCGCACAACATTCATGGACCCCTTTCAGGGCAGAGTAATCGCATCCTATGCGGCAGAGCAGGGATACCGGACTGCGGCTGTTATCAGCCAGAACGGGGATGATTATTCCACAGGGATTGCGGCTTATTTCCGACAGGCATTTACAAATGAAAAAATCGGCGGCAAGGTGGTTGCAGATGAGGCCTACCACACAGGCGAAACCGAGTTCGACAAAATTTTGCAGAAAATTCAGAAAACCAATCCCGACTGCATCTTCCTGCCCTGCTCCACGGCTATGGCGGAGGTTCTGCTGCCCCAGATTCGCGAAAGCGGCATTACTGCACCCGTTCTTGCGGCAGATACCTGGGAAAACCTTTCCATGGTAAAGGCAATCGGCGAGGCGGCAGAGGGCGTTGTATTCTCCTCCCCCTTCGAGGTAAGCGCGACCACGCAGGCGAAAACCTTCGTCCGCGGCTTTCAGTCCTACCTGCGGCAGAACGCGGAGCGCATTGCGCTGAACGGCAGTACAGACGAGGTTGCGGCGGTTTCCGCGCTGGGCTATGATGCCTATATGACGATGGTGACAGCACTGGAAAGTCTGGACGGGACGAAGGATGTGCTGACAAGCGTGGATCTGCGAAACGCACTGTATGAGGTGGATTATGAGGGCGTGACGGGGGATATCAGCTTCGACGATAACGGCGATGCCATCCGCGATACGGCTTATCTGAAACAGATTCAGAACGGAAAATTCGTGTTCCTGAAAAAACAGGTGGATGAAACAGAGTAAGTACCGGTAGAAACATTAGGGGGCTTCATTATGAAACAGATTGTTTGTCCCAACTGCGGTGCGAATGATTTCGTGCTAAAGGATGGCTATAAAGTATGTAGCTATTGCGATACAAAATTTGAAATCAAGAATAAAACAAAGGTAGCAGTATCTTTAGAAGATGATGTACAACAGCTATTGCAAAAATGTAAGATGAATCCTGCGAATGCTCGCAGATATGCAAATTTGATTTTAGAAATTGATCCTAATAATAAAGAGGCTATGAAATATCTATGAATTTATAGTAAGGGGAATTTTTATGAAGGTAAGTGAATTAGCTTCAAAGTATAATGTTGTTCAAAAAAGCTTTGAAAAATTTTTAGTAGACACTCGCTATCCTTATTCTGCCGCCGCGTTTACCGGCGAAAAAATTGTTAAGGATAGTGATATAAACGAACTGCTAACAAAATATGATTTATATTTAAAAACAGAAGAAGAGAAAAAAATTCAAAGAGAAAAACAAATAGAATTAACACAAGAGTACAATAAAGAAAAAAATCTAGCATTACCCAAAATGCTGATTACATCCGGCTTCAGCTTTGAAGGATACAGAATTGTAAAATACTCCGGATATATCTCCGGTGATGATGCGGTACAGGTGAACAGAGGAACAGCCGGTTTCTTCTCTGACCCCACAAACGTCGGCGAAAAACTCATGCAGTCCTTAACCATAATCAGACGAAATGCGCTCAGGGAATTAAAGGAGGCTGCATACGATTTAGGCTGTAATGCAGTTATCGGTGTAGACTTTGATTATCTGACCTTAGACCCTCAAACAGCGAATTCCAGTGGTGGTACAACCTACTTACCCTATGTATTCGGTGTAACGGCAAACGGCAATGCCGTTATTATTGAAAAAATTGAGGATGATGAAGCGTAAAAGCATAGAAAAGGAGTTCGCAATTTCTGCGAACTCCCTTTTCTTTTTTATACCTTTTCAAGCATTTCCTTCAGCGTTTTCTTTTCCTGAATTGCAGCTGTTACCTCTGCCATGCGGGAGGTATCTCCCAAGAGGATTGCGCCGCAAAGAATTCCGTGGTGGAAATAGGCTCTTCTCAGAACCTGATTCTGTTCATCCTTGATTTCAACGGTTTTATAAGGGATTTCCGCCCTTGTGCCGATATCTCCGATGGCATAAAGGGAAGTACCCATGCCGTGGAAGCTGAGTGCGTTTATCTCAGGCTGATAGGAAAGGGCTTCTCCTGCCGCATTCGCCCCTGCAATGCGCCCCATTTCCTGCGCTACAGGCCAGAGGGCAATATTTGCGCCTGCGTACTGCGCACAGTCCCCTGCGGCATAAATGCCTGCCACGTTGGTTTCCATATTTTCATTTACGATAACAGCTCTGTCTGCTGCCAATCCTGCCGCCTGCGCCACTGCGATATTTGCTCTCACGCCGGTGGAGAAAATCACCAGATCCGCCGCTACGGTTTCGCCGCCTGCCAGCTTCACGCCTGTCACACGCTCCGTGCCGCTGATTTCCGCAATCTGTACACCTGTCAGAATGGAAATGCCTTTACATTCCGCAATGCCTGTCAACATTCTGACTGTGGGTGCGTCAATCTTACCTGCCATCAGCACAGGTGCGCTTTCCAGAACCGTAACATCCAGACCGAAGCGACGCAGCTCCCAAGCCGCTTCCAGCCCAAGCACACCGCCGCCGATGACAACGGCATTTTTTGCGTCCTGCACCAATGCATTGACTCTTTCCACATCTGCAATGGAACGCACAACGGCTACCTGCGGCAAATCATTGCCCTTGATGGGCGGCACAAAGCTATGCGCGCCGAGTGCATAGATGCACTTATCGAAGGGATAAACCGTGCCGTCTGTGAGGATAACCTCTTTTTTCTCCGCATCCAAAGCTGCAACCCTGCTTTCCAACTGCAGGTTAATGCGATTTTCCTGATACCATTTTGCAGAAACGCTTGCAATCGCGCCGCCGCTGACTGCGCCGAACAGGTTCTTTGTCAGCATAGGGCGATCATAGGGCAGCTCCTTTTCCTCGGAAAGCATGGTAATTTCTGCGGTTTGGTTGCGTAGGCGAATCGCCTTTGCCGCCTGCAATGCCGCTGTACCGCCGCCCAGAATAACAAAGCGTTCCTCTGTATTCCTGCAGAAATCTGTATCCTGCGATGCCACAGGCACGAAATTTTCAGCCCCAACGCCGCAGACAGGACAGGTTTCGATGGAGGAATCGAAAATTTCGCCGCAGACCAGACATTTCACGAGTGTCCCTCTTGCAGAGGGCTTTTTCTTTTCCTCGCCCTTTAACAGCTTCAGACCGAACTGATAGCCGAAGGAAACCGCTTCTGCCAACTCCCGCTCAGAGGGCTTAAAGCGCACGCGGAACCCATCTATCACACGCAGATGAATCTGCTTCAGACGTGCAATGATATGCGGCACGCCTTCGCCGCTCCAGCCATAGCTGCCGAAGGCAGATGCCAGCTTGCCGCCATGAATAGGCGGATACATGCCTGTTGTCAAATCCCAGATGGGCTTTAACGCCTCCTGCAGAATGGTCGGCGTACCAAAGAGAATCCCGTCTGCTGCGCCGATTTCTGCCGCAACCTCTGCCGCATCTGCCGTAACTAAATCGTAGCGTTTGACCGCGATGTCGCCCGCCTCAAGGATACCCTCGGTAATCTTTTCCGCCAGCTGCTCTGTATAGCCATACGCACTGACATAGGGGATGACAACGGTTGTTTTTTCATTCGTGGGGATTTTGCACCATTCGTCATAGATTGCCAGAAGCTCCGGAATATGGCTATCCAGAACGGGACCATGCCCGGGACAAATCATGTCGATATCTAGGGAATGCACCAGCTCCAGCGCATTTGTCATATAGGGCTGCTTGAAGGGGCCAAGGATGTTGTCAAAATAATATTTTGTTGCTCTGAGGTAGCCCTCCGTATCGGTTACGGTGCTTCTGAGAATCCCCTCATGGGCATAATGAGAGCCAAAGGAATCACAGGTAACAAGGGTTTTGTCCTCCTTGATATAGGTATACATGGTATCGGGCCAATGCAGATTCGGCAGAAGGAAGAACTGCAGCGTTTTATTGCCGATTTTCAGCTCATCTCCGTTTTTAACGGGGATGCTGTAGAAATCATCATTCACGATATTTTTCAGAAAGCTGATTGCCGTAGGGGTTGCGATGATTTTCGCCTGAGGGTTTTCTGCAATGATATGGGCGATGGAACCGGCATGATCCGGCTCGGTATGGTCTACGACAATATAATCAATCTGCGCGATATCCAGCTGCTCGGACAATGCCGCTCTGTAATCTCCGAAGAATTTTTCCTTCGCGGTTTCAAAAAGAATCGTTTCATCCCCCGCCTTGAGAATGTAGGAATTATAGGTGGTGCCGAATTCCGTATACATGATGATGTCAAATACACGCAGGTTTTTATCCAAAATCCCTGCCCAATAAAAATCCTGTTTCAGCTGTAAGGTTTTCATGCTGCCGCTCTCCTTTCAAATACGCGTTTTCTCTCCGTCTATCTTCTCTTTTCTTTTTTTATTTTCTGCTTTTCTTTTGTTTATTTATATGATATCATTGTTTTAGAAAAAGAAGTGTTGCATTTGCAACAAGGAGCGAAAAAATATGGAAAATTTATTGAAAAATGAACTCTTTACGCACGTTTCGACAGAAGAGCTGGAAAAAATGATTCCCTGCTTTGAAATGACGAAGCGCAGCTTTCGGGAAAAGGACATCATTCCCACGCACGAGGGGGAAAAAAATTATATCTGCCTGCTGCTTTCGGGGACAGTTTCTGTCAACCGCATCAGCATAGACGGCTCGTTGGACTTACTGGAATACCTGGAGGATACAGGCGTATTCGGGGCAGCGTTTGCCTTTGCCAATCAGGAGGATGCGTTTCTGACCATCTGCGAAAAGGACTGCACGGTGCTCTTTATCGAAAAGCACCATATTTCCAAGCGGTGCCTGAATGCCTGTCCGCACCATACGCAGGTGGCGGAAAATATGCTGCAGCTGATGGGGAATAAGGTTGTCACGCTGACGGAAAAGGTGGATATCCTCAGCCATCGCTCCATTCGCGGCAAGCTGATGAGCTATTTCCGCATCCAGAGCACAAAGACGGGGGAATTGAGCTTTTTACTGCCCTTTTCTCTGCTCAAGCTTGCGAATTATCTCTGCATTGACCGCAGCGCCATGATGCGCGAAATCAAAAAAATGAAGGAGGAGGAGCTGATTGCAATAGAAGGAAAACGGGTGACACTGCTGTGAAAAAATAAGGCTATATCAGAAAAATCTGAGATAGCCTTATTTTTTATTTCGTTTTATTGTGCAGGTATTTCTCTCTCGTTGCCAAGCCGCCGCGGATATGCCGCTCCGCTTTATTGACCTCCAGAACCGCACGGACGGATTTTGCCAGCTCCGGGTCAATGCGCTCCACACGGTCGGTGATATCTTTATGTGTGGTCATCGTTTATCAGAACGCTTTCATCCAAACCGACCTCTCCCAACGGATTTAGGAAAATTTCTATATTTCCGGACTTGTCCACTTCAATTTTTTGAAGGATTCGTTTGAGCTGTGCATTTGTCATCTGCCGTATGTCCGCAATATCCTCAATCTTCTGAAAGGTGTTCTTGAGGATTCCCTCTACCTGCTCCCCTTTGGTCAAATGATAGGACACCAGATTTAAGTTGTTTTCCAGCCGCTCCATTTCCTTTCGCATGCCGCCGATTTTCTCATTCAATTCCTCTCTTGAAATCAAATCATCCGTATACATTTCCATGTATCTTTCCCTCGATTTTTTCAGCTTCGCAAGCTGCGCTTGCAGTAAAGCCGCATATTCCAAATTTTCGTCCTTTGCCTTATAAATGCGCTGAAATTCCTTCACAAAATATTCCGTAACCCTTTTCTTGCTTTTCAGGATATTCATAAAATATTCCTGTAGCCTGTCCATCAGCTCATCCTCATCCAAAGCAACACAATTCGGGCAGCTTTCCACGCCCTTTCCGTTTCGCCCGGAGCAAACCCACCGAATGTATGTATTTTTATATTGCCGCACAATGCGCCGATAAGACCACCCACATTCCTTGCACTTAATCAGCGTAGAAAACAAATGCTTGTTGCTCTGGCGTTCATGCCCCATGTGGAAGGCATCATTTCGCTCTCGCATAATTTCCTGCACCGCCGCAAAGGATACATCATCAATGATTCTAAGCTCCGGACGCTCCACCACACACCACTCCGCTTCATCCTTCGCTCTCCGCTGTCCCGTCAGAAAATCGCTGACCTCCTGCTTCCCGTTGATAATTTTTCCCGTATATAGCTCGTTTGTTAAAATGCGGCAAATCGCATTTTGGCTCCATTTGCAGCTCCGCTTTGTCCTTAAACCGCTTTCATTCAGCATATTGGCAATCTTGGCAGTACCATAGCCCTCCTCCAGATACCACCTGTAAATTTGCTTTATCGTTTCGGCCTCCGCTTGATTGATGGTAAGATGAAAATAATCCCCGATGATTTTGTCATAGCCGTAAACGATATTGGGAACCCGTCCCTTTTCGGCGTTCATTTTTTTCCCGAACTTGACTCGCTTGGAGGTATTCGCACTTTCCTCCTGCGCCAATGCACCAAAAATGGTCAGCACAAATTCGCTGTTTCCCATGCTGGTCATATTGGCAGTCAAAAACTGCGTTTCAATCCCCAGCGCCTTCAGCTTTCGGACATTCTGCAAAAGGTCAACGGTATTTCTCGCAAAACGGGAAATATCCTTTACCACAACCAAGTCAAATAAACCATGCTGTGCATCCTGCATCATACGAAGAAACTCCTTGCGGTTCTTGATTTTCGTACCCGAAATGCCCTCGTCTGCATAAAGTCCCACAAGGGTATCGCCTGTCCGCTTTGTGTATTCGGCAAAAAAGCCCTTCTGTGCCTCCAAGCTGTTCAGCTGATCCTCTTTATCGGTAGAAACTCGACAGTACGCCGCTATATTCATATCCTCCACCCCTTCTGTATTCTTTCCGTTGCCAAACTACATCTTGAGTGTAATCTAAATGCTTTTTTTGCGCAAAAAATTTGCCGCCAAATTGATGGCATATCAAAAAGGTATCCCATGCCATTTGCATAGAATACCCCGAATGTTATGTACTCTCCTTGTTTGCAGCAGTCCTAATCAACGTCTCCACCCTGTTTGCGTTCGTTTCAACGAATACCTTGAGTAAATGATTGGCGGTTTCTCCCATTGTATTTGGATTATGAAAGGTATACTTCAATTCTTGTTTTTTCACAATGGAATCTGCACCTCCTCGTTTCCTTTTTCTTATACTATGAAATTGCTTCGCAAAATAGTACAAGCATTCTTTATGCTTGCAGACGGCAAAATGCCCATAGGAATCTCACCTGTCCCCTCTCAGCGACCTGCCCCCATTGCCTGCGACGGTTGTTATCACGCTCGGACTGTGGCTGGGCAGAAGTTTCTTTCAATGTTGCCTGCAAGTTGTGTATTCAGTTGTAATAAGCTCGGAAATTTTACTTTCCATATAATATCCCGACAGAAATTTAAAAAAATCGAATTTTTTTGAAAATATTAAAAAATTTTTTAATCGCATAAGAAAAAGCCACTCCTGACGAAATGGCTTTTTCTCTATCGAATTACTATCTTAGCAAGTTACCGGCAAGTTAATATTATTTATTTCGTAATAGCTCATTCTCTATAAAATGTTGAAAATAAGCAGTTTTTTTAATTATCACATAATAACAATATCTATTTTTGCAAGTTACCAGCAAGTTACCGGCAAGTTAAATTTATGCACAAATAGGAATATACTTCATATACCTTGGTGCTGTATTTGGATCTAAAGGCTCTATATCATAAAAAGCCAATTCCTCTGCTTTTTGAAAGCTTTTTGTCCATTTAGCCAAACTTCTTCAACCAAATCTAATGCAATGAGCTCATCAACCACTTGTTGGCAAATAATATCTTGTCCGTTCCATTCTTCCTTTGAATTTATCAATTCAACTATTGATTTGCTTTTCATTTTCTTTTGCAGAATCTCAAGAACTTTATATTGCCCTATCTTTACAAAGATTTCATCACATTTAATAGATTCTCGTAGCTATCTACATCATGATATTTCACATTACTGGTAGACATTTCGTTAAACAGCTTTTTTGCACAAGAAATCTTTGCCTGCTCAATCGGTCTAAGATTTAGACTATCCATAGTACCTTTGGTCTCGGCAACAAAGAAAATATGCTGTACTATTCCTTCTTTGAATGCAATTGCCCAGTCAGGAGAATAGTTACCTACTGGGGTAGGAATATGAAATCCCTTCGGGAGCTTTGCATAAACACAAACCTCATCTGCGGAATCCAAATCCTCTACAAAACGGCGTTCTACACTTTCTTCAGCAGAGCCATCCGTAAAGACATAATCCTGAATTGCTCTTTTCGCTCGGAAAGCTTTATCAAAAGACTGAGAACTCTTTTCAGCCGTGAAAATAGAGCTGTCATATTCACCTTCAATCTGATTATATGTGATATGCTCAACAATCATTGTGGCTTTCTGCTCTTTAATGAGCTTCGTTACTTTTGATATAAATTCCTCCGGATTATTCTTAAACATATAGAGTTTATTTACTCGTAATCCTTTCAAAATAGCAACTACTGTTTTACGGGTAAGGTCAGTCCCCTCTGCAATCTTACCGATAAGATCATACTTAATTTGACTTGTCTGTGCGTGTTTCAAAGTCTGCGTTCTTGTCTTTTCGCCGGTAAACGATGCCCCACGGCCAACCTCATGCTCATCCATCTCTGCCTTTTGCCGCCCAATCGTTGTCGTATATTGTAGCTCTGAAACAAATAGCTTTTCATTGATATGGTCAATGGATTTACGAATCAGCTCATTGCTATCGAACTCAACGGTATAGGCATATTTATGATTGATCTGTTTCCAAAGGGCCTTGAACTCATCCTTTGCAAAATTTTCGTTCAGAGGATTATCCTTTACCTTTGTCTCGTGACCGTCGGTAAACATATCCTTAAGAACACTATCATCGTAAACAGACTGAATCAAGGCATGAATACCCTCTGTCATTGGTTTGATTTCTTCCGGCAACGGAGCGACGGTTCCCAGCTTTACATCTGTACGGTACTTATCTGTAACCTTACGCTTCACATCGACATAACCATTGCTAATCAGATAAAACTCAATCGTATCTGCTGTGTTTTTGTCGATAAGGGTAGGTGTTCCATCCACCTTAACATATTTGCCGGTAAAGTATTCGCTGGTAGCTGTGGTAGGTCTGTCATAAAGAACCGTTTTAATATCGCTCTGAAGGTCAGCGACAAAACCCTTATAGCTTTCACTTGCAATAACCGTCAGCATATTGATATCGTGAACACTGTCTCCACAGCTTTCCACATCCATACGATTGCCGTGCTGATTTACGCAAAGCCGCAGGCCACGCCCAACCTCTTGGCGTTTTGCTGTCTGGCTGTCAGAATGCTTCAGCGTACAAATCTGAAAAACATTCGGATTATCCCACCCCTCACGCAATGCAGAGTGAGAGAAGATAAAGCGAGTCGGCTCTTCAAAGGAGAGCAGGCGTTCTTTATTCTTCAAAATTAAGTCATACGCCGAAATATCATCAGAAAACTCACTGCCACGCTTCAGCTTGCTGTCAATGCTATGCCCTGTCTTTTTATCAATACTGAAATATCCCTTATGTACGGCAGAAACATCACTGCAAGTATCTTTCAGATATTTCTGATACGGGGTATCGAAAACAGTAATATACTCGTTTAGCACATTCAGATATTCCTGCTCAAACATCTGTCCGTATTCTCCAAGAACCTCATTCCCATCATCATCAT
>OFMU01001911.1_pt1 | contig 11927 bp, 7 predicted proteins | sample 1541861 | NCBI WGS metagenome assembly OFMU01 (sample SAMN04209238, study PRJEB22552) | human gut metagenome | biome: gut; material: feces | host: Homo sapiens | place: USA: Oklahoma
ATGTGCTCCACCACGGACAGGTCGTGGGAGATGAACAGGTAGGTGAACTTGTACTGCTCCTGGAGCTCCTTCAGCAGGTTGATGATCTGGGCCTGGATGGAGACGTCCAGAGCAGAAACAGGCTCGTCGCAGACGATGAACTCGGGCTTCAGAGCCAGAGCGCGGGCGATGCAGATACGCTGGCGCTGGCCGCCGGAGAACTCGTGGGGATAGCGGTCCTTGTGGAAGGACTGCAGGCCGCAGTCGTCCATGACCTTGTCGATGTAGTCGTCGAACTCCTCCTTGGAGACCAGTCCGTGCTCACGGACGGCCTCGCCGATGATCTCGCCCACGGGCATACGGGGCTGCAGAGAGGAGAAGGGGTCCTGGAAGATGATCTGCATCTTGGTGCGCATATCGCGCATCTCCTTGGCGTTGAGGTCATAGACCTCCTGGCCGTTGAACAGCACCTGGCCGCCGGTCTTTTCGCCGGACAGACGGAGGATGGTGCGGCCGGTGGTGGTCTTGCCGCAGCCGGACTCGCCCACCAGACCCATGGTGGTACCGCGCTTGAGGTTGAAGGTGACGCCGTCCACGGCCTTCACGTAACCCACGGTCTTGTTGAGCATACCGCCCTTGATGGGGAAGTATTTCTTCAGGTCCTTGACCTGGAGGATATACTGAGGATCGTACTGGACCTGCTCCTCAGCGGTCTTCTTGACATCAGCCATTCTGAGCGTCCTCCTTTCCGTAGTAACGGTAGCAGCTGACCATATGGGTGGGGGACAGCTGGATCATGTGAGGATACTCACCCTGGCAGCCTTCCACGCACATTTCGCAGCGATCCTTGAAATAGCAGTAGTTGGGCATGTTGATGGGGTTGGGGACCTTGCCGGGGATGGAATACAGCTTATCCACCTTCTTACCGACCATGGGCTTGGAGGCCATCAGGCCGATGGTGTAGGGGTGAGCGGGATTGGCGAAGATCTCCTGGGCGGTGCCCTTTTCCACCACGCGGCCAGCGTACATGACCACCACATAGTCGGCCATCTCGGCGATGACACCCAGGTCGTGGGTGATCAGCATGATGGAGGAGTTGATCTTATCCTTCAGGTTGCGCAGCAGGTCCAGAATCTGGGCCTGGATGGTCACGTCCAGAGCCGTGGTGGGCTCGTCGGCGATGATCAGGCGGGGATTGCAGGACAGGGCCATGGCGATCATGACACGCTGACGCATACCGCCGGACAGCTCGTGGGGGTACATCTTATAGACACCCTCGCTGTTGGCGATGCCGGCCATCTCCAGCAGATGGATGGAGCGGGCCTTGATGTCCTCGGGGGTCTTGCCCTCACCGTCGTGCAGGGCAATGACCTCGTCCAGCTGGGCGCCGATGCGGAACACCGGGTTCAGGCTGGTCATGGGCTCCTGGAAAATCATGGACATGTAGTTGCCGCGGAGCTTCTGCATCTGCTCAATGGGGGTCTTGGTGATGTCGTAGGCCTTGCCGTTGCCGAGATTCAGGCGAATCTCGCCCTCCACCACCTGGCCCTGGGGCCGCTGGAGCAGCTGCATGATGGACAGGCTGGTAACGGACTTGCCGCAGCCGGACTCGCCCACCACGCCCACGGTCTTGCCGATGGGCACGTCGAAGGAGACACCGTCCACGGCGCGGACGGTACCCACGTCAGAGAAGAAGTAGGTGTGCAGGTTCTCGATCTCCAGGGAGTTATTCTGGTCGTGCATCTGGGTGAGGAACTCCTCCTCAGGCACGTTCTTGCGCTTGTGCAGCTTTTCAAACTGGTCCGTGATCTTGCGGTTCTCCCGGGAAATCCGGCGAGACTCCTTGGCGGACAGATAGCCGCTTTCGTTTTTCTTAGCCATATGATCTCCTCCTTCCTCAGCGCTTCATCTTCGGGTCAAAGGCATCCCGCAGACCGTCGCCAACCAGGTTGAATGCCAGAACCGTCAGCAGCAGCAGCACGCCGGCGGGGATCCAGATGAACCAATAGGTGGTCAGAACGTGGGTGTTATTGACGTCGCTGATGATATTGCCCCAGGAAGCGAAGGGGAACTTGACGCCCAGGCCCAGGAAGGACAGGGTAGCCTCGGTGATGATGACGCTGCCCAGGCCCATGGTGCAGGTGACGATCAGCTGGGGAATGACATTGGGGATCAGGTGCTTGAAGATCCGGCGGGACACGCTGAGGCCGCAGGCCTCGGCGGCGGTCATGTACTCCTGCTCACGCAGGGACAGAATCTGGCCGCGGACCAGACGGGCGATACCGGCCCAGCCCAGGAAGCCCAGGATCAGCATTAAGTAGACCATTCGGATGTTGGGGTCCACGCGGGATGCATCCATGGCCGCGCCCAGAATGATGATGATGGGCATGGAGGGGATGCAGTAGAAGATATCGACGATACGCATGATCAGGTTATCCACCCAGCCGCCGAAGTAGCCGGAGATACCGCCGAAGATCACGCCGATGACGGTCTCAATGATGATGACGATGAAGCCGATCAGCAGGGAGACACGGCCGCCGTACATCAGGCGGGTCAGCATATCCATACCGTACATATCGGTGCCCAGCCAGTGGTCCTTGTTGGGGAAGGAGTACTGATCGTACTGACGGCTGGGCTTCTCCTGGAGGATCTTCCAGCTCATGGTGGCGGGATCATACTCCAGATCGTACTCAGCGGTGGCGCTGGTGGGAGTCTCCTCCTGAGTAGGGGCGTTGGGGTCCTCGGTGTTGATGCCGGAGGACGGCTCCTCGGTGTCGGGCTCCTCCTCAGGCTCTTCGACAACGATCAGGGACTCGTCGGTATAGCTGAAGGCAGCCTTGCCGTTTTCAGCGGTGGCAATGGCGGCATACAGCTTCTCCTTGAAGTCGCGGCTCAGGAACACGTCCGGGGAAATGGCGTTGACGATGATGTTGCTGACATAGGCCACATCAGCGCCGTCCTGGGAGGTGATGCTGCCATCCTCAGCCAGGGTGTAGGCTACGCCATCGGCGGTGAATTCCTTAGCGCCGGAGGCGGAGGCCAGCAGGGCCTGATAGTTGAACTCGAAGGACAGGGTGCTGTCCTTGGCGGAGGCGTTCACCAGCTCCTTGCCGGCGTAGCCCACCACCTGACCGTTGTATTCCACGGAATAGAAGTCGTCGGAAACCTTGGTCAGGGTGAAGTTGTCGCTCTTGTTGGAGAAGGTGGTCTTCCCCTGCTGGATGGCCAGCATAGCTCTGGCCTGGGCGGTGAGGCCAAACAACTCGTCGTTGTTGCTGGCGTACTGGAACTCGGTGTTTTCCTTGGCCGCGCCGAAGTCACGGCGGATGGTCTTATCGGCGTAGAAGAACTGGTCCTGACCATAGGGGGAGATCAGGCCGCCGATGAAGGAAAACACGAACATGAAAACCAGGATGACCAGACCGGTGACGGCCATGCGGTTGCGGATGAAGCGCTTGGCCACCAGCATACCGGGAGAAAGGACCTTAACACGACGGTCATCGTTCAGAGAATACTGCTCCTGAGCAGGCTCCTGGTCGGCGTGCTTCATTTCCTCGCGGATCTCCTCACGGATCTCCTGCTCGGCCTGCTGCTCATTGATCTTATCTTTGCGATCTGCCATTTTACTTCCTCCTCCCTTCTTAAGCGATGCGTACCCGCGGATCCACCACGGCGTACAGAATATCAGAAATCAGGTTACCCAAAAGGGTCAGCACGGCCATAAAGACCAGGTAGAACATGGAGAACGGAATGTCGCCGCCCACCATGGACTGGTAGGAAATGTAGCCGATGCCGGGGATGGAGTACAGCGTCTCGGTGATCAGTGCACCGGAGAACAGGCCGGGCAGAGAACCGCCGATGATGGTGACCAGGGGAATCAGGGTGTTGCGGAACGCATGGTGATAGATGACCTTGCGCTCGGACAGACCCTTGGCCCGGGCCGTGCGGATGAAGTCAGCGTTGAGCACCTCCAGCATGTTGGTGCGGGTGTAACGCATGAGGGAACCGACACTGATAACCACCAGGGTGACGATGGGCAGAACCAGATGATGTCCCATGTCCAGGAGCTTCCCGAAGGCCGAGAGCTGCTCGTGATTGCGGCCGGTGAGACCATACAGGTCGAACCAGCCCAGCTTCACGGAGAAAACCAGCTTCAGCAGAGAAGCAAAGAAGAAGGTGGGCAACGAAATACCGGCCAGAGCCAGCACCGAAATGACATAGTCTGTCTTGCTGTACTGCTTGGTGGCGGCAATGACGCCCAGGGGGATCGCGATGATGATCTCCAGCACGAAGGCGATAAGGCCCATGAAGAAGGAGATCCACACGCAGCTGTTGAATACTTCCGTGACGGGTTTGGTCCACAGCCAGCTGTCGCCGAAGTTGAAGGTCAGCATCTGACCCAGCCATTTGAAGAAGCCGGGAACAATGCCCACGTCCAGATTGTACATTCTGGTGAGCTGCTCCATCCACTCCTCAAAGGACTTGGAGTTGGGCTGCATGGACTTCTGACGCGCCATAGCCTCCACGTAGGACGTGGGGAGACAGCGCATCAATGCGTAGATGACGAATGCGACAAGGAACAGGATGACGATTGAGATTAGAATTCTTTTGATGATGTATTTGCGCACTGATAACCCTCCGATCTGATGATACAGTGATGCAGATTGGCGGAACACGTCTGTTCCGCCCCTCCCTATAGACTACCCACTGCACATCAAGCAACACCCCCGGCCCCGCCCGGGTCGCTCCTTGATATGCAGTCGGGGCACCCCCCGGCGGCCGGAGCCGCCGGGGCGTACCTTGTGACTTAACCTATGTTGTCGTACAGGTCTTGGGTGCGGAACTTTGTCAGTTCAGCTCGATCTTCTCGACCTCGCTCAGCCAGCCATAGAAGGTGGTGATGTCGGGGGTAACAGTGTTCATGTTGACACGCTGGGTGGAGAAGATGATGGCGTTCTGACGCTGATAGACAGGAACCTCAACGGCCCAGTCAACGATGATGTCCAGGCAGGACTTGTACAGAGTCTTACGATAGCTCTGGTCCAGAGAAGCGCGGGCATCCAGGATCAGCTGGTTCAGCTCGGCATCGTTGATGTCGTACATGTAGTTGGAGCCGCCGGCAGCCTTGCCGTCCATGCCGGAGAAGTAGATCTGATACATATCAGGATCCACGGTGGCGCCCCAAGCGGCAGCAAACATGTCAGCCTGGTCGGCCTCGATGGTATCCCACAGCTGCGTGCTGTCGGACAGGTCGGTGACGATCAGGTGCACGCCGATCTTCTCCAGAGCCTTGGAGGCCTCGGTGAGGATCATGAAGGAGGGGTGATCGCCCTTGCCGTCGGCGGGGATCAGGGCCTCGCGCTCGATGGCGTAGTTAGCGGTATCCATACCACCCTCGGGGTTGGAGACGACCTTGCCGTTCTCGACCTTGCAGCCGGCGGCCTCGAAGAAGGTCAGGGCAACCTGCAGGGCGGCCTCATACTTCTGCTCGTCGGTCATGTCGGAGGTATAGATGTCCTTACCCTGAGCATCCACAGAGAAAGCGACCTTGTAGCCAGGGTCGGCAGCCTGAGGAGCAGCCCAAGAGGTGTTGGAGATGGGGTAGTTGATGACGGAAGCGCGCTCGCCATAGTAGGACTCGATGGCGACGGTGCGGTAAGCAGCCAGAACGGTGGCGAAAGCCTTACGATAAGCCTTGGAGGCATCGGAGCCGGGCTCATTGTTGACGTTCATGGTGTTGGCGCTCATGCCGATGTAACCATAGCCCAGGTTATCCACGGTATCGGTGGTGATGGCGGGGCCGTTGACATCGTCGTTCTTGTTGGCAGCCTTGATGGCGTCCACGGTGGTGGAGCTGAAGGAAGGATCGGTGATATCCACGGTGCCGGTGACGACGCCGTTCAGCTTATCGTCTTCCTGAGTCTGCAGGAAGTTGACATACTTGGTCTTGGGGGCGCCCAGATAGTAGGAATCGTTAGCCTCGAAGTTAACGGTACCATTCTCGAACTTGATGAACTTGTAGGGGCCAGCACCCAGGGGGGTGGTGGTCTTCTCGCGAACGTGGCTCAGATCGCCCTTGTCAAAGCCGAACTGGTTGTTCTCGTAGTTGTACTTGGTCTTGTCGCCATAGTAGTGCATGGGGGCGATGGTCACACCCAGCTGATAGATGGCGGTGGCGTCGACCTGGGTCAGGGAGACGGTCATGCTGTAGTCGCCGGTCTTCTTGATGCCGGAGATGTTGGCAGCGGAGGTGCCGGTCTCGATACCCTTGGTGTACTTGGTCTCGTAGTCGTTCAGCAGGCTGGTGAAGGTGGTGCCTTCGGGCTTCTCAGCGTCGACAGCCTCGGCCAGGGAGGGATACTTGGCGACGATGGCGTTGAAGGCATCAGCCTCGGTAGCATCGGCGGGCAGCTCGAAGCCCCAGTTCTTCATGCAGGCGGAAACGGAATCGCCCTCGGCGTTAGCGCCCTGGGCAATGCAGTACTGCATGATGGCCTGGACGAACTTCACGCCGGCCTGATCCACGTCAGCCCAGAAGGCAGTCTGATCCGCCTCTTTCCACTTGGAGAAGTCGGTGTTGTCGCGGCCGGCAGCCAGCATCAGGTTGTACAGGGTGTCCATACCGGAACGGTAAGCATCCATGCCCTCGATGGGCAGAGCAAACAGGGTGCTGTTGCCGTCGTAGGTAGGATCGCACAGGACGTACATGGAGAAGATGACGTCATCGATGGTGATAGGCTCACCGTCGGAGAACTTCAGGTCCTCGCGCAGCTTGAAGTTGTAGTCCACAGTGCCATCGGTGTTCTCCACGATCTCGCAGTCAGCGGGACCATAGTAGGTGTAGTCGGTGCCATTGTAGGCCTTGGTTTCGCCTTCGATACCCTTCATGATGATGGAGCCCTGGCGATCGCTGTTCAGCAGGCCGATAGCGGTCATCGTCCAGACGTCCTGGTCATAAGCGGTCTCGGAGAAGAAGGGGGAGAACTTGCTGTTGAACGGGGAATAACCCACGACCAACGGGGTGTCGTTGTTCTGCTTGCCTTTGTTGCCGCAGCCAACGAACAGGCCCAGGCACATGACAGCGCAAAGTACCAGAGCCAAGATACGGGTAGCTTTCTTCATTGGAATCCTCCTTAAATTTTTTTGAACGCGGGCAGAAGCCCGGAGTTCACGAAAAGAAATTGGTGGATCACGCCTGAGGCGTATCCAAGTCGCGGGCGGGGAGCTTTTCCCACTTGAGGGTCAGCATATACCGCCAGAGAAGCCACGCTCCCCCGGCCACCAGCGCCTTCAGCGCCAGGTAGGCGATCACGGAGGCCACGCGGCCGCCGGAGCCGTTCATGGCCAGGTACAGCACCATGGTCACGAAGCCCAGGCCCGCGAAGATCATGCAGAGCATGGCCCGGTGGGGCAGCGCCTGCACGCTCTTTTTATAAATGTACTCCCGGATGGGTTCCTCCGCCTTCCGCAGCCGGAGCACCGCCCAGATCACGCTGACCGCCGCCGCGGCCTCGCAGATATAGGGGAGGATGACGTACCAGCAGTTCAGCATGGCGGGGGCGTCGCCGCAGCCGCCGGCCACCACGGCCAGCACGACGGCAACGCTCAGTCCCAGCAGCTCCCGCTGGACCCGGTCGCGGCTGCGGCCCTGGTCCACATAGGAGTAGTGGGCGCCGGTATATACATAATCACCGGCAAGATTCACATGGAAATCGTTGAGATGGGCACGGCGTCCGCCGCGCTTTTTATTCTTTTCTGCCATGATCTTTCCTTTGGGGACGGCTGGGTGCGTCCACGGCTCGCTGTCCACTACGCACCAGTCTGTTCGCCGATGGCGGACGGTTTTTGTGCATTTTACTTATCGCCGCTCAGGATTAAAATGTTTTCCTAATTGTATCATGAAACAATAGATTTTTCAACACTAAGATTAAACTTTCTGTGAATATTCCAAAAAAAATGACAAATATCCATTTTCTTTGTATTTTTATTCTCTTGCGCCGGATTTTCTGCTGTTTTTATCCGCTAACTTTCGCCGCAGATTAACGGTTAACGATTATATCTCGCAGATGTTTTCGGTGAACAGTTAGGTCAATTCGATCATGTTGTGGCAGAGCTGATAGTACTTCCCCTTCTGGTCCAGCAGCTCCCGGTGGTCGCCGCGCTCGATGATCCGCCCCTGCTCCAGCACCATGATGGCGTTGGCGTTGCGGACGGTGGAAAGCCGGTGAGCGATGACGAACACGGTGCGCCCGGCCATCAGGCCGTCCAGCCCCTGGCCGATGAGCTTCTCGGTGCGGGTGTCCACGGAGGAGGTGGCCTCGTCCAGAATCAGCACCGGAGCCCGGGACACCGCCGCCCGGGCGATGGCCACCAGCTGGCGCTGGCCCTGGCTGAGGTTGGCGCCGTCGGAATAGAGGACGGTGTCGTACCCCCGGGGCAGGTGGGAGATGAAATAGTGGGCGTTGGCGATCTTGGCGGCCTCCATGCACTCCTCATCGGTGGCGTCCAGGCGGCCGTAGCGGATGTTCTCCATCACCGTGCCGGTGAACAGGTGGGTGTCCTGCAGCACGATGCCCAGGGAGCGGCGCAGGTCGTCCTTGCGGATGTTGCGCACGTCGATGCCGTCGTAGGTGATGGAGCCGGCCTGGATATCGTAAAACCGGTTGATGAGATTGGTAATGGTGGTTTTTCCCGCGCCGGTGGAGCCGACGAAGGCGATCTTCTGGCCGGGCTTGGCGTACAGGGACAGGTCCCGCAGCACCGGCTTTTCCGGCACATAGGCAAAGTCCACATGGTCAAAGCGTACATCGCCCCGCAGGGGCACCAGAGTGCCGTCCGGCATACGCCAGTGGTAGTCGTCGCCCTTCTGCTCCAGGGTCACCTGGCCCTGGTCCTCCTCGGGAGGCAGGTCCAGGATGCCGAAAATCCGCTCGGCACCGGCCAGAGCCATCATCAGAGCATTGAACTGCTCGGAGATCTGGCTGACGCGGTCGGCAAAGGTGCGGACATACTGCAAAAAGCCGATGAGGATGCCGCCGGCCCCCTCCCCTGTCAGCCACAGGACGCCCACCGCGCAGGTGATGGCGTAGAAGATGTGGGACAGGTTGTTGAGAATGGGACCCACCATGGAGGTGACGGTGGTGGCGGTGGTGGAGGCCTTGCACAGGTCCTGGTTGATGACGTCGAACTGCTCCATGACCTCCTTTTCGTGGGTGAACACCTTCACGTCACGCTGGCCGGTGATCATCTCCTCCATATAGCCGCTGACGGCGGCGGTGAGGCGCTGCTGGCTGGCGTAGGTGCGCTTGCTGATTTTGGTGGTGACCCGCACCACCAGCACCACGATAGCCCCCAGCACCACCATGATGGCAAACAGCCGCATGGACAGAGCCAGCATCATGGCAACGGTGCCCACCAGGGAGGTGATGGATATGGCCAGCTGGGTGATGCTGTGCTGCAGCAGCTCGTTGGTGGCCTCGATGTCGCTGGTGTAGTAGCTCATCAGGGCGCCGGTCTTGTTTTCGTCGAAGAACCGCACCGGCTGGCGCTGCATGGTGTCGAACAGCTCCGTGCGCAGCTGCTTCATGATGATGGCGCTGCACTCCAGCATCAGACGGTTGAGCAGATAGTTGGTCAGGGCCGACAGCAGGTACAGCCCCGCCAGCCCCAGGATCAGGCTGATGTACTTGGCGTAGGTCTCGTTGGGGGCTGCGCCGCTGGTCTCCAGCAGGTTGGTCAGGGGCTTCATGCAGTAGGCAGCCCCGATGGTGGCCGCCACATAGGCCAGAATCGACAGCATGGCCGCCGTCAGCAGCAGGCGGCAGTGCTTGAAGTAGCACACCAGCCGCCACAGGATGGCGAAGGGGTTCTCTACCTTTTTATTATATTTCTGCAGGTCAACTCGCGGCATGATCCACCGCCCCCTCTCTCATCTGGCTTTCGTACACGTCACGGTAAATATGGCTGCGGGACAGCAGCTCCTGATGGGTGCCCATGTCCGCCAGACGCCCCTGGTCCAGCACCACAATGCGGTCACAGGACATGATGGAGTTGATGCGCTGGGCGATGATGACCTTGGTGGCGCCGGGCAGGGCCGTCCGCAGACAGCGGCGGATGTGCTCGTCGGTGGCCATGTCCACGGCGGAGGTGGAGTCGTCCAGGATCAGGATCCTGGGCTTTTTCAGAATGGCCCGGGCGATCAGCAGCCGCTGCCGCTGGCCGCCGGACAGGTTGGCGGCGTTCTGCTCCAGCACCGTCTCATACCCGTCGGGGAACCGGTCGATGTACTCGTCGGCCCGGGCAATGGCGCAGGCCGCCTGCATCTGGGCCAGGGTGGCGTTGGGGTCCGCCCAGCGCAGGTTGTCGGCAATGGTACCGGAGAACAGGGAGCCGTTCTGCAATACCATGGACACGCCGCTGCGCAGATTCTCCAGGGTATACTCCCGCACATCCCGTCCGTCCACCTTCACCGTGCCGGACAGGGGGTCGTAAAACCGGGGAATCAGGCTTACCAGGGTGGATTTCCCCTCGCCGGTGCCGCCGATAACACCGATGGTCTCTCCGGAGTCAATGTGCAGGGTCACATGGCGCAGGGCCAGCTTGTCAGGGTTTCGGGTATAGCTGAAGCACACGTCCTCAAAGTCCACGCTGCCGCTTTCCACTGCGGCGTCGGAGGGCCCGTCGGTGATGTCGATCTCCTCGTCCAGCACCTCGTTGATCCGGACCAGGGACGCCTGGGCCCGGGACAGGGACATCACCAGCCAGCTGATCATGGACAGGGAGTTCACCGCCATACCGGCGTAGTTCACCAGGCTCACCAGCTGGCCGGTCAGCAAGCCGGTGGTCCGAAAAATGATCTCCCGGCCGCCGAAAAACAGGATCAGCACGCTGCACGTCCACATAATGCCCATGGTAATGGGGCCGGACAGGGTAAACAGTCTCCCTGCGCCCAGCTGGGCCTGGCGCAGGTCATCGGTGGTCTTGTCAAAGCGCTTGGACTCGTAGCCGCCCCGGACGAAGGCCTTCACCACGCGGCTGGCCACCAGATTCTCCCGGACGGCCTGGTTCATGCCGTCCATCATCTTCAGCATCCGCTTGAAGCGAGGCTGGCCCACCTTCAGCAGGATCACCATCAGCACCACCAGCAGGGGGATGCAGATCAGCAGCAGGGGCGCAAGACCCGGGGAGACGATGAAGCTCATGACCGTGGCCAGGATCACCATCACCGGGGCCCGGTACAGGGTCACCAGGGACTGACGCATGGTGTCACGCAGGGTGTTGATGTCCGTGGTGGCCCGGGTGATCAGCTGGGGGGTGGAGATGTGGTCGATGTTGGAGAAGGAGAAGCTCTCGATCTTCCCCAGCAGAGTGCTGCGCATATTCCGGGCGAAGCCCTGGGTGGCAATGGCGGAGCAGCGGGCGGCCAGAACGCCCATGGCCATGGACAGGCAGGCCACGCCCACCATAATGGCCCCCACCGTCAGCACGAAGCGGTTGCGGTTGGCGATCAGCCCCGGGGAAAACAGCCCCTGGAGCATGAAGGTGCTCTCCCGGTACAGGCCGCCGTCCACGATGGTGGACATCAGCATGGGGATCAGCAGCTCCAGCACCACCTCGGTGATGCCGAATATCAGGGCGGCTGCCGTCCAGCCCTTATAACGGCCCAGGACAGGGCCCAGGTGCCGGAAAAGCCCCGGTTTTTTCTGTGTCTTGATAAGACGTCACCTCTGTTTCTTTTATGCAGGATTTCTGAAGTTATACACGGCTATTATATCAGACCCCGCCGAGTTTCACAAGCGGAAAAATTCCGCGGCATTTTATCCGCCAGAATCCACAAAAAGCGCAAAAAAATGCTGCAAGCGCAGCGCTTGCAGCATTTTTTTATTTGGGTGAAACTTACTTCAGCTCGACCTTGCCGCCGACTTCCTCGACCTGCTTCTTCAGAGCCT
>OFMU01001933.1_pt1 | contig 11842 bp, 12 predicted proteins | sample 1541861 | NCBI WGS metagenome assembly OFMU01 (sample SAMN04209238, study PRJEB22552) | human gut metagenome | biome: gut; material: feces | host: Homo sapiens | place: USA: Oklahoma
GATAAGTAAGTAAAGATAAAAGAGGTGACATTAAATATGATAAGAACTGTGCTTTGTAAGCAGTTTCTCTTATATTTAAGTTTATCTTCTCAAATTTCTTTACAGATTCTTCCTGTTTACCGAAAAGAATTATTTCATTATATCCAGAAAAACTTTCTGTTACATTTGCACTAAGATCACCAAGTGCACGCTGGTGAACATCGAAACTTTTCTGAGAAACTTTTGCTATCTTTTTAATTATGATATAAGAAATCGGAATTATAACTAATACACATAATGTCATAACTAAATTTACTCTAAACATCATAAATATTGCAAGGCAAACCATTAAAACACCACTGATTACGTTCATAAACGTCTGCTGCATTGCATTTGAAATAGCATCTATGTCATTTGTTATTCTACTCAGTATATCCCCTTTTGGATGAGAGTCAAGAGTTTTAACAGGAAGTGCGTTGATTTTTTCTATACATGCATTTCTTAAATCTCTCATTGTGTCCTGAATAGAATTTGTTATACAAATCATACTTATCATCTGAGCAGCTGTTTTAACAGCATATATAAATAGAAGTAAAATGATAATTTTTATGACATTTTCCATGTGGAAACGAGCTTCTGGAACGCCTTTAGCTATATCCGTTACATCTTTTAATATACTGTTTGTAATCATCCCTTCAACGTTTGGAGAAGTTACCATTGCAGCACATGTTACAACAAGCATAACAATAGAAATTATAAACCCACGTCTGTAAGGTCTTAAATATTTCAATAGAGTATTTATAGACTCGAATCTTTTAAGCTTCTTCGCCATAATCTATCGCCTCCTCTCCAATCTGTGACTCAGCAATATTTTTATAAAGAGGGCAGTTTTTCATAAGATCCTCGTGAGTCCCTACTGCTTCTAATTTACCATGATTTAAAACTAAAATCTTATCTGCATCCATTATAGTAGAAATTCTCTGAGCTACTATAAACATAATTGCATTTTTAGTTACAGGTTTTAATGCCTTTCTTAAAGCTGCATCTGTTTTGAAGTCTAGTGCTGAGAATGCATCATCGAAAATGTATATATCTGGTTTTCTTATAACCGCTCTAGCTATAGAAAGTCTCTGTTTCTGACCACCAGATAAGTTTGCTGCATTTTCTTCTATTACTGAATCTATGCCATCTTCTTTACTTGCTACGAATTCTGTAGCCTGAGCTAAATCAAGAGCTTCCATTATTTCGTCGTCTGTGGCATCAGATTTACCAAAACATACATTACTTCTTATAGTTCCCTTGAATAAGAATGCCTTCTGAGCAACAAAGCCAATTTTTTCTCTCCATCTTTCAACGTCAAAGTCTTTTATATTTGTGTTGTTGTACATAATTTCTCCACTAGTACAATCAAAAAGACGTGGAATTAGTTTAGAAAGAGTACTCTTTCCAGAACCAGTACTTCCGACGATTGCTATTGTCTGTCCTGTTTTTGCATCAAAAGATATGTTGTCTAATATCTTTTTACCTTCTTTTTCATATCCTATATTATTGAATGAAATAGTATTTACATCTTCGTCAACTATTTCAGCTTTAGGATCGTTTACTAAAGAAAGCTCTTTATTAAGAACAGAATTAATTCTCTTTGCACTTACATTTGCTCTTGGGTACATCATAAATACTGTACAGAAGAACATCATAGACATCATTGCGTGGAATAAATAGTCTAGGAAAGCAACCATTCTACCTACTTCTAGTGCATTCTGACTTACAAGATTTGCTCCAAAGTAGAATATCCGGCACACAGCTATATTCATAACTAAGAAGAATACTGGTTGAGTAAGCTGCATTATCATAAATAGGCTCTTAGAGTTTTTAGTGAAGAATTCATTAGTTTCTAAGAATTTTTCCTGTTCAGTGTGCTGTCTGTTGAAAGCTCTGACAACTCTAACACCTGTAAGACTTTCTCTAGATATTCTGTTCATATCGTCAAGTCCTGCCTGCTGTCTTTCAGATATAGGCCCTGTAACCTTAGCAACAAATATGACACCTAGTATTATAAGTGGGATAGTTGCAAATATTACAGAGAATAGCTGAACACTAGATCTGTAAGTAAGGAAAAGACTTGTAATCAACATAACTGGAGTCATAAGTGCTGTTCTTAAAAGCACATTTACGAATAACTGGATTTGGAATGCATCGTTGTTAACTCTAGTTATAAGGCTTGCTATCTTAAATTTGTTGTATTCTTCGTGTGAGAAGTTTTGAATCTTTTCATACATGTCCTTTCTGATATCGTGTGTGATATTAGTAGAAATCTTAGAACAACAGTATCCTAAAAGGATTGTTCCTGATACTCCAAGTATTGAAATCCCAGCCATTTTAAAACCTTCTTTAAATAAGTAGGCTTTGTTTCCAGTAGATACACCGAAGTCTATCATATCTGCTAAGATTGTTGGAATTCCAAGCTCTGTAAGAACAAAACCGAATACAGAAATTATATTAATGCAAACTAGTAGTTTGTATTTTTTCATGTAATGTAAGATAAGTCTCATAGCATCATTCCTTTCTTAAAATATTAAATTGTCTAATTATTATGTTATAGTATAATGTCACTTTATAGTCAATAGTAAATTGTGTCAATTAATAATATATTGTAAATAGATATGTGTGAATTGAAATTTCAACATTTGTAAAAATAAATTTTAAATATTGATTATAATTTTAATATGTAGTAGTATAAAAATAACGATAAAAAAAATAAATTTTCCGTATTATTTTTGATAAATTTTAGAAAATATTTTAAAGTGATTATATTAATTCTATAAATAAAAGGAGTTGATTTTGTGAGTAAGGAAAAATTTCTAACTACAGGAGAGTTTGCAGCTCTATGTGATGTTCCTAAGCACGTATTATTCTACTACGATGAGATAGATCTTTTTAAACCAGCATACTGTGATGATAAGGGATATAGATATTATTCGTATTTCCAATACGAAACATTTATGATGATAAACACGCTTAAAACGCTTAAAATGAGCTTAGATGATATAAAGATATACATGGAAAAGAGAAATCCAGATATATTTATGAATTTATTAAACGATAAAGAAAAAGAAATTGATAAAACTATAAAGCATTTAAAAAAACTAAAAAAACATATAGAAGTTCAAAAAATGGTTGCACAAACTGGGATAGATTATTCTGATACAAAATATAAGGAAGGAAATATTTTTATCGAGGAATTGGATGAGGTAAATCTTCTTTTGAGTGGAAATCCAAACGATGCTATTAATACGAGCTTTAGTGAATTTGTAATCGAGTACGCAAAATTTTTAAAGAGCAATAATTTATCTGCACACCAAAAGATAGGCACAATGTTCCAAAGTGATTTATTAAGATTGGCTGATTTAGATGTTAGTTCTGAATTTACTTACCTATATACATATACAAATAAGAAGAAGGGGAAAAATATTTATACTAGAAAAAAAGGAAAGTTTTTAGTGGGGATACATATAGGAACATATGAAACTTTGGACGAAACTTATAACGCACTTTTGGATTATGTAGATAAGAATGATATAAAATTAGGAAAGTTTGTATATGAAGAGTATTTACTTACTGATTTATCTGTTTCATCTCCTGAACAGTATGTCACAAAAATAATATTTGAGATACAGAATGATTAATCTTTTGCTTTCAAAAATTTTTCATAAAAATAGGCTGTTACAAAATTCTATAACAGCCTATTTTCTATTTATTTACTTATTTTTTATAAAAACTGGCGACTCTATATCTAACGAATCAAATTCAGCTTGATATACTACCTTATTTTTTCCTATATCGAATACTTTAAGTGTAGATTTGTTCATTCCATCTATACTCATTCCTATAGCATCAGCCTCTCTAAGAAGATTTATTCTAACGGAAGAGATATAGTAAATCTTTCCATCTAAAAGCATTAATCTAGAATCATCAGAAGTACCACCTATAAATCTATTATTATATGAGCTTTCATCTATAATATTATCTATTTTTAAATTAAGCTTTTCTTTCTTTTCAAGCTTCATAGTTTCTAAATCATAAGTGATTTTGTACATATGCTTATCCTTTGCATTTGCAGTATATACTATAAACTTATCATTAGTATTTTCATAAAGGAAGATACTATCTATATCTTCAAATCCATCGTTAATTTCAATACCTTTCAAAGGAAGAGGTTTTAAGAATTTATTAGATTTAAAATCATATCTAAGTATAGAATTAGATACTATATCGCCGTCTTGCATATTTGTGTTTCTCATCAATATGTATATATACTTATCGTTTGAATCCCAACTCTGTACAAATAGATTTGGAGATAAATCTACATTTTCTTTAAATGTGTTTAATATCTTGTAGCTGCCTTTATCTAAATCAAGAGAAACTACAGATACAAACTCTTCACTTGATGAAACTAGTGCGTAGAATTTACCATCTTTTTCAATGAAATTAGTTAAACTAGATATGATCTGTGTATCTTCATCTTTTATTGGGATATTTTTATCTACACTAGATTTAGTCTTTTCATCGTATATCTTCACTTGGAAAGAATATTTTCCATCCTCTACTCTATGTGATAAGAAGTAAACTTTATCTCCCACAGATAAATCATAAGTATCATATAAATTTTTCTTAGTCAAATCTATATAACTTTTAAGTCCCATATCTGAACTTACAAAGTTTCTAGTTAAGAAAAACTTTCCGTATTCTATCTTTTTACCATTCTTGCCAAATATAGCAAATCTAGTTCTTCCTGTTATATTTTTCTGAGATATTAGTGAAATATCTCCAATCTCTTTAATATCCCCTGTCTGAGATATAGGTTCCATAACCTGGCTTGAGATAATCTCAAAGCCAGCAGTTATAGCAACCATTGCCACGAGAACAGAAGATAGTATTATTTTCCGGCGTTTTGTAATTTTCATCGTTCTGCCCCCCTAAAACTCTAATCTTCTTAAAATATATTTAGATCCAAAATATCCCACTATTATAGAAATAACAGCTAGATATATAACCTCTGTTTCGTACACTAGTACAAAAGACATAAACAGCATTAGCACGAATATCGCAATACTTGTAACAATAGATATGAATTTTGCAAATCTACTTTTGTACATACAAAATCTGTTTATTAAGAATGCAAGTGCTATTAACGATGTATTTGCTGCAACTATTAGTACATCTGTTACGATAAAATTTCTAAAAGTCATCGGCATGTATATATCATTTGCTAAAGTTGAATTCATCATAGCAGCAAATGGATTCACAAATACTCCACCCTTCATAACAAAAGGAGCTACTAAACAAACTAGTATTGTAATTGCTATGTATAGGATTAAGTTCATATAGAACATAGTTACTGCATTTAAGAATTTTGCTATAAATATGTGATCTCTTTCCTGTGGAAGCATCATTATTGTGTATATGCTCTTATGTCCTGATGTGTACTCTCTTACCCATATAAATGCTGCATATATAACACTTACAGCAAGTATTGTAATTCCAAACTTTTGCATATCTAGTATTGTAACGACTGTTGTACCAGTTCCTAAATCTAATCCTGTAGCTGATGCACCTACATATAGATTATTGTATCTTACAATAGATACTATATAAGATGCCAACCAGATTAAACTTTGTACAACAGCTACGATCATATAATCGTGCTTACTTTTTCTAAGCTCATTCCCGAAAAGATACAGTATATTGTTATTCATTATATCCATCTCCTTTCAGTTTTATCTGTGTATTATTTGTGTAGTTTGGTTCTGTATTAGTCACTCTACCTTCAAATCTCACCTTTCCAGAATTTTTATCTAATATTCTAAAAAGTACTGGAGATGATACACCTGCAGCAACCTGCTCATTTGAATTTGTTGTATATTTTTCTTCAATAATATAAGCTACATTTTCTCCGTCTACGTATATATCTTTAATTGGAAAATCGTAATTAGTTGTTTTACTGTTTGTGTTGTATTCTCCATAGTTTTTTATAGCCATAGTTTCTAAATCCACATCAAATGAATTTATTAAATACTTGTCTAGCTTTTTTCCTTCCTTATATGATAAAACATTCCGGAAACTAACTGTCCCATTATTTACAGAATAACCAAAGCTATCACCTAATCTAAAATCAGTTCTTTCAACTGCTGAATATCTTTTACTAGCTATATCGTATTTTACAAATACGACTCTTTCTTCTTTTTCGTTTTCAGGATTGAAGTCCTCAGCAAGATATACTAATTTACCATTATCCATAAATGTATCATAGATAGCTATTCCTTCTGAGCTTTGTCCTTTGTAGTTAAATTTGCTTTCAGTAGTTATATTTAAGTTTTCTGGATTTATTTTTAATACCTCAAACTGTGTACTTCCGTCATCCATTTCATAGCTTATAAATGCAAATATATTTCCGTCTTTTCTAAATGCATAGTTTAAAGAAGGATTAAACTCTGCATCCATATTTGGATCTATATTATTTTCAGCTTTACCAGATTTAACATTTCTTTTTAAATTAATCGTAGTTTTTTCATATTTTGTTGAGTCTATATCAGAGATAGATGTTTTATTCTCGCTCTCTAAAGAATTCAAATTCTTTTCAGGTATGTCTTTTTCATTTTTAGCTTTTAGTATAACTAGCTTATTTCCAACTTTTTCTGGAGATTCAAGATCTCCTGGATAAGTCTGGTAAAGTCCTATATATGCTATCATATCGTGAGAATCTTTACCTACTTTTGTTATTACTGCATCCTGTGTTACAGAAGACTGTTTTAAAAGTTTAGCTTTTGAAACTACTCCATTTTTACCTACAGTATATTTTATTTTTGAATATTTTCCGTTTTCACCTTCTAGTTCGGCGTATATTCCATTCATATCCTTTAAACTACCCTTGATTGCCGAAATATTTAAAGCATTGTGTCCATCCTTTGCAAACATAAGCATAAATGCTGCTATAGATGCAATTATTCCGACGGGTATTATTTTTGATTTTAATTTTAATTTCATAATATCCCTCCTTTACACGCTCATTTTTCTATTAGAAAGAAAATATGAAATCGCTGTGCATATTATCGAAACAATAATAGCTATCATAATGTTTGCAACAACCATATTATCAGTTATTCCCATATTTAATAGTATCTGATAAATTTTAGAACTTGCACTTCCTATATTTACACCAAAGATAGCTGCGATAAATACAAATATTCCTAAAACTATAAATCCTAAAGTTTTATTTTTCATACTTGTAATTATTATCATAAGTGTAGATATTACAGTTATTATTAAAAATACATAAAGTATGTTTTCTATTAAGAAGTCTATTGCATTTGAGCATACAAACAATGTATCAGATGCAAATGATAGATCTGCATTGAATGATGTGTCTATAATATTGCACTTTGATGCAAAAGTCATATTAAATATTGATTTTGATACAAATAATGCTATTGTTTCACAAATCATAACCATATACACAAAGAATAATGAATTTAGCATTTTTGCTGCATAGATTTTCATATTATTCCCTGGTATCATCATATAAGTGTATATATTCTTATGGCTTCCATTCCAATCTTTTAGCCATATTGCGCTTGTGTATAAAATAGCTCCAATAACACCTAAAGATAGTAAAAGATGTATAACCATGTTTCCTTCAAGAATCATAGCTCCATAAAATACTCCGCCAATTTGATTTCTATACATTTCTGTTAAGTCGTATGTAGTAGCTGACATATAAATGTAGTATCCGTTAACAGCTATGATAGATACCAATATTGTGGCACAGTATATATAATAGAACTTTAGATTTTTTCTTAGCTCTATATTTGAAAGTGCCAATATTTTACTCATTTTGGTATACCTCCCTCATCTTTTCAAGAATTGATAGGTTTTCTCTTTCTCTAAGTTCTTCCGCATTTAAGCTCATTACTAATTTTCCTTCATCTATGAATATTACATCGTCTACTATGTTTTCTATATCTGATATTTCGTGAGTAGTTATTACAATAGCTTGATTTTCATTCATATATTCTGGTATTAAGCTTATGAATTCTTCTCTTTTAAAGAAGTCTATTCCTGAGAATGGTTCGTCTAGTAATAGATACTCTGGTTTCTGAGCAAATCCTATTATTAACTTAACTCTAGCTATATTCCCTTTTGATAGGTTGTCTATTATATCGTCTTCATTTAATCCGAATATTTTTAGCATTTCTTCTGCCATTTCAGAATCCCAATTTTTGTAGAATACTTCCATAAATTCGAACATTTCTGATATTTTTGTATTTGCGAAATGTATGTTTATATCTGGAACAAATGTAACTTTGTTGTAGCTATTCTGATTAAATTTTTCTCCATCAATAAGTACTTCTCCTGAGTCTGGTTTTATAAGTCCAGCCATTATTTTCATAACTGTTGTTTTACCAACACCGTTTATCCCAAGTAGAGCTGTGACTTTTCCTTTTTCTATATTAAAACTTACATCATCTAGAGCTTTGAATTTTTTGTATTTTATTCCACTTAGTTTTCTAAATGATCTGCTGACATTTTTAACTTCTAACATTTTGTCCTCCTCTTCTGCCATAATCAATAGCCTTTAAAAATAGATTGGCAAAATTTCTATACCGATTTTAGTTATTTTTAGTCGTAAAATCTTTCTATTAGTTTTATTATTTCTTCTTTTTCAACGTTTATTGATTTCATATCCTTGATAAATTTTTCAAGAGATTCGTTCACCATCTCAGCCTTTAAAGATGCTATCACCTCTGGATTTGATGTTATTCTGCTCTGATGGTTTCCAAATGTTGTTATTAATTCCATATCGCCCATCTCCTTATATGCTTTCTGTACTGTGTTAAGATTTACTTTTAAACTTGATGCCATCTCTCTTCTTGATGGTATCTCATCTCCTGGCATTAATTCCCCTATTATTATTCTTCTTTTGATGTTTTTTATTATCTGTAAATATATAGGAGAGCTTGAGTCTATTTCGAAATACATAAATTCTCCTTTCCGATGTGTACTATTTGTATGGTACACTTCTTGTAAAAAATTTTTCCTCTTTGGGTTAGCGTATTATCTGTGTAGTACACACTAGGTAAAAATAATTGATAGAAGTACGGCAGCTCCTATCACGATTGTGTGGTGAGATTTTAATTATTTTTATCCCGATGTACTACACAGACAGTACACTTTTTTGAAAATACTTTTGCTATTAACTGTATTATAATGGTAGTACACCTAATCTGTAAAGTAACAATTTTGTTACTATTGCTACAGACCTTAACATATCTTCACAAAAGTTATTATATAAACATTGGAATTTCAATACTTTTCTTAATTACCTCTACAAATCTTATTAAAACTTTTTAAACTGTTTTTTCGAAATATGTAGGAAAAATGTCGGAAAAAAGGCTGCTTTTAATTAGACAGTCTTTTTCTATTTTCGGCTATTTTTCTCTGTCTTTCTGTTCTGTCTTTAATATTTAAAATATCCTCTTTTGTAAGAGTTTTGTTTCCTGGACCTTTCTTAGGTGGATTTCCTTTAAGTTTTTCATTTACAGCCTTTTCAACTGCCTTATCAAACATCTCAGCAAAGCCTTCTACATTCTTCTTAGTAGTATCAGCTTCTTTAGTTACTAGCATGCTTAGTAATTCGTCTGATATGTCTATATTTCTTTCTTTAAGGATTCCCCTTGCAGTTTTGCTCATTTCAGAGATAGTGTTAGCATTTCTTAATTCTTCAAGTTCTTTTTTTAGCTGATTTCTTTCATACTCTACTTTTTCTTGAGCGGTCATATCAGCTAATTTTTTCGCCTCATCCATCTCTTTTTCTTTCTGCTTAGTCCATTTTTCAAATTTCTTGTTGATGATCTCATTGACTTCATCATCAGTGTATTTCTTTTCATTCTGTTTTTTATCATCAGAATTATTGTTTTCAGTTTCTTTCTGTTCTGAATTGTCAGTTGGAGCATTGTCTCCACTATTATCATCAGCTAGTAACTGAAGTTTCATTTTTAATGATGTATCTTTCATTTATTTCCTCCTGTTTTTAAGTTGTCAGCCAACTATATTCCATAAAGTTTATAGTCTTTAATGCTTGGACTATCTAAAAAAGAGCATAAAAAAAGCAACCTTTTTCAGATTGCTAAAACTTACCTATTAATGCACTTAATGCTATTTCAAATCCACTGCCTAACATTTCTTTTACTTTAGCCATTGTGCTATTGTTTGTAATATATTCTCTTCCTTTTTTAGTTATGGAAAAATTACCAATCTCAAGTATTCCCTCCATATCTTTAGCTTCTACATACTTAATACCAGAAACTAAACCATCATCTATCATTTCTTTTAAGACAATAATCCAATATTCTCTGGTGATGTCAAATAACTTACATCTCCAAGCAACTTCTTCTAGTGATGTTTTATGTCCTGCTTTCAAACTTGAATATAAATAAGATAGTATTTTATATATTATAACTTCCATATCATCTTTAGCCATAATATCACCCACCTAATACCAAGCAACCATACCCTTGTCTTTAAACTCACCAGTTTCTTTATCTTTTATACCATTTAACATATGACCATACCAACAAAACGCATTATTTTTAGGTTTATCATGTCTTATAACTTCTTCTTTAACACAATCAAAAATAAATACCCCTTTGTCTTCTTTATCTCCATTTGGATAATACTCATAGTGTAGTACATTTCCATTTCTTTCTATCAGCTTAAACTTAACCATATTACTTACGACCCTTCTCTTTTAAAAATTCACTTACTTCTTTTGAATAATTATACCATATTTCAGTCTTTTCATGTGCTTCATTATATGACATTTTTTCTTTATTCATATAATCATATTCCATTCCATCCGCCAGAATCTGCTTCTGCTGAATTTTCTTGATCTCATATAAGATGTCTTCGCTTTTGATGAATCTGCTGTTTTCAGGAATCTTTCTGATGGTATTGCCAAACTCATCCTCTCCGTAGCTAAAACAACATTCTGCCGAAAATTTACCACAATAATCTACAATTCCGAAAGAATTACTGGTAGCATATTCTCTGCCCTTTACCATGAGCTTGTTTGCCATGATATTTAATATCGTCGATTTCCCCGATCCATTATTGCCGTACAGCACCGTGATCGGAGAAAATACAAAAGGCTCCATGTCTTTTCCTCGAAACACATGATAAGGATATATGTTAGGATTTTTTACTTGTTCATTACTCAACCTGAAACTGCTTAAATATATCACTAAAAACTCCTTCCACACATGGTTTTATATTTTTCAATGCTCATGCCTGTCAATCTGGATGCTAAACATGTTTCATACTATTTTATCATAAAGTAACACATATGAACCGCATAATTTTGCCGTTCTCCCGATTATGTGATTAAGCCGAACATATACCGAGGAAAATACAGAGTTTATTTCATTCTCTCTTTCTACTGATTATTGTTTGTTTTTCATGATTCCAGTATAATAAAATACATACAAAAAATACGTATACAGCATGCAGACTTACAAGATCCAAAGACAGCGAGCCACCAAACCTGTAAGTTCAGTGGCTCGCTGCCTGTTGCCTTTCTACATATGCTGTAATTGATTTATTATGTATTCTGTTCTCCGGATCGCCTCATCCACCTGGCGTCTTGCCGTATTGATCCGGTCCTGTACTATACAGTCCACTACGAACCCATCAAAAAAATAATCCGCAAAAGAAAGAAAGTCGCCGGTATCCATATGCAGATCACATGCCAGATTAACATCATTCAATTCCTTACTGAAATTGCGAAGATCGTATTTTGCCTGCTCCATGT
>OFMU01001935.1_pt1 | contig 11837 bp, 10 predicted proteins | sample 1541861 | NCBI WGS metagenome assembly OFMU01 (sample SAMN04209238, study PRJEB22552) | human gut metagenome | biome: gut; material: feces | host: Homo sapiens | place: USA: Oklahoma
TGCCCTTATGAAGCAGATTCAGTCTGTAATTGATGCAGACAGCACAAATAAATAGTGGTCTACATATAAAAAAGCTCCTGTGCATTGCACAGAGAGCTTTTTAGTCAAATTTGTAATTTATTTCTATACTCGCTTGGTGTCAATCTATATTTTTCTTTAAAAACACGATTAAAGGTTCTAAGACTTCCAAAACCACTGTCCATCGAGATTTCTGTCAGGGTATCATCTGTAGTTTCAATTCTCTGACAGGCATACCCCAGACGCGCCTCATTCACATATTGATTAAAACTGCTGTGAAATGTCTTTGAAAACAATCTGGATAATGAAAATTTGCTTACGCCAAGGGCATGTGCCATTCCATCAAGCGATATACTCTTATTAAAATTGGCAGAAATATATGATACGGTACGGTATATTATATCATCACTGCCAATTTTGCTCTTTTCCACCAATTTCATCATCGGAATACATCTTGCAAGTATAATCTGCAAATAAGCTTGAACAATCCATATATCATTCTGCCAGGTATCTATTATGGATTCCACTGCTCTGTACACTTCATCCGGAATAACATCACTTTTTACAACAGGATATTGTGGAGCATTATTCCGCAGTACATTTTCAAATCTACCAAAAATCATTTGTGGAGCATTAATAAAAACCGCCTCATTGACTTCTGATGAAAACACCTGATAATGATGTATAACATCAGGAAATACCACTCCTATATCACCTGTTTCCATGTGATACAGCTCCTGTCCTACACCAAGCTCTAATGTTCCTTTCGTAACGCATACAATTTCCATTGCATTATGCAGATGTGGTGGCTGGTGCCGTGGCTTCCGCTTTACTGCAATAATCTCTTCATTTGTATTTTCATACGTTAAATGCACTCAGATCATCTCTCCTATATTATACGATAATTATTCAATTCCTTTTTCTCTTCTAAGCTTTTCATTTGCAGCTTCTACATTCATCTTTGAAAGAAGAATTGTAATAAGAATCTCAAATACAAATGGTAACCATAAATACATTACCTGAAGCATAGTAATTGCAGATGCCGGCTGAGTCGCATTTGTACCTACATAACCACTGATTTCAAGCAGCCATCCTACAATAGCTGTTCCAATTCCACCACCAATTTTGATTCCAAGTGATGTGCATGAATACATAGTTCCATCTACTCTCTTTCCCTGAGTCAGGTAAGTATACTCAGAGCACTCGGCAATTACTGCATTCATGTCTCCCTGCCAAGGTCCCTGTCCTAATGCTGCAACTGCAGTAAACAGCATCATCAGTGGAACGCTTCCCATGTATCCTGCTACAATCACAAGTGCTCTTGCTATCGTAGCCAGAATATATCCACGTTTATTAAGCTTATACATTCCCTTCCACTTTCCAACAAGAGTTGGTGTGAAAATAAGTGCTATTATAAGAGGAATATTTACAGCCCACGCAAATACACCAAACAGATTTTTATTCTTAAGAACCCATGTACAATAATAAATACCTGCACCAATCATAGCACTGTATAACTGCTGCAAAATATAAGTTCCACAAATCATCATATAGTACTTATTCTTAACGAGCAGCTTAAATGCCTGAACAAGACCATACTTCTTTTCTTCATCGTTCTCTATTCCGGAGTTAAGCTCCTCTTCCGGAAGCTCCTTAACCGACAATCCTGAAATTGTATTTACTACAAGGCCTATCAAAGCATAAATAATAGCTACAAATCTCCATGCAGCAGCACCTCCACCGCATACATCAACAAATGCAACTGTTATAGACTGAATTATAAGACTGGTTGAAAAGGCAAAAATAAAACGGTAAGAGCCCATCTGTACACGCTCTTTGCTGTTCTTTGTTACCAGCGAAGTAAGTGCAGAATATGCAATATTATTTGCTGTATAAAATACACCATTCAATAATGTATATGCTATAAAGAACCATGCATACTGAGCAGTCCTGCCCCAGCTTGTAGGAATTGCAAAAACTGCTACAAGTGTCAAAGCACAACCTATATAGCCATAAATCATCCAAGGTCTTGCTTTTCCGAGCTTTGTATGTGTTTTATCAATAAGTGACCCAAAGAAAACATCTGTAAAACCATCAAATAATTTAGATACTGCGATTAATGTTCCAACGATTCCCGATGCAAGTCCTATAGTATCTGTAAGATATACCATAACAAAGGATGTCAGGAATGCATATACTACATTTCCTGCAATATCACCGGAACCATAACCAATTTTGTTGTACCACTTTAAGTACGTCTTTTCTTCCATGAAAAACCTCCAATTAATTACTTTGTTTTATCTTTAACAGCTATACTAATTTTATATATTTGTGCAAATTTTGTCTATAAACATAATAGGCTGTAATATGCACAAAATGATACTTATCAAACACTACAGTTTCACAGCTATTTGACTCAATTCCATTTGAAACGTAATCAATACACAATATCATGCTCTAAACATTTTGTCCATAAATGCAAATAGACAAAGCATGCATAAAATGCTATAATTCGAATGGAGGTGTGTAATGTATATTAACACGGGATATTTGAATCATTCACATAAAGATTTTAAAGATAAAAGCCGCCCTCTGATTGTAGGAAGCTGCGGAACCTATCGCCTGTCACAACATCCTAAGATGCCTACTTACAGGCCAAGGGGAAGACTGGATTACCAGATTATATACATATCATCCGGTCTTGTTCATTTCCACTTTGACAATCCTGAAAATGAGACAATCATTCCAGCAGGACATATAGTGTTATTTCGCCCAAAAGAGCTTCAAAAATATGAATTTTATGGTAAGGATAAGACTCAGATATATTGGCTTCACTTTACCGGAAGCGACGTAAAAAACACTTTAAGAAAATACGGATTTACAGACAATAAAAGAGTCTTTAATGTTGGAACATCTCTTGAATATGAACAGGTTTTCAAAAGGATTATTACAGAGCTTCAAAGATGTCAGGACAATTATGAGGAAATGCTCATGCTTTTGCTACGACACCTTTTGATTATATTTAACCGTAAAATAACAACTGAGCATGTAATCAGAAATGAATTCCTTGACAGCCAGATGGATACAGCCATTACATATTTCAATACAAACTACAACCGCGCTATTAACGTGGAGGAATATGCTTCATCAATTGGTATGAGCATAAGCTGGTTTATTCGAAGCTTTAAAAAATACACAGGTAGTACACCAATACAATTTATCACATCACTCAGGATGACAAATGCTCAGGTGTTGCTCGAAACGACATCCTACTCTATAAACGAGATTGCAGGCATTGTCGGATACAATAATCCACTATACTTCAGTCGATTGTTCCATAAACAAAAAGGATGTTCTCCTTCTGAATACAGAGCCAGAAATACATAATAAAAAGACAAAAGCAATATTATAATGCCAATTTTTTCCTATACTTATCTTTTTAATGAATGACTAACAGATTGTAAAAGAATAATCCTTATCAGTCTCCGCACTGATACGATAATCCTCTTCCACATCAGTTCCCCAGCTGTCGATACCTCCAACACCTCTTACTGCGCCATATATGCATAAAACAGTTCTTCTTGCCGGTGGCAGTTCTTCATGGTGAAGAGCGTTTTCAATCTCAGATGCGGTATAAGGCAGACAAGAAAATGCAAATTTTTCATCATTCTTTTCAATGCGCAGTGTCTGTGACGAGCTATCTGTCCTGCTGTTATCAAGAGCCGTATGTCTTGTAATTTCAAGCCACTCTGTATCCATTCTCATACCACATTCCTGCGGAACAAGATATTGTGTAAGACTCAGATCACCTATCTCATAGACGCCTTCTTGTGCACCTGCTTTTCTGTCAGGATATGTTTCTCCGGAGAGTCCCTTATATAAATATTTGTCAGCCAATGTTGGCATAATAAATCTCATTCCAAATACAGGGAATTCAGGGAGCCCCTGTACTCCATTATAATGTACATCCACGCGAATCTTTCCGGACGCATCAACGCTATAGCTCACAAGAACAGTTGTCGCCGGAGTTGTTATGGTCTCGTATGTATATTTTACAATAATTTCATCAGCATAAACATCACCGCCATAGCTGTTATTATCAGGTGCATATGGTTTTTGCTCCTTGCCATCCATGATCACCTGTACTCCCTTACAGTCAATGAACATATCTGCTGAAAGCCAGCTTCCGCTTTTAATATGGAACTTGCTTCCCCTGTCATTATCTGTCAATGCTCTCCAAAAAGTAGGCTTTGGGCAACGGTACAGCCACTCATATCCATTTTTAACAATAGATTCCAGTCCTCCCTGTGCATAAGAGAAAATATAATCAAAGCCTTCACCATGTACACCAAGTGTATAGTCGCCATATACCACTCTTAATTTATCTGTATAAGCCATAGTAATACCTCACTTCCTGCATTGCCGGTTTTTCTTTCCTGTCAGCAAATACGATTCCATTTGCTGAGAATTCATAGTCTGCCGGTTTATCATCAAAATCTCCACCATAGCGTAAAACGTCTTTTCCTGTCACCGGATCTTTTACCATAATTGCCTGGTCAATAAAATCCCATATAAATCCACCATGATACATATCGTATTTGTCAATCAGCTTCATATAAGAGCCAAGTCCACCCATTGAATTTCCCATATCATGCATGAATTCGCATAAAATATACGGTTTCTTCGGACTGTTATTCAAGTATTCCTCTACATCCTCAGGTTTTGCATACATTCTGGTCTCCAAGTCAGAAATAGTATCCTCATATGCCCTATTATAATAAGAGCTTTCATAGTGAACTAATCTTCCATCCTGCTTTTCAGCAAAATAAACGTTCATTGCCTCAATGTCATCTCCTGCATAGGATTCATTTCCTAATGACCAGAAAAGGATGGATGTATGATTTTTAAAAGTTTCAAAATTGTTTTTTGCACGCTCAAGCACTGCATCTCTCCACTGTGGAATAGATCCCGGTACATTGCATGACGGTTCGATTGCCCCTAGTTTTTGGAATGAGCCATGGCTCTCCAGATTCGTTTCTGCCATCACATAAATACCTGCATCGTCGCACATATAGTACCATGGTATCTGGTCAGGATAGTGACAGGTACGCACAGAATTAATATTGTTTCTTAACATACATGATATATCTGCCTTCATGTCTTCTATACCAATGCATCTTCCTGTTCTTGCATTCCACTCATGACGGTTTACTCCCGTGATAACAAGACGTTTTCCATTCAAATAGACTACTTTATCTATAATCTCTATTCTTCTGAAACCGATATCATAAGGAATTACCTCGGCCAGTGAACCATCCTCTGCTTTAAGCTCAACATAAGCATGGTATAAATATGGATTATGATTATCCCACAGCTTGACACTTTCCAAGTCAACACAAATCGTGCCTTCCAAATGGTTGTTTTCTTTATTTAACTGTAATGACTTCTCAACTAATATATTTTCTTCTCTGTCTTTTAAAATAAAGCCAGCAGTTACATTCTGACTGTCAGTAGCGGATACCTTCATGCTGACAGATACGCTTCCACTTTCATTATCTTGATTTAACACAGGTTTGAACCATACATCCTCCAGATGAACATCCGGAATTGCCTTCAAAGTAACATTTCTGAAAATTCCAAAAAATCTGAAAAAGTCCTGATCCTCTAAAAATGCCGCCGTGCTCATCTTATGTACCTGCACTGCCAGAACATTTCCCTTTTCCTTAATATATGGTGTCAGATCAAACTCAGAAGGTGTGAAGCTGTCCTCTGCATAACCTATAAACTGACCATTAAGCCACAGATACATAGCTTCTTCTACACCTTCGAAGCAGATATGTATTCTTTTTCCACACATGTTCTTATCCAAATCAAAGTATTTTATATAAGAGCCTACCGGATTGTACTGTGCTTTTGAGAACATTCCTTCTTCTGCTCCGGTTGCCTGCATACTATATGCTCCTCTGTGGTACTCTTTTCCTTCCCACGGATACATAGTGTTGATGTAACGTATTTTATCATATCCAGCCAGTTCAATATGTCCCGGAACCATAATTTTATCGAATCCTGATGCATCAAATGTTTCCTTATAAAAATCAACAGGTCTTTCCATCACATTTTTGCTGTAAGCAAACTCCCATTGACCATTTAATGACTGTAACAACGGATTTTTTTCTTTTTTCATGTCTGAATAATCCAGATAATAGCAATGATCACTATGTGGTTCCAATTGATTTACCTTAAACACTTCCGGATTATCAAGCCATTTCATATCAGCGTTCATATTTTTCCTCACTTTCCAATTATTAATATATAAAACCAAGAACAATAACTGCTTTGCTACATCTAAGATATAACAAAACCCTTGCAAAGAGCAATGTAATAAATTATACAAATCATGCACTAAATGATACTGTTATAATTATTATGAAATGAGGGTCAAAAGGCATCATTGATGCTTGCATGCAATTTAAAAAGCTCCCGTGCATTGCACAGAGAGCTTTTTAGTCCGGTTAGTACAGACATATATTAACACGCGAATTATATGATGACACTTGCTTTCCCTTTTTTTCAAATCTTTGGATTCTTGTAATAACCTGATATTCCATCTGCAGCTTGTCCGATGAACAAGAGTATACATAAGGTTCAAAACCGGTATATTCATCATCCCCTTGCGTATAATTATTCCCATAATAAAAATTCTCTATTATATTTGTCTCAAAGGAAGAATCTATTTTTGATTCTGACTCTTTTGGATCACCCATAGAATAATCACTGCCATATGTCTTTGCATATAAATCTCTCATCACTGCAGCCTGTGCCTTAGGACTATCCACATCTGCACAATAATATGTAATATAAAACGGTACTCCAAGCACCGCATCAACAGCGGCCAGCATTCTCGTATCTTCAAATGATATTATAAATATCCACGCCGATAATTCCTTGCTTATATCCGATGTTACAAAATAATCTGATATTGTGTTGTCAATACTATCATCCAAAGTAACTGCTGCACCATATTGCCAAGGAGCTGCTTCATATGTCTGTTCTGTTTCGCTGTCTGTATCCTTTGAATAGTTACTTTCAAGGCTTTGGAGCATAACTATATCGTCTTCACCGAGTATCTGCATAATACCTGACTGCTTCTGCAGCTCACAGGCACCCTTCAGAAAAGTCTGAATAGCCGTATAAGCCTGTCCCACCGGAATCTCAGTATCCAACGGTTTCCTTTTCTCACTATATTTCCCATTCCACAGCTCATTTACATTGTCCTGCATCAGAGACATCATCTTTGTAAGCCTCTCTTCAGCTGAAATAGAGTGGCTGTAGGGGCTTATATCTGCGTTGCTTATCGTAGTACTCGTTTTGGCAATTTTTGCTGCTTTAAGTGAAATCAGATAATTCGGTATCATATTTCCCGCACATACAACTGCCAGAATAATGCATATACACACTATTCCCTTGATTTTATCCGGTTTTTTATCAATACATTTGCGCACTGATAAATGCTTACTTCTCATCCAATGCCTCCGCTTTCATGTCAAAATACACCTTGGTTCCTTTACCTGACTCACTCTCATAATGGATTTTTGTATCATGCAGCTTAGCAATCCTTGATACAAGTGCAAGCCCAAGCCCTGCTCCATGCTCACTTCTTGATCGTGACTTGTCAACCATATAAAAAGCCTCTGTAATGCGCTCTATATCCTCAGGCGGTATTCCTCTTCCATTGTCCGAAACTGCAATACGATAAATACTGTGCGAAATAAGTCTGCCTGATACATCTACCTTGCTGCCTCCTGATTTCACTGCATTGTCTATCAGATTAAGAAGCATGGTCTTAAACAGATCATATTCCAGCCACACCCATGCCTCATCCGCACTGTACACAATCTCTGTATTATGCTTTCTTGCCGCTTCATGTGCGGTTTCCACACAATCTGCTATAATCTCAGATACTCTTGTCTCTTCAAGCCTGAAATCATTTTTATCAAGAGTAATAAGCTCCAGCAGCTTAAATAATAATGCTTCAAGCCTCATGCCCTCATTCAGTATGACTCCGGCAGCACTGTGCACCTCATCCTCAGACAGTTTTTTCTGATACATGGTATCGGCATATCCTATAATTGATGTCATTGGGGTTTTGAGCTCATGTGCGAAGTTTGCAGTAAAATCCTCCTGCTTCTTTGCCGCCATCTGAAGTTCATAAACTTTGCTTTCAAGGTTTTTCGCAAGCTCGTTGAAAGCCTTTGCAAGCTCACCTATTTCATCCTTTGTCTTCACATCACTTCTTGCCGTGTAATCGCCATCTGCAAATTTTTTGGTGGTGGCTGTTAATCCGGCAAGAGGCTTTGTAATCATCCAGGAAAGTATCAATATGACCATCATACCAACAGCAAGTATAACAATGTAGTACACGCTGCATCTATACCTAAGCTCCTTTGACTCATCGAAAACCGGTGTAATATCACTTTCCGTTATCAGAATATACCTGTTATCATTCAGTTTAAAGCTGCTTTTGACATGGATATATCTGCTGCTTTGCTTTTCACCGGTATCCTTAGTATTTTCTTTTGACACTATACTGTATGTAAGCGTACCATCCTTTACCTTTATATCCTTTTGCTCATAATTACATGAATTGGCATATATCCTTTTTCCATCATCATCAGCAAGATACATTCCTCCTTCATCTCCAACAATGGATTTTGCCGACTGCGACATCATATCTGTAAGCTCCTTATCCACATCTTCACTCTTCATATTAAGTATGACAGTTTCAATCGAGTATTTTATCATCTGATGCTGTGAAAGTGCACTGTCCTGCTCCCTTTTCACTGCATGCTCCAGCGAATATGATAGAGTCACATATTCTATCATTCCAAGGGCAACAGCCAGTATCACTGTCATTCCAAGAAACATTTTATAGAAAAACTTCATCCGCGAACCTCCAGACGATAGCCAATCCTGAAAACTGTGACAATCTTTTCATTCCAGTCAAGCTTTTTTCTTAGTCTTTGTACATGTGAGTCCAGTGTCCTTGTCTCCCCGGTATACTCCTCCTGCCATACAAGCTCATAAAGCCTGCGCCTGCTGAGTGCAACATTCTTATTCTTCATAAGCTCATACAGCAGATCAAATTCCTTTACTGTGAGCTCTACCTGCTCACCTGCCTTTGTCACCGTACGTGATTTAGGATCTATAGCTACATCCTCTATTTCCAGACGCTCTGCCATGCGCTGAGTGCGTCTTAATACGGTTTCCACTCTCGCAAGCAGCTCCCCTATCTGAAATGGTTTGCATATGTAATCATCCGCGCCCATACGAAGCCCGCGTATCCTTTCATCCACCTGTCCCATAGCAGATATTATTATGACCGGAGTATCCCCAATTCTCCTGACATAGTCAAGCAATTCATAACCATTTATCTCAGGAAGCATAATATCAAGCAGTAGCAGATCATATCTGTTCTGTTCAATTTTGTCCGCCCCTTCCTTGCCATCAAACGCTCTTTCGCATTGATATCCCTCTGCCTTCAGGGTGTTGCATATTAAATTATTTATGTCGTTGTCATCTTCCACTATGAGAATACTGGTCATAAGCTGCTCCTCTTCTATGATTATGATAGAATTATTATAGCATAAAGATGTGTCATAGTTGTAAAAAACACCCTGTTATTTAACTCAATAATAGGATGTTTTACCGGCACTTATACAAATATATTCTCACACATACATACTCCAGACAGCTCTAATCTGAGATGATATATTTTTGAATAACCACCTTTTGCCACTTTTTTCAATGCTGTTTGGATCATTTATTGAAAATCCTTCATCATCATAGCCTGTTATAACCATAAAATGTCCTGTATCGGTAAAATCTCCCGGTCCTACATTTACCACAATAGGATGTCCTTCATCAAGCTCTGCCTTCATTCTGCTCTCATCCAGCGCCACTGCCTTTGCTTTTACGCCGTAGTGCATGCAGCCTTCACTTATAAGCGTCCATGAACTTCCTGAACCATCCACACTATAACCGGCTTCCTTTGAATACTTTGCTACTGCAATAGGTGATGCATCCCTGTTGTGCGTCAGATAAACCACTACCATCGAAAGTGTAGTGGGACCGCATCCGCTTGCTGCAAAGAAATTGCCGCTATATTTTTCGTAGCCCCAGCGTTTATCCCACTGCACAAATAAAGGAACACTATCCATAGACGCTTCTTCTGTCAAATCAATTGTGTGTTCCTTCACATGTTCCGCCGGATAATCATACACAAACTCAAGTGCCTCTTCATTCTTCAAAGCAAGGTCCTTTAGCTGTTTTGGATATTGGGTACTGTTCATTATATCATCAAGCATCGACTGATTATTTTGTATCTTATTCTTTCCAGAGATTTTGCTATTTTCTATAACAGCATTATCATATGTATTATTTCCGGCTTCAACATCATATCTATTTGTCCTGCCATCACCGGATCTTATCATACTGCTTCCAACAGCCACAAATACAGCCACAGCTATGATACTACAGGAAAATATGATAGAACGCAGTATTTTTCTGCGCCTGCGTCTCCTTCGACGTAAACTTGCCCCATGTCTGCAACATTTATTTTGTGTCATGTCCACTTTCTACCCTCCTGCTTCTTTGTAACTGATATTGTGTATCATTACTCTATCAAAAGCATTCGTTTATTATGTTGCATACTTGTGTCATAGTTGTAAAATATTCCAATATTAAATTGTATAAATAAACTGACCAATGACAGTATTGCAGGATACTTTAACCTGTCACTGTATTAAGCAACTTTTGACTATATATTCTGTTATTTTGGCAAGTAATAATTCTTTTCGTATTCTATAATGACATCGTAAACAGAAAGGAGATGAATTTCCATGAGAAATAAATTACACAATTTTATTAATAACTTACTTAGCTTTTATGCAAGCTTCTTTACTCACAGATTTTATCAAATGTAATGTGCATAGCATACATAAAATACCTGATGTCCCCCATATCCTTCCACTAAAGCTATGAGTTGCATTCCAGTTTTCTTCATCCTGCAATGTCAATACGATCCTGATTCCTATCGTATTGTTCTGCTTAATCTTTGGCAGGTAATTTCCTATAACAATAAACAATAAACTTGTTCCATAATAGATTAATGCTATAAATAAATCCTCTGTTTCTGCTCTTTCACCTCAGATACCTGCGACTTTATCTGCTCACACTTGGTATACAATTGCTCCTGTGCCTCTGATAATATCTTTTTAGCATTATTGGTAATGGGTAAAAAATAGCCATCTAGATTGTTAGTCCAAATGACTTATGTAAAAAAATATTATTTTAATTTAATGTAACTGCAACACCTTTTCTGCCCAACACAAGCTCATATTCTGTCGATAATAGCGGAATAAAGGCATTTATACAATCTATAACATTTCTCATTACAGTTCTCCACTACTTCTTTAGATTAAGAAAGGCTCTGCAAAAGCAGAGCCCTTCTAACATTTTCTTTCGAGGATTAACCTCTAGCCAGATTGTGGTAAATGTTAAACCCTTATAAAGCTCATAAGGCACTGCTCTCTGGCACAACACCTTACTTTACCGCTTGGCAGACACTCAAGTTGCCTGTCTTTAATATTATATTACCTGTCATGTGAAAATATGTCAATCCAAAATTTTATGTTCTACAAAAATTCTGTAGACTTCTCGTAGACTTTTGCCTAGGATTATCACGTAGACTTAGTAGACATAAAAAAAGAGAGCCTTCGGATTTCTCCAAAGACTCTCCAAAAAGCCTATAAAATCAAGCT
>OFMU01001938.1_pt1 | contig 11830 bp, 10 predicted proteins | sample 1541861 | NCBI WGS metagenome assembly OFMU01 (sample SAMN04209238, study PRJEB22552) | human gut metagenome | biome: gut; material: feces | host: Homo sapiens | place: USA: Oklahoma
TATAGGTGAGATTTTCTTTCTTTGATAATTTTATAATTGCTTCTTTTATCATTTCCTAATTCTCCTTCAATGCTTTTGCATAGTCAATAAAGTTCTCTATCATCTGAAGTCCCTGTGGTGTCATCACGGATTCCGGATGAAACTGAAACCCAAAGATCGGATATTCTCTGTGTTCCATCGCCATGATCTCGTTATCTTCGCTTCGCGCTGTCACAACCAGTTCTTCCGGAAGTGTCTCTTCCTTTACTGCAAGCGAATGATATCTTGCCACCTGGATTGGAAATGTCAGATTCTGAAAGAGGACACTGTCTGTCTTTACATCTTTCAGCTTTGAAGTCTTCCCATGCATCAGCTGTCCGGCGTGACCTACGGTTGCTCCGAATGCTTCCGCCATCGCCTGATGTCCGAGACAAACGCCGAGCATTGGAATCTTTCCTTTCAGCTTCTGAATTGCTTCGATACAGATTCCGGCATCAGAAGGTTTTCCCGGCCCCGGTGAGATTACCAGCGCCTCCGGTGCAAGTTCCAGAATCTCTTCCGGTGTGATTTGATCATTTCGTATTGCTTTCACTTCTGAATCAATCTGATCTTTTTGCATGTCACCTCTTTTTGATTCTACTCCTGCGATAAACTGATATAGGTTATAGGTAAAGCTGTCATAATTATCAAGTAATAGTATCATTCCAATCCTCCTTTCGCAGTTTCCACAGCCTGAAGTACCGCCCCAGCCTTATTTAAACACTCCTGGAATTCATTTTCCGGGATACTGTCTGCTACGATTCCGGCTCCTGACTGTACACGAATGTATCCATTTTTCTTATAAGCAAGACGGATGGAAATGCATGTATCTACATTTCCTGCAAAATCGAGATAGCCGACTGCCCCTCCGTAGATGCCTCTCTTCTCCTGTTCAAGTTCTGCGATAATCTCACATGCGCGGATCTTCGGTGCTCCGGAAAGCGTTCCTGCTGGGAGAATCGCATCGACTACGTCCAGCGCATCTTTGTCTTCCCGAATCTTGCCTGTTACTGTGGAACCAATATGCATCACATGAGAATATCTCTGGATTTCCATATATTTATCAACTTTAACTGTTCCCGGCTGGCTGATCTTGCCGACATCATTTCGCCCAAGATCTACAAGCATGTTGTGCTCTGCAAGCTCTTTCTCGTCTGCAAGTAGCTCTTTCTCCAATTCCTGATCTTCCTCTTCGGTTACTCCTCGCTTCCTTGTACCGGCAAGAGGAAAAGTGCACACCTGTCCGTTTTCTAACTTCGCCAGCGTTTCCGGTGAAGCCCCTGCCACTTCAATATCATCACTTGAAAAGTAGAACATATACGGAGATGGATTCGAGGTTCGAAGCACCCGGTAGGTATCAAAAAGACTTCCTTTTGCCTTCGCTGTCAGCGGATTGGATAACACGACCTGGAAAATATCACCTTCATAAATGTATTCCTTAGCTTTCTCAACCATCTTGCAATAATCTTCTTTATCCACTCCCGGATGGAACTCTTCTTCTAAAACAAGTGGTCGGAAATCTGCCTGCGCCCCGCTTCGGATCAATCGTTCCATCTCTTCTAATTCCTGCTTCGCGTTCGTATAATTTTCTTCCAGATCACCTTCCAGCTTCACGCCTGTAATCAGGATCAGCTTCTGTCTGTAATTGTCAAATACGATGACACGATCAAATAACATCAAGTCCGCATCCCGGAAATCTCTTACTGCCGTTTTTGCTGCTGTCTTTCCTATAGTCTCATTCTTCTCTTCCAGGACTGGCTTCAATGTCGGTTCTGCATATTTGATGTAGTCATAAGAAAAATATCCGACAAGCCCTCCGGTAAATGGAGGAAGTCCCGGAACAACCGGACTTTTATATGCTTCGAGAATTTCTCTTAGAACCTTTCCCGGATGGTCGGTTAAAACTTCCCGTCTGGTCTTATCCTCATCTTCATGCCCTTCGCTGATGATCACACGCCCATCGGTACAGGTAATCTCCATCGTTGGTGCATATCCAAGAAAGGAATATCTTCCCCACTGCTGTCTGTCCTCCGCACTTTCCAGCAGATAGCAATGCTTGCTTGCCGCCCGCAGCGTCCGCATCACACTAATCGGCGTAAATGCATCTGCATACAGCTCTTTGCTGATCGGAACTCGCTTGTATCTGCCTTGTTCAGCGTAGGATCTGATTTGTTCTAATGTCTTGTCCATGTGTATTCCTCCTTGAAGTTATGCTGCAAAATGAATTTCTCTTTTATCCCGATAGGAAATATATGTTTATGGTAGAAAAAAAGTCCCTGACAGAATATTCCTATTCTGTCAAGGACGGTAAATCTAAATCTTTTCCGCGGTGCCACCTTGATTCACGGGTACACTCCCATGCGCTCTGTAAGATACTAACATATCTCCGGCAACTGACGTATGCCCACACGTCACAGAGTACTCGGATTCTCAAATCCTTTGACTGTGCCCTCAGCGGTCCATTTGGCAACCTGCATCTCGATCCGGCTCTCAGCTTCCCGGACTCTCTGTGCGCGCATAATTACTTTGATCTCCGCTTCATCGGTTTAAAGCGTTATTCCATTTGCTAGGAGTTTATCACTTTAAAGCGATAGTGTCAATGCACTATTTTAATCTTTTTTGCGAAATTGTTGAAAAATTTTCTCAATTTTCTTGTCTTTATTTTCTTTTTCTCTTCCATGCAAATCCGCCAACTCCTGCTCCGAGTGAGGAGAATGCAAGTCCTAATAAGCCAAGAACATTTGCCGGATCACCTGTCTTTGCGGCTTTTGATCCACTTATTCCTTTGGAGGCTGATCCATCCGTAGTTGTTCCTGCCTTCTTTGTAACAGTCGGAGTTGCACTTCCATTCTGACTTCCCGCCTGGTTTCCATTCTTTACAAGTGCTTTGATTGCTGTATTTAACTCATCTGTTGCTTTATCAACTTTTTCCTGGCTTTCTTTTGCATTTAATGCGCTCTTAGCGTCTGTCAGTGCACTCTGCAATACCTTCCAGCTGTCAACTGTGTAATCAGCTTCTTTCAGAGCTGCCGCATCACTGATTACTTTCTCAAGGGAAGAAGTATCAACTGCTGCCGGCTCTTCTTTCTTATCGTCGTCTTTCTTATCCTCTTCTGTCTTATCTCCCTCTGCCTTAACAAGTGCTTCAACAGCTGCGTTGAGGTGGCTTACTGCCTCGTCTACAGTTGCCTGAGTTTTTGGATTTTTCAATTCATCTTTTGCTTCCTGAAGTTCCATCTGCATAGATGCCCAGCTTTCCGCTGTATAATCAGCTTCTTTCAGGGCTTCTGCTTTTGCAATAGCTGCCTCAAGCTCTGTTGTTGTGATTGTTTTATCCTCAGATGCTTTTACAATGTTCTCCTCTGTTGCCTGGAATTTGTATGTCACGTCATTATATCCAAGTGCTGTCAGTGTAATGGTCCAATATCCTGTTCCATCCGTTCCTTCCGGAAGTGTACAACGAAGAGAATCTGTCAGTCCAAGCTGGATTCCCATTGCTTTGTGCATCCAGTTATCTGCTGCAAATTTTGTTCCATAAGTAGCTTTTGCATTTGTATATGTGCTGTCATCTCCATAGTAAGTCCATGTAACAGTCTGGAGATTTGATCCAAGATCACCATAATTTCCTGTCAGATCAACTCTTAAGAATTCTCCATAAGATCCGCTTGCTTCTTTTACTGTCAGCCCTGCTTCCTCTGCTGTTGGTGCTGTCTTGAGTGCCTGATCTTTGATTCCGGACTCTGATCCATTATTCACTCTTGCAGAGAAACTGAAAGATCCATCCTCATTCTTTGTTGCTGTTTTCAGACCGTTTGTATTCTCTGTTACATTGGCAACCAGTCCTGTATAGCTTACCAGATTCTTTTCTGAATATCCTCCTGCAAGTTCACTTCCGTTTTCGATCACACGATAGCTTGCTTTCAGTGCATCCAGATCAGATGTTTTTACTTTCACCGGCACATATTTCAGTCCGAGTACATCATACTCTGTCATCTTTGTTGTTGCACCAGATTCTTCTGTAATCTCTCCTCTGTTAAATGTAATCCTGCTTCCGTCTGTCAGAACTGCAGTAGTTCCATCTGTCCAGTACTCTACTGCATACTCTTTTCCATTTTCCGCCTTGATTACTGCGTTGCACTGGAAAGAACCTCTGTGAAGTCCATGATTTACGGTAGCTCTTGTTACAGTATCGAATGCACCCTTGTCAGACTCTCCTTTTGAATCCTTTGCATCTGAAGAAGATGTATCTCCTGCTGCCTGCACATTTTCAGCAGCCCAGTACTCTGCCCAGCTAAGTCCTACATATGCGTAAGTATACTCACTCTCCTGTGATAAAGTATAAGTGAATTCGTAATCCTTTGCATAGCCTGTTGCCTTTACTGAGATCTTAAATCCATGTCCATTTTCTGCATCCTTAAATGGAGCCGCAGTCGTATCAATTGTTCCATCTTCTTTGATGATCTTCACTGCACGTTTTCCTGTTGCCGCATACTCTGTTCCGTCAACTGTTACGGATTCGATCTTCTTTACATAAGAAGTTACATCCTCTGCTGCATATCCTTCTGCCGCTACAAGTGCTGCACTTTCATTGTTAAATACAACTGGTACAGCTTCTGTTGTTAATTCAAAATCTGTCGTAAGATCCGCATATTTTCCGGATTTATCAGATACTTTCAGAGTATATTTGCCTATCTCAGCGCCTTTTGTCTTATAGGTAAGTACCCCGTCTTTTACCTGAACATCCTCAAGACCTTCAACTGTATATTCTGCCTGATAATCACCAGGAAGTCCTTCTACAGTTACATTTACTTTACCACTTTCAACATCTGCATTCTCTGCTGCGATAGTTCCATTGAATTTAACCGGCACATACTGATCAGCATCAATCTCATAGATTCCATTATCTGTATAATATGTGATTTTATTGATCGTCTGACCCATCATCTTTTTATAATCTTTTGAGTCCAGCGTGTTTCCATGAGATGTTGTTACAAATCCGGTACTCCATGCCAGTTCTGTCTTTTTCCAGATATTTTCAAGATGACGAAGTCCGTAGTTGTCTCCTTCTTTTGTGCTGATCACAACTCCATATACTGTATTAACTGTTTTTGGGAGTCCATTTACATCTAATTCATAATCTCCATACTTCGTGTCTGTTGTAAAATCGATTGATGCATCACTCAACTTCTGTGCAGTTGCACCTTTCACTTCACTAAAACTGAATGAACCATCTGCATTTACTGTTGCTTCTTTATAATAGGAAGGAGTCTCACTTAAAATATAGTAAGAATAGCTTGCACTCTGGAATAACGCATCTTTTCCGTTATATTCCGTTGTTGTTTCCTTTCCTTTCATGTTCACTGTGATAGAAAGCTTGCTGTCATCTGTAATCTGTGTATAGTTTTTCAGCACAGATGCATCACTGATCTTAACCGGATATGTAATACCTGTAATATCTGTTCCATCACTGTTTACATGATAAGATCCAGCTACAAGTTTTGATCTTGTTTTCGCTTTTGTAGCGGAGGATACACTGTCTGCTCCTGCTACCTGATCAGCTGCATAAAATTCAGAATATGGAATATTCATCAACACATACGTTTCTTTCGCAACTTCTGCCTTTTTCAATGCCTTCACTGCTGTATTTAACTCATCTGCCGCTGTGTCCACTGCACTCTGGGATTCCTTTGCTTTCAGAGCTTCCTTCGCTACAGTTAATTTTGTCTGCATTGCACTCCAGCTGTCTGCTGTGTAATCAGCTTCTTTCAGTGCTTCAGCGGCTGTGATTGCAGCTTCCAGTTTTGTTGTGTCAACTGTTACTGCTTCGTTTGCTGACTTGATTGCAGCAAGTGCAGCTTCTTTCACTGCCTTTGATGTACGTGTTGCACCACTAACAGAATCCCAACCATTAATTGTATCTTCTGTTGCAGCCTTTCCTACAAGCATTTTCTGGATTCCTTTCGATTTTGAAACAGCTTTTGCAAAATAGGAATCACTCTCCGCGTTATATCCTTCCCCTGGAGTCACAGTGATGGCTGAAAACTTGCCATCCTCCACCTTCAGGCTGACTTCAACGTCATACTCATTCCATTCGTCTTCATTTTCGTCATCCTCTGCAGTTCTTGCCACGTGGGCTGTCTTTGTATAAGTTCCATCCTTCGCAGTCTGACTTCCTGTTGCCGCAAAGATGGTTGACGGGCAAAGTCCTACTACCATAGACATTGCCACTGCCATGGACATTGCCTTTACTTTCATTTCTTTGTTTTTCATAGAAACCTCCTTTTTAACTAAAATAGTTACATACAGATCCTGCCTGTCGCAGTTCTGCTTTCCTGCTCCCGCATGGATATATTATCAAGTTAACTTTTGCTAACCTGTAATCAAAAAGTATTATTATCTATACTGTCCTTACAGCTTCTTTCTTCACAACCGGTAAAATCTTTCCTGCGACAATTCCAATCACGAACCCTGTCACTGTTCCTGCCACAAGAAGAACTGGCAGATAATAAATCAGTTTCAGATTCTCCACCACTGCCATCGCAACAAGAATCTGTCCTATATTATGAAAGACGCCGCCAGTGATACTTACTCCTACAATGGAAATTCCATCCATCTTCTTTACAAGTACCATGGCAAGAAGGCTGACAACCGCCCCTGCCAGACTGTAAATGATCGACATTCCATTTCCAAAAAGAAATCCTGTCAGAAGCACACGCAGTACCGATACCGCCAGTACTTCTGGAATTTCCAGAAAATAAAGACCTGTTACAGTGACCAGATTAGCCACTCCAAGCTTCATCCCCGGCACTCCAAAATTAATTGGGATCAGGCTTTCCACATAACTAAAAATCATTGCCAGCGCAACAAGCATTGCCATGTTCGCAAGTTTTTTATTTCTATTCATACATTCTCCTTTACAGTCGGACAATTGATTTATTTGGAAATTGTATCCGGTAGATGTTCCTTTTCATTTTGAGAATCATCAGAATTCTCAACCTCTTCTATTTCCACAACCAGCTTATGAGGCAGGCAGACAATTGTCTGTGTCCGGTTATTGATCTTCCCCTGCTCTTCGCAATATCCATCCGGACAGTCAGCCTCTTCCATATAAGCTTTTCCATCCTCAATCCGGACACGGTTGTAAAAATCCCCTTCCTGCACTTCGATCACCTGATCTTCATCCAAAGAATATCTTCCGTAAACTTCACCATCCACCTTGATCACAACCTGTTTTTCCTGAATTTCTTTTTGCCCGCTTTCCTTTGCCTGTACATACTGCATCAGGTTCATCACAAGAAACAGTACACATGCCGCAAAGAGGATTCCGCCTCCTAAAAACAGATCTTTTTTCTTCATCTATTACACTCCTGCCCAAATCATAATTACAAGTAACAGAATTGCCCGAAGAATCGTAAACCAGAATTCATTTCCCTTCAGACCTTTGATTCCTGTATGGATATGCTTCTTTGGACAGGTATCAATACATTTCTGGCATTGGAAACAATCTCCCTCGACTTTGAGTGATCCGTCTTCCGGGAGTCCGATCCCGGATGGACATTTCTTCGTGCATCCGCTGCAGCCTTTGATGCAATTTTCTCTGTCGCGGTGCAATGCAAAGAACGGAAGCACCGGAAGCAGTGAGAATACCGCTCCCATCGGACACAGATTCCGACAGAAAAATCTTTCTTCCAGACACATTCCTACAATGATAAAAATTAGTAGAATCACTCCCGGCAAATATCCCTGCAAGTGAAGATTTCCTGCATGCAGCATAGAAAAAACATCCCACGGGCTTGTCCCTTTTGCCTTTCCGTATACTCCCGCAAAACAAAGTACTGCGATTACGGTCAACACCAGATATTTCAAATAGCTTAACTTCTCTGTGATCTTTTCTGAAAGCAGCACCGGCTTTTTCTTTCTCTTCTTAAAGCACCAAATATAAAATGCATGAATTCCATCTCCAAGACTTCCGAATGCACATGCGAATCCACAGAAGAATCTTCCGAAAAAAATCGTATACGTGCAGAGAACTATAAGCACCGTTACAAAAGAGGTCAGCCCGATTACCTCGCCTGCTCCTATCTGTGTGAAAATGTATTTCACGCCGGCAAATGCCGCTGTATACACAGATGGCAGAAACAAAAAATAAAGGATCTGAATCAAGGCACGAAGCCAAGTATGCAATTTTTTAATTTCTTTTGCTTTTAAATTATGTATATTCAACTTCTTCAAACTACTTTACCGCCTGTTCTAATGCCTGTTCTGCTGCATTTTTAATTCCTGTCGAACTGAACGTTGCTCCGCTGATCGTATCAACTTCTGCACTCTGCGTCTCTATGATCTTTGGAATGATATCTTCCGCCATTGCAAGATATGCACTGTCTTCCTTCTCGGCGGAAGTCACTTCTACCGCTTCGATCTTCCCATCTTTTACAGTAACTTCTACCGCAACCGTTCCGCCAAATCCATCCGCTTCTCCGGTATAGGTTCCATCCTTGTATCCTGCTCCATCTCCTGAATCACTCCCTGACTCAGAATCACTGCCGGCACCAAATGACTGTACCTCTAACTGTGCATTCAGTTTTGCGATTTCCTCATCCTTCGCACGGACATCCAACACTTCATTATATCCGAAAAGGACACCGACGATTGCCAGCAGACTAAACAGTCTTACGATAAACTCTTTCATCCTACTGCGCCTCCGTCTCTTCTGGTCTTAAAGCCATTTCCAATGCTTTTTTGCATCCGTCAATAATCGCATTCGAAGAACAGGTTGCTCTGGATACCGTATCGATTTCTTCCGGCATTCCTTGGGTAATAATCTGGGAAACGACACCTTTTTTGCTTGAAGTTCCATTTGCCGCCTTCTTGATATAGCTGTCATTTGCTGCATCCCCATCTCCTGACACGTCAGTAATGGATACAATTTTGTCATTTCGTATTGTCACCTTCATAGAAAGCTGATACTCTGTAAAATCTTCATCCTCATCCGGTTTACACGGTACACTCACTTCATAAGTTCCATCGATGTATTTTGTCTTCACTTCTTCCTCTTGATCTGACTTCTTTTTCTCAAGCTGTGCAACTGCAAGGTTCAGATTTTCCACAGCTTTATCAACCGTCTGCTGTTCCACTGTTTCATTCGCAGCTGTTTCCAACAGCTCTTTTGCATCATTCAGTCGGAGACTCAGAACCGCCCAGCTACTCTGCGTATACTCCTCCATCACAAGTGCTTCTGCTGACTTAACTGCATTTTCCAGTTCCGTTGTATCTGCTTTCTCTTCAATGGATTCTCCATTCGTTACTTTCTCCGCCTGTTTCAAAGCATTCTTTATTGCTCCGAGAAGTCCCTTTGAACTGTAAGTTGCACCAGATACAGTATCTACATCTGTATTCTGATTTTTAAGCACATTTTTCACTACATCCATTGCGCGGTTGAAAAATGCTTCATCATCTGATGTCTCTGTGACTAAAATTGCTTTGATCGTATGCTCCTGGATCACCACAGCTACCGATACATCTCCACTGTATCCTTCCGCTGTTCCATAATAGATTCCTTCTTTGTATGGAACTGTTCCGGTTGTGGATGTACTCTGATTCTGACTGGAAGAACTGTTCGAGCCATTCGTTTCAGATGAATCCGAAGTTGCTCCATTTCCACTCACTGCCGCCTGACTTAATGCATCTCTTACTGCCTGGATGATTCCAACCGAACTGTACGTTGCTCCAGACACGGTATCTACATTGGTGCTCTGACTACTGATGATCGCATTGATCAGTGCAGAGGCTTTGGAAATGTATTCGCTTCCATCTTGATTCTCCATAATCTGGATGTCTGTGATCTTTCCGCCACTGATCTCAACCTTTACTTTCAGTGTTCCGCCAAATCCAGTCCCTGTTCCGTAATAAGTTCCGTCCTTATATGCTGCCGGGTCTTCCACTGTTGCGACAGAAGTAGAACTTCCTGCTGCCGCGCCGCCACCAGACTGTGACTGTCCTGTTGTTCCGCTGTCTTTTTCTCCTGTCAGTGCATTCTTCACCGCACTGATGATTCCCCTGGAACTATAGGTTGCCCCTGAAACAGTATCGACTTCCAATGTCTGTCCTTCGATGATCTTATCGATCACCGCCTGTGCACGTTTGAAAAATGCTGCATCATCCGAAGAACTCAGAATATCGATTGCAACGATCTGTTTGTCTTTGATTTGAACCGCAACCGTGATCTCTCCTGCATAACCTGTTCCAGTTCCCTTATAAACACCATCTGTCAGATCAAAAGAACCTTTTGTCACCTGTACCTGCTCTTCCTCTGCTTTTTCCGTTTCATCCTTCACAGTTTCTGACTGCTCCTGCGCTGCATAAACCGGTGGCTGATATCCACTCAGGGTGCCTGCTACACAAGATGCCACAACTGCTACCGAAAGTACCGGTGCAAATGGTTTCAGCTTCTTTCCTGTTTCTTTTAAATCCATTTTTCCTCCAAAATCTACTCTGTCTTACACTTTTCTATCGAATGATCTCAACTGTTCTCTCCGTTGAAAAATCATTTTCCAGCCCTTCTGTTACATATAGCGTCCCATCATCACTCATAAGGATTGCATCAAAATCATCCTTATGTTCTCTCCAGAACTCTGCCGCTTTCTCTTCTCCCATAATAAAAAGTGAAGTAGACAGTCCATCTGCCAGTGTTCCGTCCGTACTTACAATTGTTACAGAGACAAGTCCGCTTTCTGCCGGGTATCCGGTCTTTGGGTCAATGATGTGATGATACGTCACACCATCCTGTTCAAAATACCGTTCGTATCCCCCCGAAGTGATAACAGCCTTGTCCTGAACGCTCAGAATTCCCAGATAATCCTCTGTATCATCCGGGCTCTGCACTGCAATCTTCCATTTCGTTCCATCCGTCTTTGTTCCGAGTGCCTGCACATTTCCGCCAAGATTCACTAATCCACTTGTGATTCCATTGTCTTTGTAAATGTCCATAATTCTGGATGAGGTATATCCTTTTGCAATTCCTCCGAGATCGATTTTCATTCCTTCTACACCGAAAGATATCTTTCTCGTTTCTTTGTCATAAGAAATATTTCCCGCATCAGTGAGTGGAAGAAGTTGATCCAATGTCTCCTGTGACGGAACCTGGAAGTTCTGTGTTGGGAATCCCCATGCTTCCATCACCGGATAAATCGCAATATCAAACGCCCCATCTGTCTCCTGATAAAGTTCCAATGCGCGTTCCGTCAGATAACCTGCATCTTCGGAAAGCTCTCCACTTCCATCTACATTCAGTTTTGCGATCTCGCTGTCTGCATCTCCTGTAGATAAAAGTGCGTCCAGACGCTCAATCTCTGCCTGTGCCGCATCAACGGCTGCCTCTGCATTTTCTCCATATGCAGTCACTGTCATATAGGTATCCATTGCAAAAACATCTCTGGATGCTTCTTGAATATCCTCCGACTGATTCTGTGCACTTTCTGACGATGTTTCGGATTTATCTGCTGTCTTACTGTCTGTCTTCTGTCCGCATCCGACCAACAGGGCCGATGCATAAAGACAGACTGCAAGTAAACATTTTATATTTTTTAATTTCATGTAATCGCTCCTGGTTATACTTTTCTAACTTGTGTTAGTTAAACTAACTCCGTAAGTATACAGGATGTCTATTATCCAGTCAATTGGATTTTTATTATTTGAGAACTTTTCTCATTTATCTGTTTTAAACTTATATTTTTTCTCATGAACAAAGAATGTGCCTCGGCACATTCTTGCGCCTGCGGCGTTGCTAAGCGCCAGTGGCGCTTGTTTAGCAAGG
>OFMU01001939.1_pt1 | contig 11830 bp, 11 predicted proteins | sample 1541861 | NCBI WGS metagenome assembly OFMU01 (sample SAMN04209238, study PRJEB22552) | human gut metagenome | biome: gut; material: feces | host: Homo sapiens | place: USA: Oklahoma
CGCATTTTTCGTTACAGGTCCAGGGCCAGGTCCCCGTCCTTGATCCAGCCCCACTTGCGCAGGGGGACCGCCAACAGCCAGGTAAGGACTGCCGGCAGCACAAAGGAGATCAGCACCAGGCCCAGCCAGTCCATCCCGGTGACGGCGGCTTTGATCCCGGCGGCCACGTCGCTGACCCAGCCGGTATACACGCCGATCTGGCCCACCAGGCCGCAGGTGCCCATGCCGCTGGACACCGCCGCGCCGTTCATCTCCAGCCGGAACAGGCAGGTGGCGATGGGGCCGGTGATGGCGGAGGCCAGGGTGGGGGGAATCCAGACCCGGGGATTGCGGACGATGTTGCCCATCTGCAGCATACTGGTGCCCAGGCCCTGGGCCACCAGGCCGCCCCAGCGGTTTTCCCGGAAGCTCATCACCGCGAAGCCGATCATCTGGGCGCAGCAGCCTGCCACGGCGGCGCCGCCGGCCAGGCCCGTCAGTCCCAGGGCCGCGCAGATGGCGGCGGAGGAGATGGGCAGGGTCAGGGCCACGCCGATGACCACGGACACGATGATGCCCATGAAGAAGGGCTGCAGCTCTGTGGCCCACATGATGAACCGGCCCACGGCGCTGGCCGCCGCGCCGATGGGGGCGGCGATCAGGGCGGCAATGCCGATGCCCGCCAGAGCGGTGACGATAGGTGTCACCAGAATGTCGATCTTCGTCTCCTTGCTGACGGCCTTGCCGATCTCGGCCGCCAGAATCGCCACAAACAGCACCGCCAGAGGCCCTCCGGCCCCGCCCATATAGTTGGTGGCGAAGCCCACGGGTATCAGGGAATACAGCACCAGGGGAGGGGCCTCCAGCGCCCGGCCGATGGCCACCGCCATGCCCGGCCCCACCATGGCCGAGCACAGGCCGCCGATGGTGTAGGTCACGGCGCCCTCGCCCTTGCCCAGGGTGACGATGACCTCCGTCAGGAATCCGATGTGCAGCTGCTGGCCCAGGGTGTTGAGAATGGTGCCCACCAGCAGGGTGCAGAACAGGCCCTGGGCCATAGCGCCCATGGCGTCGATGAAATACCGCTTGGCCGAGAAAACGATGTTTTTTCGGGCCAGGAACTTGCGAACTGCTTCCATAGCTTTGACCTCGCATATGTAAAAAGAATGTTATACAGGTGTCATGACACCTGTATAACATTCTATCACGTCTTTTCCGTTTGTCAACCGGAACTTTACTCCGCCAGGAAGCCCAGCTCCCGCAGGCGGGCCTTCAGATGCTCATAGGACGCCTCATCGGGGCAGGAGAGACTGTGCAGATGGATGCCGTCTGTCAGCTGGGACAGGGGGGCGGCCCCCTCCATGCGGGCCATGAACTGCTCCACGTCCAGACGGCTGCGCAGGTGCAGCGGGGCGGACAGCTGGCCATAGACCGGGTGGTCCACGATGACGTCCACAACGGTGCAGCCGCAGTCCACCATGGCGTTGAGCTCGTCCCGGGTGCCGGTGCCGTCGTGGCGGCAGGCCACCTGGCGCGGTAGGCCCGTCTCCCCGGCATCGGGGATCACATAGCCCCGGGCGGTGGCGGTGATGGCCTGGCCTGCGGCCCGCAGCAGGGCCACGTCCCCCACGATGATCTGGCGGCTGACGCCCAGCTCCCTGGCCAGGGCGGTGGCGCTGATGGGCTGATGGGATTCGTGGAGCCGGGCGCTGATCCGGCTCCGGCGTTGTTCGGCGGTCATGAGGAGGACTCCCTTCGTTTTTTCCTCTATCATACACGATTCCCCGGCCCATGGCAAGTTTTTTTCGTGAATTTCGCTGCCCTCTTGACAGATGGGCCGCCGGATGGTACACTATGAGCAGAAAAAGAGAATACATTGCGCAAGTGCCTGCGCCGCCGGGTGGGCGGCACAGGAGAATAGTGAATCAGGTGAGAATCCTGAACGGTACCGCCGCTGTATACGGGGAGGCCGCGCACAGGGACGAAAGTCCGTCACTGGGAAACCGGGAAGACCGTGCGCCTGCTGCTGATCCGTCAGTCAGAAGACCTGCTTGCCGCCATGTTGCCCCCGCTGCGCGCCATACGGCGGAGGATAGCTTCAATCGCGGGAAACCGGCCGCGCCAATTTGACTATTGGCGCGGTTTTTTTGCAAGCCTGAGCGCGGCACTGCCGCAGCTTTCCATGGGGGCGGGCAGGAGCAGCCACTCCCGCCCGCCCCCTTACCTTATGTGAAATTTGCCGGTAAACGCCTGTAGGGGCCGGGTTCTACCCGGCCTGAAAGCGCCGGAATAGCGGGCGAGGCAGAGCCCACGCCCCTACGGGCCCACAACCAGCCTGCGGCTGGCTCGCAATGACACCACAAGAAGATTTCCGATAATTGGCCGCACACACGGGATGGCCGAATCAATATTTCCATCAAGAATCCGTATGATCTATCAGGAGGACGACATATGCTCATCAATTGGTTCCGGGACCAGGACCACCTGGTCTATATCAACGGCGAGACCCAGCTGGCCCAGCTGGAAAAGACCCTGCGCTTCCCGGGCTTGCAGGAGGCGGCGGAGGCCCTGCGGGACAATCCCAACCCGGAGGGCTACACCATCAAGGGGCCCAAGCGCACCTGCGGGCGGCTGTTCGTGCCGGATCTGACCTTCGGCAAGCACATCGAAATGGGAGAAAACGTCTTTTTCTACATGGGCGAGATGGCGGAGTGCTATGTCATCTACTGGCCCGGAAAGCCGGTTACGGAGGTGCACCATGGAGAAATGTGAAGCCCTGTCCACCAAGCCCGAGGAGTGCCGCTACTCCTTCTTCCAGCACACGGCCTGCGAGTTTTTCCCCTGCCACGAAACCGCCCATCCGGAGGACTTCAACTGCCTGTTCTGCTACTGTCCCCTGTACGCCTTAGGGGACCGGTGCGGCGGCAATTTCCGGTATATCGGCGACGGCATCAAGGATTGCAGCGGCTGTCTGCTGCCCCATGGCCGGAAAAGCTACGGCTACGTCACCGGCAAGTTCGGCGAGATCGCGGAGCTGGCCAAAAAGAACCGCCATACGGAGGAATAATAAATACCGTCTGTAGTTTTCTTCAAGAAAACTACAGACGGTATTTTCTTATCGCCCCAGGATGGTCTCGGCGAAGCCTTTGGCAAACAGCCGGGCGGCCCGGAGGGCCTCATCCAGCGAGTTCCCGGCGGCCCCTACCTCCACCAGCAGGCTGCCCGGGGCGGCAAACTGGTTATAGCGGTAGTTCAGCAGGGTGATGGGCCGCATCAGGGTGGGGGACCGGCTTTCCAGCTTCTCCTGAACGGCGATGGCCAGGCGCAGATTGTCCTGCCAGCCGTCGTGGGCCACGCCCATGATCAGGCTCACCTGGGCGGCGGCGGGGTCCTCCGCCGTCACCAGCTTATACTGGGTGCCGTTGGCGTCCTGCACCGCGTCCCGGTGCAGGTCCAGCACATAGACGATGGAGGGGTACTTGGCTAGGTAGCTCTGGATAGACGCCAGACTGTTTTCATAGGCGTCGTTGTACGACTCCCCGTCGTGGAGGGTGCGGTCGTGGACCACGGAGATGCCGTAGGACGACAGCTCCGCCGCCAGCTCGTCCCCCACCCGGACCATGTTGCAGGAGCGGTCCGCCGTGCGGAAGGTGCCGGAGGGGACGTACTCCTGCCCCGGGGGCATGGTATAGGACTCGCTGGCGTGGCTGTGGACGATGAGGACCTGGGGTCCCTGCTGGGGACAGGCCGCGAACTGCCGGTCCCCCAGCACCGCCGGGTCCAGGGTCCGGCTGGACTTGTTCTTGATGTACACCCCGTTGATGATGCTGTAGCCGTCGGTGGAGCGGGGGTCCACCGTCTGGGCCGGGACGCCGTTGTCCGCCCCGGGCTGGGGGGCCGGGTCCTCCGACGGAGCGGGGGCGGGTTTTTCCGGTTCCGGTTCCGGGTCCGGCTGGGGGGCGTCGTCCTCCTGCACCGCCAGGGACCGGCCCGCCAGCAGCACCGGCGACTGGCCCAGGGCCAGCACCGTGGCGGCGGACAGTCCGTCCAGCCCCAGAAGGTCCCCCAGCTCCCACCGCAGCAGTCCCCGGGACAGATGGGGGCGGCGGGACACGGACTGCCACAGGGCGGCGGCGCTGTCCGCCCCGGCTCCGGCCAGCACCGTTCCCAGGGCTGCCGCCGCCAGCAAGAGCGCCAGCCCCCGCCGCAAAATTGCCTGTTTCAAAGCGTTCACCTCTTTGAGACAAGCCTATGCGGCGGGGGCCGGGATTATGTCACGGTTCCATCACCGGGGGGATGTCCACGATCTGCAGGCCCCGGCGCATGGCGTATTCCATGGTGCGGCGGGTGCCGCCGGGCTGGCCGTTGTGGACCGCCAGCAGCAGGGCGGCGTGGTCCACCATATAGCGGTTGCGCCGCTGCATACAGCCGGGACTGTAGGACGACTGCACCAGGGTCTCGTAGTCGCAGGCCGCCACCAGGCGGCGATAGCGCTCCTGCTGGGCCCGGGGCCAGCCGTCGGCCTGGGTGGGGCAGGGGATGGCCGCCTCCACGCTGACGTCCCCGTGCCGCTGCCGCAGGGCCAGGGCCAGCTCACAGAAATACAGGTCGCAGCCCTGGGCCATGCCGCAGATGAAGTGCCGGTATCCCGCCTCATAGGCGGCGTCCAGCGCGTCCCGAAGCCGGACCTTCAGGGCCCGGCACCGGGGATCGTCTTCGTTTTCCCCCCAGGGGAGCTTGGCCGGACGGTGACCGGAAAAGCAGCAGCTGACAGGCCGTGCGCGCATGGCATCGCCCTCCCTTCAAAGATACTGCTACCATTATAGAACATACTTTCTATTTTGTAAAGAGGAATTTCTCTTGCGCGCCGGGTGCAAATCCGGTATACTGAGGGAAAAGGGAGGTGCATCCGATGAAGCTGTATTTCAAGCAGCGGTTTTTCTCGTGGTTTGACAGCTACGACATCTATTATGAGGACGGCAGCGTGGCCTATACCGTGGAGGGAAAGCTGGCCTGGGGTCATTGCCTGCACATTCTGGACCCCTATGGGGAGCACATTGCCACAGTGAAGCAGCAGGTGCTGACGTTTCTGCCGAAATTCGACCTGTATGTGGGGGAGCGGTGCATCGGCACCATCCGCAAGGAGTTCACGTTTTTCCACCCGTCCTTTACCATGGATTTCTGCGGCTGGACGGTGGAGGGCAGCTTCATGGAGTGGGACTATACCATCCAGGACGGGCCCCGGACGGTGGCTTCTATCAGCAAGGAGCTGTTTAACTGGACAGACACCTATACCATCGACGTGGCGGACCCGGGGGACGCCCTGTATGCCCTGATGGTGGTGCTGGCCATCGACGCGGAGAAGTGCTCCCGGAACGACTGATACGGAATAAAAAAAGTGCCCCCGCGGGGGCACTTTTTTTGTCCATGGAAACGGGCTGTCAGGGATTTTCCCGGCTGTCGGCGGCGGACACATTTTCAGCCACCCGGGCGGCGGCCTTGGCGTCCTCCTGGCCGGCGGCATAGGCCCGGGTCCTAGCATCCTCCAGTTCCTTCTGCCGGGTCTTTTCGTCCCGCTCTGCCTGGCGGGCGGACCGGCGGGCCGACACGCTGCGGCGGATGGCCTTGATGACCTGCCACGCCGTCAGCAGCACCACCGCCGCCAGGCCGATCCAGCCTGCGGTGCGGATCTGCCAGAAGTCCCGGATGGTGAAGGCGTCGTTGTACATGCCCAGATAATACAGGGCCACGCCGCCCACGATGCACAGAAGCCCCAGCACCAGGTCCAGCACCGCCCGGACCCGATGGGCCCCCCGGCGCACAAAGAAACACACGATCAGCGCCAGGGCGCACCAGAACAGCGCCGGGGACTGACAATACAGAACGCTCATACGGCTGCCTTCTTTCTCATTTCCCGGTTACAGGCTGCACTTGCCCCGGGGGATATATTTCCCGTCAGGCCCGGCCAGGACAAAGCCGTCCTCCACCGCCAGACGGCCCCGGAGCCACACCTGGTGGATGCCGCCCCGGATGGCGAAGCCCTCATAGGGGGAATAACCGGCCAGGCTTGCCATATCCTCGGCCCGGAGCACATGGTCCGCCTGGGGATCGTACACCACGATGTCCGCGTCGGCCCCGTCCTGGAGCACGCCCTTCCGGGGGAACATCCCGTAGAGTTTGGCGGGGTTTTCCGACAGCACCCGGCACATGGTGGCCAGGCTGATCTTCCGGGTGGTGACGCCGTAGGTATACAGCAGCTCGCCCCGGTTCTCCACCCCCGGCAGACCGCCGGGAATCTTGGTGAAGTCCCCCCGTCCGGCGTCCTTCTGCTCCAGGGTGAAGCTGCAGTGGTCCGTGGACACGGTCTGAATTTCTCCCTTGCGCAGGGCCGTCCAAAGGGCCTGCTGGTCCCGCTCCTTCCGGATGGGCGGGGCGCAGACATACCGGGCGGCCCGGGAATAGTCGGGGTCGTCATACACGCTGTCCTCCAGCACCAGATACTGGGGGCAGGTCTCCACATACACCCGCTGGCCCCGCTTGCGGGCGGCCTCCACCTCCCGCAGGGCGGCCTCGTTGGTCAGGTGGACGATGACCACCGGGATATCCACCGCCTGGGCGATGCGCAGGAGCCGGGACACGGCCTCGGCCTCCAGGAAATCGGGCCGGGTCCGGGGATGGGAGCCCACGCCCATCTGGCCCGCCGCCTTCTTTTCGGCGATCAGCGCGTCGATGACGCCGCTGTTTTCGCAGTGCACGCCGCAGATGCCGCCCTTTTCCTTCAGCTTCTTCAGGGCGTGATACATGGCCTCGTCGCCGATCATCATGGCGGGATAGGTCATGTACATTTTGAAGGAGGAGATACCGGCGGCGTACATATCGTCGATCTCCGCCTCGATGCCGGGATTCCAGTCGTCGATGGTCATATGGAAGCCGTAGTCACAGCAGCAATTGCCGTCGGCCTTCTTGTGCCAAAGCTCCAGCCCCTGGTGCAGAGTCTCGCCCTTGTTGGGGCAGGCGAAGTCCACCACGGTGGTGGTGCCGCCCCGCAGCGCCGACCGGCTGCCGGAGAAGAAATCGTCTGCCGTTGTGGTGCTGCACACGTCCAGGTCGAAATGGGTATGGGCGTCGATGAAGCCCGGCAGCAGCAGCTGTCCCTCCACGTCGATGACCGTGGCCTCCGGCGCGGAGATGCTGCGGGCTACCCGGAGGATCTTCTCGTCCTCCACCAGCACGTCCGCCCGGCGGGTGCCCCGTCCGGACACCACTGTGCCCCCGCGAAACAGATATTTCATGGAAAATGCCCTCCTTTTCCAGGTTGATTGCATGATTCTTTATTATATCATGAAATGCGCAAAAATCCATCCCATTTTCCCGGGTTTATACCCACGCAATTTCAACAAAATGAGAATGAAATTTTTGTATACCTTGCAGAAGGAAAAAGAATTTCCTTTTCCGGAAAAATCATGTATGATAGAAGTACCACAGAACGCATACTGCGCTCTGAAAATGAAGGAGGAAAGATACCATGCGGAAATTCTTAGCGACTCTGCTGGCGCTGGTCATGACGCTGGCGCTGATGGTCCCGGCTTCCTGGGGCGAGAACAAGGAGACGTATCAGCTCCCTGACTCCCTGGAGGGCAAGACCGTCATCCTGCACACCAACGACGTCCACGGCGCCATCGACAAGTACGCCAAGGTGGCTGCTCTGCGGGACGAGTGCTACGACAAGGGCGCTCACCAGGTGATCCTGCTGGACGCCGGTGACTACAGCCAGGGCTCTCCCTACGTCAGCCTCAGCAAGGGCGCAACCGCCTTGGACATGATGGCCCTGGTGGGCTATGACGTCATCACCCTGGGCAACCACGAGTTTGACTATGGCTTCCCCCAGCTGATGGAGAACCTGAAAAAGCACCAGGGCGATTTCATGGTCGCCTGCAACAACCTGGTGGACGATGAGGGCGAGCTGATCTTCGCCCCCGGCGGCACCGCTCCCATCTATGCCGACGACACCTATGAGACCGAGCTGTTCCGCATCGCCATTGTGGGCATGGCCACCCCCGAGACCCAGACCAAGGCCAACCCCGCCCTGATGAAGGGCCTGAGCTTCATCGGCGGCAAGGATCTGTACAAGGTCACCCAGGAGGATGTGGACATGGCCCGCAGCGAGGGGAATGCCGATATCGTCATCGCTCTGGGCCACCTGGGCGTGGATAAGTCCTCCGAGCCCAACTGCTCCTATAATGTGATGCAGAACGTCAAAGGCATCGACCTGTTCATCGACGGCCACTCCCACACGGTGATGACCGCCAGCAAGGACAATAACATGGTCCAGTCCACCGGCACGGGCCTTGCCTATGTGGGCGCCATCGTCATTGACAACGCCACCAAGAGCATTGAGAACAACGGCCTCATCGACCTGTCCGCCTACACCAAGGAGGACGCCACCGTGAAGGCTGCCGCCGACAAGATCATCAGCGACATCAACGCCGAGTACGGCAAGGTTTTTGCCAGAACCGACGTGGAGCTCAACGGCGCCAAGGAGCCCGGCAACCGCACCCAGGAGACCAACCTGGGCGACCTGATCACCGACTCCATGCTGTGGGCCATCCGCAAGGACGCTGAGCTCACCGTTCCCGCCGAGAACGTGGTGGCCATCACCAACGGCGGCGGCATCCGGGCCTGGATCCACAAGGGCGACATCTCCAAGCTGGACGTGAACACCGTGCTGCCCTTCGGCAACACCGTGGCCGTGGTGTACGTCACCGGCGCCGAGCTGCTGGAGGCTCTGGAGGCTTCTACCTTTGCCCTGCCCGACTCCCTGGGCGGCTTCCCCCAGATTGCCGGCATGAACATCTCCATTGACGCCACCAAGAAATACGATCCGCAGACCACTCCCTATCCCAGCGGCAGCGGTAAGGCCACCTACTATGGTCCCGCTTCCATCAACCGTGTCACCATCAACAGCGTCAACGGCAAGGCCTTTGACCCCAACAAGACCTATGCCGTGGTCACCAACAACTTCTGCGCCGCCGGCGGCGACACCTACTATGCCTTCGCTGCCGCCTCCAGCCAGTTCGACACCGGTCTGCCTCTGGACGAGGTGCTGATGGACTACATCACCACCGAGCTCAAGGGCGTGGTGGGCGAGCAGTATGCCCAGCCCCAGGGCCGCATCACCATCACCCTGCCTGCCGAGGAGCCCACTACTCCCACCAAGCCCGAAAGCCCCAAGACCGCCGATACCGGCGTGGTGGTGTACGGTCTGGTGGCCGTCATGGCAGCCGGCGCTGCCGTGGTGGTGACCTCCAAGAAGCGCAAGGCCATCTGAGCGATCTCCTTTCGCTGACACAGCATTTCCCCTGCCCCGGCGGACAAGCCCCGCCGGGGCTTTTTCTGTCATGGCGCTATTCTGCAACTAAAATTACGAAAACCGCTTTTCAAATCCGGCGGGATATGCTATGATATAATGTAATAAAGAAGAATTACGAGGGCTTATGCCAGATATCGCGGCTTCTTATTTTGCTGAGGAGGACACCATTCATGGCTGAGGTTGGAAAACGGGAGGTCCGGGTGGACGCCTTTGACAAGGCTACCGGACGCACCAAATATTACGAGGATCTGATGCCCCGGGACGCGCTGTATGTGCGCATCAAGCACTCCACCATTGCCCACGGCTTCGTGAAGTCTGTGGACACCACCGCTGCGGAGGCGATCCCCGGCGTGGTGAAGGTCCTGACCTGCTTCGACGTGCCGGAGCACCCCTTCCCCACCGCCGGTCACCCCTGGTCCATGGACCCGGGACACCAGGACGTGGCGGACCGTCATCTTCTGAACCGGCACGTCCGCTACTACGGCGACGACGTGGCCGTGGTCATCGCGGAAAACGAGGTGGCCGCCATGCAGGGCGTCCGGGCCTTGCAGGTGGAGTATGAGGAGCTTCCCCTGGTGCTGGACGCGCAGGAGGCCATGAAGCCCGGCGCACCCCAGCTCCACGAGGCCTTTCCCAACAACATCCTCAAGCACACCGACATGAAAAAGGGCGACTATCAGGCTGCCATCCGGGAGCCAGGCCTCATCAAGGTGGAGGGCTGGTACGACACCCCCACGGTGCAGCACTGCCACATTGAGAATCACGGGTGCTTCGCCTATGAGGAAAACGGCCGGATCACCGTGGTGGCCTCCACCCAGATCCCCCACATCATCCGCCGGGTGGTGGGCCAGGCCCTGGGCCGCCCCTGGAGCGATATCCGGGTGGTAAAGCCCTATATCGGCGGCGGCTTCGGCAACAAGCAGGACGCCCTGTATGAGCCCCTGTGCGCCTGGTGCTCCACCCAGGTCCAGGGCCGCTGTGTCCGCATCGACTGCTCCCGGGAGGAAACCTTCGTCTCCAACCGGGTGCGCCACGCCATCCGGTTCCACATTGTGTCCTGGCTCCGACCGGACGGCACCTTTGCCGCCCGAAAGGTGGAGCTGTTCTCCAACCAGGGGGCCTACGCCTCCCACGGACACAGCATCGTGGCCAAGGCCATGGGCTCCTTCCCCCAGCACTATCCCTGCGACAACATGGAGTGCGACGCATGGACCGTGTTCACCAACCGGCCCGCCGCCGGGGCCATGCGGGGCTACGGTATGCCCCAGGCCTCCTTTGCCGACGAGGCCAACGTGGAGGACTGCGCCAAGGCCGTGGGCATGGACCCCCTGGCCTTCCGGATGCAGAACGTCATGCCCCAGGGGTACGAGGACGGCTTCTCCCACAACGTCAACTATGACGATTCCTTCCGCCAGTGTCTGGAGGCAGGCAAGAAGTACATCGACTATGACAGGAAGCTGGCGGAATTTGCCAAGGACACCGGCCCCGTCCGCCGGGGCATCGGTATGGCCACCTTCTGGTACAACACCGCCGTGTATCCCATCTCTCTGGAGACCTCCTCCAACCGGATGCAGCTGAACCTGGACGGCAGCGTCACCATGCAGTGCGGCGAGACGGAGATCGGCCAGGGTGCCGACACCGTCTATGCCCAGATGGCCGCTGATGTGGTGGGCCTGGGCGACTATCGCAGGGTCCATGTGGTGTCCTGCCAGGACACGGACATCACCCCCACGGGCCTGGGCGCCTACGCCTCCCGGCAGACCTATGTGGCGGGCTTCTCCATCCGCCAGACGGGCCTGCTGCTGAAGGAGAAAATTCTGGACTATTCCGCCAAGCTCACCCGCCAGGCGGTGTACAACATGGACATCGTGGACGGCAGCATCGTCCGCACCACCGACGGCAAGGTGCTGATGAGCCTGTCGGAGCTGGCCATGCACGCCCAGTATAACCCCAACGACTCCCAGCACATCACCGCCGAGAGCACCTACACCATCCGCAACAACGCCTATTCCTTCGGCTGCACCTTCGCCGAGGTGGAGGTGGACATCCCCATGTGCAAGGTGACGCTGAAGGACATCATCAACGTCCACGACTGCGGCAGGCTGGTGAATCCGGCCCTGGCCGAGGCCCAGGTCCACGGCGGCATGTCCATGGCCATCGGCTACGGTCTGTCCGAGCAGCTGCTGTTCGACGAAAAGACCGGCAAGCCCCTGAACAACAACCTGCTGGACTATAAGCTCTCCACCATCATGGACCACCCCCATCTGGAGGCGCAGTTCGTGGAAAATGCCGAGCCCACCAGCGCCTTCGGCACCAAGGCCCTGGGCGAGCCCCCGGCCTGCTCCGGCGCCCCGGCCATTCGCAACGCCATCTACAACGCCACCGGCGTGGCCATCGACCAGGATCCCATCACCCCCCACGTCCTTTTCCGGCGCTTCACGGAAGAGGGCCTGATCCGGGACTAAGGAGGAAATACCGCTA
>OFMU01001946.1_pt1 | contig 11795 bp, 9 predicted proteins | sample 1541861 | NCBI WGS metagenome assembly OFMU01 (sample SAMN04209238, study PRJEB22552) | human gut metagenome | biome: gut; material: feces | host: Homo sapiens | place: USA: Oklahoma
GGGTGGAGATGATGAGAATGTCCCGGATCCCCGCCATCATCAGGGTGGACAGGGGATAGTAGATCATGGGCTTGTCGTAAACAGGCAGAAGCTGCTTCGACGTCACCATCGTCAGGGGATACAGCCGCGTGCCGGCGCCGCCGGCCAGAACAATACCTTTCATCTGGATTCCTCCTCTTTTGTTTCCTCACGCAGATAGGCTTTATAGTAGTGATGTCCGACGCGATCCTCCTCCGGGGGCAGCTGCATGTAATCGCCGTAGCTGTGCCGCAGTACGCGGTCATAGGCCGCCGGAATCGGGAACACCCCGTCCTCAAACGGCACGTCGATCAGCTCCTCCAGATCCTCGCGGCGGTAGATGTACAGAAAATCCAAATCCCAGGACGTGCATCCGACATAGGTGCTGGTCTCATAGTCATGCCGGCGGGAACGCTCCTCGAGTCTGCGGATGAAGTGCCGGCTGCCGAGCAGACGCACCCAGAGATAAGCCGCGAGCTTCACGGGCGTGTGCAGTGCGCCGCGCTGACTCGGAACAAAGCGCACCGTTGAGGCGAGATACGTCATCTTCGCGTCCCGTGCGGCGGACTGCAGGATCTGCTCCGCCTCCTCCTGCGTGCTGCCGCAGCCGTCGAACGGATAAATGTCCACAAAAAGGCCCAGACCGTATTCCCGCGTTCCCTCGTAATCCACCTGATAGCGCGTGTCGCACAGGCGGGAGATGGGGTAGATATACTTGGGGTTTGTATGAATGTTCATCATCCGCAGCGGCGCTTCCTGCGCACCGTGCTCATCCCACCACGCCATCAGGCGGTCATAGTCCCGCCGGGGCATGGCGACATCAATGTCATCGTCCCACGGGATGAACGCCTTGTGCCGCACAGCACCAATCATCGTGCCGGCATAGAGAAAATACTTCAGTCCCTGCTCGCGGCAGATGCTGTCCAGCCGCTTGAGAATTTCCAGTTCGCCGAGCTGCACCTCGCGCAGCGATAGCTCTTTCATAGATCGCACTTCCTTTTTGCTCCCTGCTCCGTCCGGCGCAGGATTACTTTTTGAAGGTCTGCAGCATGCCGCGCACCTGCTCACGATGCCGCAGCGCCCAGATGCCGGCGCATGCAAAGCCGACCGCCAGCAGCGCCATACGCAGCCAGATCAGCTCCGTCATGGCGAGGAAAATAAACGCCGCCGCCGTGACGCCGAACAGCCAGAGCAGCTGGTTCTTCATATCATAGAGAATGCCGCCGTGTACCTTCCACGCGAAGAACACATGGATGGCGTAGTACAGCAGATAGCACACAACCGTCGTATAGGCCGCCGCGATATAGCCGAAGCGCGGGATGAAATACGCGTTGAGGGCAATATTCACCGCCGCCGCGCCCAGCGTACCGATGGCGATCAGAACCGTCTTCTTATAGTAATACTCGATCGAGGACGGCAGCGTATAGAGGAAGGAGTAGTACATCGCCAGTACAACGGGAATCGCCACATAGCGCGAGGGCGCATATTTTGCGCCGCCGAGGATCGTGACAATCTCCGGCGAGATCAGCATGAGCGCAATGGCTCCCAGCGAGACAAACGCGGTATAGCCATTGGCCACGCGGCGGATGGACGGATAGTCCTTCGCCTCCATCTTCTCAAAAAACCACGGCGTCCACGCCGTATCGAGCGAGTTGGTAATCACCTGAAAGATCATGCCGACATTGTAGGCAAAACTGTAAAGTCCCGCCTCCGTGTCGCCGATGATTCTTTTGATCATGATCCGGTCAAACTGCGCAAGCAACAGCTGCCCGAGTCCGTGCGGCACAATGGGCAGACTGATCTTCAGTCCATATATCCAGAAGCCGCGGTTCACGCGCGGGCGCGCCCGGCGGAACATCCGCGCGATGATATAGATGCCCATCAGCACCGCTGGGACGAGCGTACCGAGAATGCGGCCGAGGTAGCCCTGCTCACGGAACACCGTTGTAATCAGCACCACGGACAGTCCCAGACCGCACACCGCGTACAGCAGCGACAGCACCAGATACTCTTTATATTTATAGTCGACCGAAAGCAGGCAGTTATAAAACGTAATCATCGCAAGGCCAAAGCCCTCCGCGATGATAAGTACCACCAGATACGGCTGCTCGAGGCCGAGCAGCCTCGCCAGCGGCCCCGCGAAGATCACACTGAGAACCGCCAGAAGGGCCGTATTCAGCAGGATAATGATCGTCACGGACGAACAGAACGCATCAATCCGATCCGGAAAGTCCAGCTTGGCGTTCCGGACGCTGGTGTGCAGTGTCAGCCCGACCACAAATGTCATAATCGTCACATAGGAGCCGAACGTATTGTAAAGGCCGTAGTCCGCCACACTCAGCAGACGAGCAAAGATGGGAATGGAGATGAAGGTGAGCCCCTTTACCAGGATATTGCCGATGGTATAGCCCAGCCCGGCCCGCAGTGCCTTCTTCCCGCTTGATTCATTCTGCATAGTTCATTCTCCTGTCAGCATGCCGCCGCGCGGCAGGCGCTCAGTCCTGCGTCCGCTCCTGCATGACACGCTGTACCGCCTCGAGGTAGCCGTAACCGTTCTTCTCGTCCGGCTCCAGATAGGTGCCCTCCGCCCACTCGTTCCAGGCGTTGATATACACAAAGCGGCGCCCCTCAGGCTTCTGCTCCGCCTTCTGCACCAGACGGCGGAAATTCTTCTCAAAAATCGGCGGTGTGCAGCCCTTATAGATCGTCGCCTTCTCGCGGTACCGGGCCGTATTGTCCCACTCCAGAAAGGCCATGTCGAACACATCCTTATCCCGGTAGGTAAAATGCGGCGCGGCCGCGATGTCGCAGATCTTCTGATAATCGTATTCCTTATAGCTGTGGCGCGACTTTGTGCGGATCGCGCGCAGCCGCTCGACCCACGACTCCGGCAGGTGACGCAGAATATTCTCGAGCCGGTAGCTCATCCCCTTCGCCTGCGGCGAATTCGTCGCCTCATGCGGCTCGAAGAGCAGCACGCCGTCGAACGCGTCGAGGATGCTGCTGTCCGGGAAGTCGAAGGACTTGATGGCCATAAAATACAGCTCGCCGATCCCGGCCTCCCGCGCCAGCTCCCGCCAGTAGGCAATCATCTCGTCCACCTTGTCGATCAGGTGCGGGCGGTAAATCTGAAACACGACGCGCCCGTCGATGCGCAGGGCACGCGGATCCGCGAAGAAGGGACGCAGATAATCAAAGTGCTCCTTCCACTTCTCGTGGGTCGGCTCATGGGTCTGCAGCTGCAGAATCTGGCGGTCATTGCCGTCCCAGCGGCGGGCCCACGTCTCGTTCGCCCACGTCAGGCAGAACGGTATATCCAGCTCCGGATGCTGCAGGAACAGCTGCTCGGGCGTCTCGAGCAGCTGCTTGCCGTCGAACCAGTAATGATAAATGGCAAAGCCGTAGACACCGTACTTCTTTGCCAGCTCCACCTGCCAGCGGATGGTGTCCAGCTGGCTCAGGTCATAGTAGTTGTTGTTGAGCGGCACGCGGGGCTGGTGATGTCCCTCATAGAGCGGATAGCCCTTGCGGACGTTGTTCCAGTCGGTAAAGCCCTTGCCCCACCACTCATCGTTCTCTGGAATCGCGTGAAACTGCGGAAAATAGATCGCAATTGTCTTTACGTTGTCCATATTGTTCTCCTCACTGCATGAGTACCGTCAGGTAAAAGAAAAGGTTCTGCATGGCGCCGCCGCGGCCGACGCCGCGCTTTTTCAGCGCACTGACCGCTGCCGGGCCGCCGTGCTGCGCCCGCTCGAGCGCGGCAAGCATCGCATCTGTCTCCGGCGGGAGCAGCTCTGCATACTGCCGCCGCAGGAGCGTCACCTGCCGCAGGCGCAGCGCTGTATTCTCACGCTGCGTGCCGAAGCCCCGGCTCACGCGCTTCAGGCGCATGAGAAAACTGTTCTGCCCGGCGCGGCCGGTCGCGTTGCTGCTGTGGAAGCGGTGCTGAATCGTCTGCTCGGGCAGGTATTCGACCTTCCCCAGCAGCGCCGCCGTCAGGGCAATCCAGCAATCGTACATCTCGATGCCGTCCGGCAGATCAAGCGACAGCTCCAGCAGCCGGCGGTTGATGCCGCAGGCACAGCCGAAGACATAGGGCTGCGCCAGCAGTTTCGGGAAAAAGTCCCCGTCCTGCGGGATGCGAAGCCCCGCCGAGGCGGCATAGGACTCGCCGGTGCGGACACCGTCTCCGTCGATCGTCGAAAAATCGGAAAATACCAGCTTCGGCACATCGGTCTCCCGAAGCAGCGGCTCCATCCGCGCGAGCTTATCCGGCAGCCACACATCGTCCTGATCACAGAAGTAAACCTGCTGTGCGCCGCGGCGCGCAGCCTCCTGCAGCAGGAGGGCAAAGCTGCGGCACGGGCCGACATTTTCCCCCTCGAGCAGGACGATCCGCTCGTCGGTATAGCCGCGCAGAAGCGGCACCGTCCCGTCGGACGAGCCGTCGTCGCGGATAATCAGGATAAAGTCCTCCAGCGTCTGCCGCAGGACACTGTCCAGCTGCTGCGGCAGGTATTTCTCCCCGTTATAGGTCGACATGATGACCGCGATCATACCGGCAGCACTCCCTTATGCTCCTGTTCGGCCCAGTCAATCTGCAGGCAAAGCCACAGGATAATTGAAATCCCCGCAAAGGTAAACAGGAACGGATTGGTCTGCACAGCCAGCGCCACGCCGCCGGCATCCGCCAGCCAGAACACGAACGCAGGCGCGTCATGCCGCCCCATCTTCTTCCATGCGTAATAGACCATCGCCGCAAGGAACACGGCCCAGCCCATCATACCGACGATGCCGAGCTTCATGAGCATCGCGGGAAGCATATACTCATACATGAAGGGATACTGCTCGTTGCGGATCACCTTTTCGGAGTAGGCTCCGTAACCATAGCCGAGCAGCTTGCTCCCCTTCCACTTTTCAAGCAGTGCCTGCTTCTGCGCGCTGCGCAGGTCGTTGGAGAGTGTGGTGCCCTTGGCATCCTTGAGCTGATTTTCGAGCTTCATCGCCTCGCGCCGCATATCCTCCACGTCCAGCCCCTTCGCCTGCGCCTGACGGATCTGCTCCATCAGCTGGTCATACTGATCCTGCAGCGACACGGACTGCCCCGCCGAGAAGTGGTGCAGCGCCCTCGTGAAAACAGTGTTGCCAAGGCAGAGACTGTTGTAGCCAACGACCAGCACAATCACCGCCGCAAACAGCAGCGCGGCACGGCGGCGCAGAACGCGCGGCTTATAGAGCAGCGCGGCGATCAGCAGCGCTGCAAGCAGCGTGCCGAAGCAGCCAAACCAGATGGACTTTGTATAGGTAATCAGCAGGGCAAACACCGTCACCGCGCCGCCAACCGCGCCGAACCACTCTCCGTTGAGACACTTGCGCACGGACAGGAACGCCCCGGGGATCATCAGAATCGACGTCACCTGAATGATACGGACAACGCCGTAGCCCTCCACCACATCGCTGCGCACCGCCGTGCCGAGGGAGATTTTGTCAATCAGGTCATAATACTTGGCATAAAAGCCCGGCGAGAGCGTCTCGCCGATGTACATCACACTGTGCCACACGGCCAGCAGCACCAGCAGCGGGTAGAGCCAGCGCATGAGCTTTTTCTCCTGCAGCAGGCCCAGGCGGATCAGAAACACACACGGGAAATAGAGCACCAGCACCAGCAGCGTTGTAAAATCCTTGACGCCGTAGGTCATATTGCCGCGCACGAGCACGGGAATCACTGTCGCCCAGACAGCGTTGAGAACCAGAAATCCCAGCACAAACCAGTCGAGCGTGCGCCAATAGTCCCAGAAAAAAGGCTGCCCCGTCTTCCGGCGGAAGATTGTCATACGCGAGCGGACAATCGCCCAGACGCAGTACAGCCCCAGCGATGCCGCGGACAGGCAGAACAGCAGGATGCGGATACCGATGCCATGCACCGTGAACTGATAGCCGTTCAGGCCCAGTACATCGTCAATCAGAAACAGCACCGGAAAAATCCAGAACAGCGCTGTCCACCTGCTCTGGCTAAGCTTACTTCCCATCATATGAAAACTCCTCTTGCTTTCTATCTATCAGACGATCTCCCGCAGCGCCGCGTCGTATTCGTGCAGGACGGCGGGCAGGTCGAAGCAGCGGTCAAAGACGCGCCGCACGTTTTTGCGCATGGCAAGGCACTCCTCCGCCGGCATGGCGGCAATGCGCTTCGCCGTGTCCGGTGCGAGGTTCAGGCCGATACGCTCCGCCTCGACAAGGCGGGCCGAGTCGGCGGGGATGTTGTTGATGACCGGCAGATCGTGCTTCCAGTAGTCCACGGACTTCATCGTCAGTCCGATGCAGACCGAATCGCGCATCAAGTTCAGCCCGAAGCGGCAGCGCGTCAATATCCGGTGCTTTTCCGCCTCGTCATAGATCGCGCCGTGGAACTCCGCCTGCGCGCCCGCGTCGCGGATCGCCTGCACCAGCTCCTCGCGGCGCTCGCCCTCGCCGATGATATGCACCGTCACCGGGCGCAGCTGGCTCAGCTCGCCCGTGAGGGCAGCGATGGCGGGGATATTGACAATGTTGTTGATCGCGCCGAGGTAGCACAGCTCGATCCGCTCGGCATTGAGCTCCCGCGCGTCCTCCAGCCCCTCAGGCCGCTGCGCGGCGAGAAAGACGGTATGCGCCTGCTCGTCGGAGAGGTTCAGGCGCTCCTGAAACATGTGGCACTCCGTGAGCACCCGGTCGGCCTCGGCGAGATGGTGATCCCGCAGACCCGACCACACCGAAAACGGAAGCGCAAGCAGGCGCTTCATTTTACTGGAGGGGAACGTCTCCGGCCAGAGATCAAAGATATCAAACACAAGGCGCACATCCGGATGCCGCCGCTTGTAGGCCGCCAGATACTTCGCCAGGAAGTTCGGCGGCAGGATGGAGACGACCATCTGCGGCTCCTGCTCCAGCTCCTCGAGCCAGCGCACGGCCTTCTTCGCAAACTCCCGGTGCGAGAGAATGCGGTCGGCCGAGAGATTCTTCTGGTACGGGCGCACGTGCAGCTGCCTGCAGCCCGGAACGCTGCAGGTAAAGACCGCTTTTCGGTCATGGCTGAAATCCGAGGTGAGATACACCGTCTCATAGCCCCGGCTCTTCAGATAGGTATCCACGGCCCACAGGCGGTGTCCGTAGTGATCCGAGCAGCTGATGAGCACCGCCCGCTTCGCCTGACTCCGGTTTTCCGTACTCAAGGCTTTTCCTCCTCCGTCTGTTCAAAGGCCTCCGTGCTGTCGTCCGGCGTCAGCAGAACCAGCACGGTCCGCAGGATGAGCTTGACGTCCAGCCACAGGCTGTATTCCTGAATATAGGTCAGGTCCATGATGAGCTTGTCCTTCGGCGAAGTGTTGTACCGGCCGTAGATCTGCGCAAGGCCGGTCAGACCTGCCTTTGCGCGCAGGCGGTAAGTAAACTCGGGCAGCTCCTGCGTATATTTGTCGACGTTCTCGATCATCTCCGGCCGCGGGCCGACGATGCTCATATCGCTTTTGAGCACGTTGATCAGCTGCGGCAGCTCGTCGATGCGGAACTTGCGGATGATGTGCCCCACGCGGGTGATGCGGTCGTCGTCCTTCGTGACGGAACGGTGGATGCTGCCGTCCTCGACGCGCATGGAGCGGAACTTATACACCTCGAAGATGCGCCCGGCATACGTCGCGCGCTTCTGCCGGTAGAACACCGGGCCGTGATCCTCGAGCTTGATGGCCAGCGCCGTCACCAGCATGATCGGCGAGGCGATCACAAGGCCGATGGCCGAGACAATGATGTCCATCAGGCGCTTGAGCACGCGCTGCTCAAACGTCAGCTCGCGGGAGCTGGCGCAGATCATGGACTTGTCGTCAAAGAGCAGGCGCTGGCTGCCGAGGGACACGACGTCCTCGGGCTCGATGCTGTAATAGATGACCTTCCAGTTCTGATAGCAGTAGGAGACGATCCGGGACCGCTTTACCGGCTCCAGATTATACAGGAACACCGCGTCGCACCCGTCGATGAGCGCGGTGATGTCCTCCTGATCGTAATAGGCGATGCCCTCAATGCGGTACTGCTTTTTGAAGCGGCCGACCTTTTTCACCAGATCCGCGGCGTTTTCACCGCGGTCGGTGATAATCAGGCAGTGCTGCGGCGGGTTGATGCGGAAATACAGGCCGTTTCCGGCATAGGCCGCGACAATGACGATGGCCACCTGCAGCACATAGATCAGCAGCAGCCGGCCCGGATACTCATAGACGAAGTGGCCGAAGTGGACGACCGTGACGTTCATGATGCAGAACATCAGGTGCGCCACCAGATCCGCGAACAGCAGCGTCAGCGAGAGCGAAAAAATGATGGGCTTGCTCTTGCGCACGCCGATATCGTAGCCGCCGTACACCCGCGTCATGAGCAGGTAGACGATTCCGAAGGAAACCGCCGTCACAGCCGCCGTCCGGCTCAGCCGCAGGAGGAAGAAATACTTCTGGCCCATCAGCAAAAAGAACACTCCGCCGCAGAGGACAAATACCAACAGCCTCATCAGAAGGGTTATGGAATTTTTAAATAGTTTCAACATAAGCGTATTCTTTCATTCATTTTTTGTCAGGGCATGGTGATACATCATGCTCCAGTATTATAGCCAAAGAAACCCTGAAAATCAAGCCCCGCCGCGCTTTTTCACACGCTTTGAAACAGATCCGTCACCGAAACGGCGGCTGTTTGGCTGTAAAACCGACCAAAACCACGCTTTTTCGTTCAGAAATAGCGGCAAAACGCTTATTGTCGTGCACATCCCGCCCCTTTAAAAACAATTTGTGAATTATTCGTTAAATCCGTTCCAATATGTGTAGAAATGGCGGCAGATCGACCGTCTGCCGCCATTTTTGGATACGATATTCTGATGTTTGGTTAAACGATCTCCAGATCGTCGCGGTCGCGCAGCATATACTTTTTCAGCGGCGTAAGGCTCGCCAGCCAGTACAGCACCCCGCCGAAGAGCGCGTCGAAGCCGCTGCCCGTGAAGATCAGGAACAGCCCGCTGCGGATCTCGCCGGTGAGCGGATTGTACACGAAGAGGATCGTCGTCAGGCACGCGATCACCACGCACGCGAGACCCACGAGGTTAAACCCGCCCGTATAGCGGTAGGCGTCGTGCCCCTCCATGAAGTAGGCCGCCTTCAGCGAGAGCTTTCTGCGCCGCACGAGCAGATAGTCCGCCACGATCATGCCGATGATCGGCGCCTGAATGAACGCCGCGATAGAGATAAACGCGCCGAAGTGCTCCTCCACGCCGCCCCAGACCGTCAGTGCGCCGACATAGACCATCGCGATGAGCACCATCAGCCGGTAGCTGACCTTGGGCATGCCGCTCTTGACGATCATGCAGTTGACGTAGGATCCCGTGCCCTGCGTACCGACGTTCGCGAACGCCACCAGCAGCAGGCTCAGCAGCGCGAAGCCCGAGCCGCAGAGCGTGGCGAGCATGTTCGTCGGGTCGCTCTCATAGATGCCCGTGCGCACATACATCGCCAGCGCCATCACGCCGCCGGCCGCCACGAAGAACGGCGCCACGACGCCATAGGCCAGAGACGTGCCCCAGTAGCCGCTGCGCTCAGTCTTGGCCAGACGCGGCATCACGAGCGCCTGCGTCGACCACGAGAAAGCGAAGGCGACGTTGCCCTCGGCAGAGATCATGAAGTTCTGCAGCGGCGTCGTACCCTCCTCGAGCACGGGCTTCACTGCGAGAATGTCGCTCAGCGGCACCGACACGAAGCACAGCACCACGATAATCAGGCCCACGCCGAGAAGTGCCGTCACAAGGAAGCGGTTCGTCCACTTGATGACCTCCGGCCCGCCGAGCGCGATCAGTGTGCCGAGCACGACGCACACCACGCCGAGAAGCGGCTTCCAGATCGTCGGATCCAGCACAACACCGAAGTTTCCGAAGAGGTTGATCATGGACGAGGCGAACAGGTTGGCCGCCACCGCGTACCAGCCGAAGTTCGCGAGACTGATAACCGTCGACAAAATGGCGACGCCCTTGCCGCCGAGCACCGAGCGCAACCAGATCCACAAATCGATGCCGTAGCGCACGGCAAACAGAACCGGCAGGCACTCGATCAGCACCCACACGATGTTGAAGCAGAAGATGTTGATGAGCATCTGCTTAAAGCCCAGATACTGCGCCACATACGCGCCCTGCGTATAGCACCACGTCGCGATGGCGAAGCCGCTGGTGGATAGGAACAGGTCGAGGAAGGAATACTGCCGGTCGCCCTTGAGCATCGGGACGATGCCGGTGACGGTCTCCTGCTTGATATAGTCGTTGTTTCTGCTCATCAGGCAATCACCCCCGTCATGCACAGCGCGATCAGCACCAGACTGACCGCCACCGCCACCGCAATGATCACGAAGTCGCCCTTCCCCATCCGCTTGGGGAATTCATAGTCCGGCTGCTCCATGATCTCCAGACGCTTCGCCGTCTCCTCATAGATCAGATCTTCCAGATGGTCTTTCATACGTTTGTCTCCTTTTCACTCTGTCCGTCCTCATACAGCGCCAGCGCGCGGGCCGAATAGGACTTGGTGTAGCGGTACCAGATGTAGAGATAGCTGCCGACGCTCTTGCCGACGCAGTCCTGATACAGCGCCCACAAAAACCAGTAAAACGACGCCACCGCCACATAGCCCAGATGGTGCCGCAGCTCCTCGCGCGAGGGTTCACGGCCCATATACCGCTGGATGATGCCGTCCGCCTCGTCCATCGTATAGTCGGCGCAGGCGATGAACGTGCCGATGTCCCACGCGGGATCCGACATGCCGGAATACTCCCAGTCGATCAGGTACATCTTGTCCGCCCGGTCGAGCAGGAAGTTCGGCGCGTAGCTGTCGCAGTGGCACAGGCGCACGGGCGTGCCGTCCGCCTCGAGATGGGCGCGCAGGCGGGCGATTCCGTCGCGCATCTGCTGCATATCCTCGAAATCGGCGCGGTTGAAGCGGCGCAGCGACTCCTCGAAGCCCTGAATCTCGCCCCACGCGTCGAACGGATACGCCGTCTGCTCCCCGCTCTCATGGAGACGGCGGAGCATGGCGAGCGCCTGCGTCACCTGCTGCTCGTCGTGGTAGTCGAGCGTGCGTGCGTCCTCGATATAGCGCGAGAGCTTCCAGCCCTCCGCTTCGTCCATATAAATATAGGTGTCGTCCAGCCCCAGACGGCGCGCGGCCTCCATAGAGCTGGCCTCGCTGCGGCGGTTGATGTAGGCGTCCGTCCCCACGCCGGGATGGCGGTAGACGTACTTCTCTCCGCGGCAGGTGAAGCGGAACGAGAGGTTCGTCATGCCCGTCTTGATGGGGTGGATGTCGTGGATCTCGTTTTCCGTGCAGCCGAGCACCCCGCAGATATTGCGGAAAATCGCGGAACCGGAGTCGCCGACGTACTTGTCGTCGAACGCGCGCAGCTCGTCGAGCGAATCGAACTCCTTGATCTTCTCCGCGTCATAGCGGCGGATGTACATCTCCAGCTCGCCGATATAGCGGATGTAGAGATCCTCCCACAGGTGCTCGCGCGTAACCTGCTGGTTATACTCCGCGCGCAGGATCTGCACGAACTTGCTGCTGAACGCGCGGTCGAAGTAGACGTGGCCGAGCATACACCACGCATCATGGCCGCCGACGGTCACGCCGGTGATGCGGCCCCTGCGGTTGCACTTGAGGCAGTACTCCTCCGTTTCGCCCTCGGCGTAGACCGCGGCGTAATAGGCGCGGTAGACAAACGGCTCGAAGGGATTC
>OFMU01001956.1_pt1 | contig 11747 bp, 9 predicted proteins | sample 1541861 | NCBI WGS metagenome assembly OFMU01 (sample SAMN04209238, study PRJEB22552) | human gut metagenome | biome: gut; material: feces | host: Homo sapiens | place: USA: Oklahoma
GATGTCCACCTGATGATCAGCCACCCGCTGCAGTATGCAGAGCCTTTCATCAAGGCGGGTGCCAGCCTGTACAACTTCCACCTCGAGTGCGAGGACGACATCCAGCAGACCATCGATGCGGTCAAGGCACTGGGCTGCAAGGTGGGCCTGACCATCAAGCCCGGTACTGCGCCGGAGGCGCTGGCCCCGTATCTCGACCAGCTGGATCTGGTGCTGGTGATGAGCGTGGAACCCGGCTTCGGCGGGCAGAAGTTCATGCCCTCGGCGCTGGAAAAGCTGCGCTGGCTCAAGGAAGAGCGGGCAAAGCGGAGTGCCCGCTACCTGCTGGAAGTAGATGGCGGCGTGGATGACACCACCGCCCCCCTGTGCGTGGAGGCGGGTGCCGATATTCTGGTGGCGGGCAGTGCCGTGTTCGGCGCAGCCGACCCGGCTGCGGCGGTGCGCCGTCTGGCCGCCCTGTGAGAGGTGCCTTACCATGGATGAACGTTTGATCCAGCAGCAGGAGCAGGAGCTTGCAAAGACGGGGCGGTACTATCTGCACGTCTGCTTTATGACCATCCCGCTGCTCTGCATGGCCTGCTTCCTGTACGGTCTGCGGCCCCTGCTGCTCTGCGGCGCGGCGCTGCTCACCGGCAATCTGTGTGACCGCCTGGTCTCCCTGCTGCGCCGCCGCGTGTATCGGGCCGGGGATTTCTCCAACGAGAGCTTTGCCCTCATCATCGCCCTGCTCATGCCCGCCACGGTGGACTGGTATGTGGTCATTATGGCGGTGCTGGCCGGTGTCCTCATCGGCAAGGAGGTGTTTGGCGGCTACGGCAGCTATCCCTTCAACCCTGCTGCTGTGGGCTACGCCGTGGCGGCGGTGTCCTGGCCGGAGCAGGTGTTCCGCTACCCCCAGCCCTATATCAACATCCCCCTGTGGGATGCCACCGGCGTGCCGGTGTCCAGCACCATCTCGGATACCCTGCGCAGCGGCGGCAGCCTGAACATCGGCGCAATTTCGCTGGTGCTGGGCGAGTACGCCGCCCCCATGGGCACTGGTGCCGCCCTCATCCTTCTGGCCTGCGGGCTTTTCCTCTGGCTGCAAAAGGATGTCCGTCTGGGCGCTTCTGTCAGCTTTGTGGTCACCTGTGCCCTCATCGCCTTCCTCTTCCCCCGTCAGGTGGGAGTAAACGGCGTGGACATCGCCCTGCGCCTGCAGTGCGTGCGGGACGAGCTGCTGACCGGTGCCATGCTGTTCAGCGCGGTGTTCCTGCTCAACGAGCCCTACACCTGTGCCCACCACCATCTGGGCCGCATCCTGTACGGTGTGCTGGTGGGTGCGATCACCATGGGCTTCCGGTATTACGGCGTGTACGAGACGGGTGTCTGCTTTGCCCTGCTCACGGTCAACAGCATTTCCGGCTGGATGGACCGCACCGAGAGCCGCCTGTACCAGCTGATGCACCGCCCTGCGGCCGGAAAGGAGGGCGCTGAATGAAACGCTCCATTGCAGAACTGATCACCCGCGATCCGGAGAAGTTTGCCCACCATGACCGGGTGTTCAAAAATAACCCCGTTGTCATGCAGGGCATGGGTCTGGCTCCGCTGGTGGTGCTTGCCACCACAGGCAAAAATGCTTTGATGCTGGCCGTGGCTGTGGCCCTGCTGCTCACGCCTTCCCGGATGCTGGCCTGCCTGGTCAGCCGTCTGTTCCCCCTGCGGGACGAGCAGCCTGCCCCGGAAGAGCTGGAGAAAAAGCTGCTGCCCCGGGCGCTGGTGTACAGCGGCAGTGCGGCGGTGGTCTACCTTGCCGCTTATCCCATCCTGAACGCCGTGTTCGGCACCGACCTGCTGATGCTGGGCATCTACCTGCCCATGCTGGTGGTGGAGCCCTTGCTGACCTACCGCTTTGGCCGTGTGCAGGAATCTATGCACAAGGCTGTCTCCAAGGGTCTGCGCATCACGGTGGGCTACGCGCTCATCCTGTTCATCGTGGGCTGCCTGCGGGAGTGGCTGGCGCTGGGCAGTGTGTTTGGGATCCAGCTCAGCCGCTCTGTCCTGCCCATGGCATCCATGCCGGCAGGCGGTTTCATCGTGCTGGGCGTGGTGTGTGCCGTCTGGCGCGCGCTGGCCCGCAAACACAAGGAATACCTGAAAACTGAGGCGCGCGGCACTCTGGCTGCGCACCCCCGGAAGGAGGTGCAGGATCAGTGAGTGCTGTGATGAATACCATCGGTGTGGCCTTTGCCTACGCCGTGCTGGCCCTGTTTGCCCAGAACGCCATCTTTACCCGTGGTCTGGGCGTGTCGCGCCTGATCCAGCTGGTGGGCGACGAACGCACCAGCAGCTGGTGGTTTGCCCTGCTGCTCTGTGTTACCCAGACGCTGGTGGCCCCGCTGGCGTATTTTGCGGGCAGCCGGATCGTGGATCTGCCCTACCGTGCCCAGCTCCGCCCGCTGCTCTACCTGGCCTGTGTGGCGGTGGTCTGCATCTTTGAGCACGCCATCCTGCGGGCGGTCAAGGGCCCCCGCAGCGGCCTGCTCATCCGCATCCTGCCCATTGCCGCCGTGAACAGCGGCGTGCTGGGCACCGTGCTGGTGGAACGTACCCAGAGCTTTACGCTGGCGCAGTCCATCGGCTTTGGCTTGGGCAGCGGCCTGGGCTACCTGCTGGCTGTGATGCTGGTGACCGAGGCGGGCAACCGCCTGCGCAGCAAGGCCATCCCCGAAGCATTCCGCGGCCTGCCCATCACCCTGATCTATATCGGTGTGCTGGCGCTGGCCATCTACGGCTTTACCGGCCATTCCGTGATCCTGTAAGTTGACCCCAAGGAGGGTGGTTGATTATGGCAAGATATCCCAAACGCCAGAAGGTCAAGCGCTACCGGCGCAGCTTTTACACCCGCGAGATGCGGCTGAAAAAGGGCATCGGCATTGCGGTGCTGGTGGTGGCCGTGCTGGCAGCGGCCTGGGTGGCTGCACCCCATGTGCTGGACTGGGCCACCCACACCTGGTATACCGTGGTGCGGGATCGTGACCTGTCCGCATCCAGTGCTGTCAGCGAGAGTGCATCCTCCGGGACGCAGAGCACCGCTGCCAGCGAACCGGCAGCTTCCTCGGTGCCGGAAAAAGAGCCGGAGCCCGAGGTCAAGGGCACTGATATTGTGACGGGCCTGTGGGCAGAGGTGGATGTGACCACCCTGACCGACGAGGCCGCCATCCGCTCTGCTGCCCGGCAGCTCAAGGCACAGGGCATGACCTATGCCATCCTGACCCTGAAGGACACCGCCGGACAGGTGTATTACGCCTCCCAGACGGCGGTGGGTGCCGCCAATGCAGCCCCCACGCAGGTCGAGCTGACGAGTGTGGCATCCATCTTCAAGGAGGAGGGGCTGGTGCCGGTGGCTGCGCTGACTGCCTTCCGTGACCCTGCCGGTGCCCGGGCCGACCACGCTCTGGCCATCCGGTATCAGGGGCAGGAGTACCTTTGGCTGGACAACAAGGCTTCTGCCGGAGGCAACCCCTGGCTGAACCCCTACGCCGCGGAGACCGTGCAGTATATCGGCGATCTGATTGCCGAGGTGCACGCCGCCGGGTTTGATCAGGTGCTGCTGGAAAATGTCCAGTTCCCCTCGTCCACCAGCGCCAAACAGGATTATGGTGCCACCAACGGTGTGGATCGTGCCGGGCAGCTGACTGCGGATATCGCCGCCTGGCAGGCCCGCTTCGGAGATACGGTGACGCTCTGGTACGGTTATTCGCTGGCCGAGGTGACCGGCTCCTCCAGCCAGCTGGGAGCCCCTGCGGCCCAACTGGGCGTGAAGAACCTGCTGGTGAAGATCCCGTCCTCCTCTACGCTGGATGCAGCGGCCCGGGAGGAGCTGACCCTCTCCCTGACCGAGGCAGGTGTGGAGCATGTGGTCATCCGGGACGATGCCGCCAGCTATTTTGAGTGATCCCTGCGTTTTTGTGAGAGGGAGGGAAGTATTATGAACAAAACACCCTGTTTTTCCCCGGCGCACATCCTGCTGCCGTCGGAACAGATCCCGGTGGGGCAGTGGGGCTGTGTGGCCTGCGATCAGTTCACCAGTGACCGCTCCTACTGGGAAAAGGCTGCGCAGGCCGCCGCAGGCGGCCCCAGCACACTGGACCTGATCCTGCCGGAGGTCTATCTGGAAGAGGATGACGTGGATGCAAGGATCAGCGCCATCCATGCGGCCATGGACGATTACACCCGGAACGTGCTGACCCGCGCGGTGGACGGCTTCATTTATGTGGAGCGCACTGAGCAGAGCGGCCGGGTGCGGCAGGGCCTTGTGGGCAGGATCGACCTGGAGGCATACAGCTATGCCGAGGGTGCGGTGCCTGCCATCCGCCCCAGTGAGCACACCGTGGAAAGCCGCATCCCGCCCCGCATGGCGGTGCGCCGGGGGGCAAGGCTGGAAACGCCCCATATTATGATGCTGGCCGATGACCCCGGCTGCACCCTCATCGAGCCCATCGGCGAGAAAAAGGAGCAGCTGCGCAAGGTCTACGAGGGCGACCTGATGCTGAACGGCGGCCACATTGCCGGCTGGGCAGTGGAAGATCCCGCCCTGCTGGCTCAGATCGACAGCGCCCTGAACGCTCTGGGCAGCCAGGAGGCCTTTGATGCCCGGTATCCCCAGGCAAAGGGCGGCGCGCCCCTGACGCTGGCCGTGGGCGACGGCAACCATTCGCTGGCTTCCGCCAAGGCCTGCTGGGAGGAGCTGAAAAAGACCCTGACCCCGGAGCAGCAGCTGACCCACCCGGCCCGCTGGTGCCTGGCTGAGGTCTGCAATGTCCACTCTCCGGCCATTGAGATCGAGCCCATCCACCGTGTCCTTTTCAATGTGGACTGCGGTGCCGTACTGCTGGCCCTCATTGCGTGGAGCGATTCCCACGCGGCAGGCATCTGCTTCGGCGATGCAAAACAGCAGTCCTTTACGCTGGCAGGCCCCCATGTGGCCAATGTGCTCAGCTTTGAACATCCCGTTGCCCCGCTGACCGTGGGCACCATTGACGCATTCATTGAGTATTTCATGGCCCGCCACATCGAGGCCCGGGTGGATTATGTCCACGATGAGCCCGCTGTCCGCGCCCTGTGCAGGCAGGGGGGTGTGGCTTTCCTGATGCCGCCCTTTGAGAAGAGCGATCTGTTCAAGGGCATCGTTATGGGCGGTGTGCTGCCCCGCAAGACCTTCAGCATGGGGCACGCAGAGGAAAAGCGCTATTATATGGAATGCAGAAACATTTTAGGTGAAGAATGACATTTAACGAACTGAATCTTTCCGCGCCTGTGCTGCGTGCTGTGGCACAGGCGGGCTATGAATCCCCCTCGCCCATTCAGGCGGCGGCCATTCCGCCGGTGCTGGCCGGGAGGGACTTGATGGGCTGCGCCCAGACGGGTACCGGCAAGACGGCTGCCTTTGCGCTGCCCATGCTCGACCGCCTGACTGCCAGCGCGCCCCGCAAAAAGGGTGCCATCCGCGCCCTGATCCTGACCCCCACCCGGGAGCTGGCTTTGCAGATCGGCGAGAGCTTTGAGGCCTACGGCAAGTATCTGACCCTGCGCAGCACCGTCATCTTTGGCGGTGTGGGTCAGGCTCCGCAGGTCGCAGCCCTGAAAAAGGGCGTGGACATCCTCATTGCCTGCCCGGGCCGCTTGAACGACCTGGTGGGGCAGGGGCTGCTGGACCTTTCCAACATTGAGATCTTTGTTCTGGACGAAGCCGACCGGATGCTGGATATGGGCTTTGTCCACGACGTGAAAAAGGTGATCGCCAAGCTGCCCAGGCAGCGCCAGAACCTGATGTTCAGCGCCACCATGCCCAAGGAGATCGAGCAGCTGGCCGCAGGCATCCTGCATGACCCGGCCTTTGTCAAGGTAGACCCAGTGTCCAGCACGGTGGACCGCATCCAGCAGAGCCTGTATTTTGTGGAGAAGGGCAACAAGAAGTTCCTGCTGCCCTGGCTCATCAAAAACCTGAAGCCTGAGGTGGTGAACGCGCTGGTGTTCAGCCGCACCAAGCACGGAGCCGATAAAATTGCAAAAGATCTGAACAAGCAGGGCATCCCCGCTGCCGCCATCCACGGCAACAAGAGCCAGACCGCCCGTGTGACGGCGCTGGAGGATTTCAAGGCGGGCAAGACCCGGGTGCTGGTGGCGACCGATATCGCCGCCCGCGGCATTGACATCAGCGAGCTGTCCCATGTGTTCAACTACGACCTGCCCGAGGTGCCCGAGACCTACGTCCACCGCATTGGCCGCACGGCCCGTGCCGGTGCCGACGGCACTGCCGTCAGCTTCTGTGCCCCGGAGGAAAAGGAATATCTGGCCGGGATCGAAAAGCTGAACCGCCGCCAGATCCCGGTCGTCTCCGGCCATCCCTGGGACGGCGTGCCTGCCCCTGTCAAGGCTGCACCCCCGGTGCGGGGCAAAAAGCCCAAGGCGGAAGCAGAGCAGCCCGCCAAAGCAGAAAAGGCAGCCAAGGCCGAAAAGCCCGCTGCCCCCAAGAAGGAAAAAGCGGCTGCAAAACAGCCCAGCCCCAAGAATACCGAACCGAAAGAAGGAACATCCATGGAGGAAAACCAGAAGCGCACTTCCGGCGGCCGCAATGAGAACCGCCGCGCCAATAACAGCCGCACCCGCCGCGAGGGCAATGCCCCGCAGCCGGCCAACCGCGGCAGCAACGCCCAGCCCAAATTCGACCCCCACTTTGTGAGCGCCCCGGAGGCTACCCCCCTGCGCCCGGTCAAAAAGGCTCCGGCTGCGCAGCCTGCTGCAAAGCAGACTGCTCCGGCCCAGAACGGCCAGCGTCAGCGCGGCGGTCAGCCTGCCCGTGCCGAGCAGCGCACCGACCGCAATGATCCGCGCACCGAGCAGCGGGCAGAGCGGAACAGCCGCAATGCCCGCCCGGCCCAGAACAGCCAGAGCCAGCAGGGCAGCCGCAATAACCGCAATGCAGTGCAGAGCAGCCGCCCGGACCGCCCCGCCAAGAGCGAGGCACCCCGCGGCCGCAGCCGGAACGCCGCCCCCGCACGGGACGAGGACCCGGGCCTGATGCTGATCAGCCGCCGCCCGCCCCAGCAGAAGTTCACCAACTTTGAAGAGTATATGACCGCCCACGGCGGTGCCACCGCACCCATTGAGGATCACACCGATGAAACCTGAGCCGTTTGCCCCCTGGCAGTGCCCGCTCTGCGGCGAACCCCTGACCGGGGACACTGCCCTGAAATGCGGCAGGAACCACAGCTTTGACCGGGCGAAAGAGGGGTATTGGCATCTGCTGCCGGTGCAGAGTATGCGCACCAAGGCCCCGGGCGACAGCAAAGAGATGGTCGCCGCCCGCCGTGCCTTCCTGAACGCCGGGTATTACGGCATCTTCGGCCGGGCGCTGGGGGAGCTGTGCCTTGCGTATGGTGTTCCCACCGGGGCAGATGCACCGCTCCACCTGCTGGATGCGGGCTGCGGCGAGGGCTGGTACGACCGCTGCATTGCACAGGCCTTTGCGCAGGCGGGCAGGCCGGTGCAGCTGGCGGGCTTTGATATCGCAAAGCCTGCGGTGCGTCTGGCCGCAAAGGCACTGCCTGCCGCAAAATACGCGGTGGCATCCAGTTTTGCCCAGCCTGTCCGCACCGGATGGGCCGACCTGCTGCTCAACTGCTTCTCGCCCTTTGCGCAGGAAGAGTTCCGGCGCGTGCTGCGCCCGGGCGGACGGATGATCTATGTTGTGCCCGGTGCGGAACACCTCTACCAGATGAAAGCTGTCCTCTACGACACGCCCTACAAGAACCCGGTGCAGGAGGTGGCCTATGAGGGCTTCCGCCCCATTGGGGAGCGGGAGGTCTCGGGCAGCATCACGGTGCCTGCCGGACAGCTGGAGGCGCTGTTCGCCATGACCCCCTATTACTGGAAAACGCCACGGGATGGCGCGGCCCGCCTGGCCGCCCTGCCCGAGCTGACCACGGATATCGCGTTCCGCTTCCTTGTGTTTGAAAAAGAATGATCGAAAAGCCCCCGGCCTGTGAGGATACAGGCCGGGGGCTTTTTGCGTGCAGAAAACAGGGTCACATCGCGATCCAGCCCAGCGCGTTGGCGACCGAGCTGGCCAGGATGATAGCCGCGAAGATGGGGCAGAGATACCGGAGCATAAAGTTGAACACCGGCTTGCGGCGGAAGGGCTGACCTTCCCGTGTGACCTCTTCCTCGATCTTTTCCACACCGACGATCCGGGAGACCAGCAGGCAGGTGGCAATGGCCGCAATGGGCATCATCACCGAGTTGGTCAGGAAGTCGAAGAAATCGAGGAACTGCATCCCGAACACGGTCACACTGGCAAGGGGGCCGTAGCCCAGCGCGGAAAGGCTGCCCAGTGTGATCATAATACAGCCGATGAGGATGGTGGAGCGGGTGCGGTCCCAGCCCAACTCGTCCTCAAAGGTAGAAACAGCGCTCTCGGTCAGGGCAATGGAGCTGGTGAGGGCCGCGAAGAGCACCAGCACAAAGAAGAGCACGCCTACGGCAGTGCCCATGCCCATGCTGGCAAAGACCTTGGGGATGGTAATGAACATCAGGGCCGGGCCCGCCTGCAGGGTGTCGGGGTCGCCGCCCGAAAAAGCGAACACGGCGGGAATGATCATCAGGCCCGCCATGATGGCAATGGCGGTGTCGAAGATCTCCACGTTTTCCGTGGACTGCTCAATGGACACGTCCTTTTTCATGTAGGAGCCAAAGGTCACCAGGATGCCCATGGCAATGGAGAGGGAGTAGAACATCTGCCCCATGGCGGAAACCACGGTCATCCACGAGAAGTTGGCCGGGTTGGGCACCAGAAAATACTTTACGCCCGCCAGTGCGCCGGGCCGTGTGACCGAGTAGATGGCAATGACCACCGAGAGCACCACCAGCACCGGCATCATCACCTTGGAGACGCGCTCCACGCCGTTGCGCACGCCCGCAAAGATGATGCCCAGCGTGATAAAGGTGAACAGCAGGAACGCGATCTCGGCCAGCAGACCGTTGGAGATGAAGCCGGAGAAATACCCGTCCGATGCCAGCGCGCTGCCGTGGCCGGTGAGATACTGGGCCAGATAGTGGATGACCCATCCGCCGATGACCGAATAATAGGGAACGATCAGGATGGGGATGACGGCGTTGATCCAGCCGCCGAACGCCAGCCCCTTCCCCTTGCCAAAATGGCTGTAAGCGCCCACCGGGCTTTTGCGGGTCATCCGGCCCAGCGCCGTTTCAGCAATGATCATGGTGTAGCCAAAGGTGACAGCCAGCAGGATGTAGATGAGCAGAAAAATGCCGCCGCCGTATTTTGCGGCCAGATACGGGAAGCGCCAGATGTTTCCCAACCCGACCGACGCACCGGCGGCGGACAGCACGAATCCGAGTTTGCCGGAAAACGCACTGCGCTTGTGTTGAGTTTCCATGTTTTTTTCCTCTTTTCCAGTTGATAAAATTAAGTGTAACATAGAGAAAACGGGATTTCAACGAATCGCAGGCGTTTCACCGGTGGAGAGATTTCAGGCGGAAGGTGAAGAAAAGTGAATCACTTTCGGGTAAAGGGCTCCATGCCGTGCTCCTCGGGGGTGTAGTATTCCATCAGGGAAATGTAGTTTTCCGGGTGGTGGCAGAACGCCGCGCGCAGAACACTGTCCAGCTCGCCCCGGGCGGTGAGCAGGCGGATGATGTACTGGGCCACCATCTGCACCACATCGGTCTCGATGCCATAGCACAGGCCGACCGCCAGCACCGGGATGAGGATCTGCCGGGCCAGCAGGGGCACGTTCTGGCCGTACCGCTCAAGGATGGGGCGGCTCATGGTGGAGGCGGCCCAGACGCTGCCCACGATCTGCCAGTAATCGATCTCTTTCATGTGGGAAAGGCTCTGCAGCCGCTCCACGATCTCGCCGTCGCTGAGGATGTAGCCATCGACCACCTCTTTTTCGGAGCGGAGAAAGGCACACTGGATCATGTCCATGATGGCGGCTTCGTATTTCTGGTGGAAATTTTCCCGGGAAACGCAGAACTTGGCCACGATGTTGATGAGGGCACTGGTGTCCTCGGCGGTGGCAAGACTGCTGATCACCAGCGGCGTGGGGCCGAATTCCGCCCCCAGTGCGTCCAGGTCGGCCAGCTCTTCGGCATTCCGGGTGGCGGGCAGAAAGCGGTCGCAGCCATTGCGGTGGTAGCCCCAGGCAGCGGGCAGCACCCGGGTCACCGCGTCACCGCTGGAAATGATGCTGAAGATGTTGCTCTCGGGCCAGTTTTCCAGCAGGGTGCCGTCCGGGGCGTGATTGGCATCGAAATCCTGCTGCAGGTCAGGCCGGTCGGCGGCAGTCAGGGCAGCAGGCACCGCAAAGCCGTAGGCATAGATGTTCTCCCGCCCCAGCTGGGGGAGCTCCCGGGCGATCTTTGCCGCCAGCAGATTTGCAATGATGGAGCCGCGGCTGTAGCCGCCCAGCCAGAGCTTGAAGGCACCGCCCTGCCCTGCCCGGGCCAGATAGGCCTTGAGGGACGCAAACACCGCCGCCACAGGCGTGACAAAGCCGGTGTGCGCGCTGGTGTCGCCTATGTGGAAGTTGCTGGCCCACTCGCCGCCATAGCCGCCGCCCCGCAGGACAAGCGCCACAAGGGTGGTACGCTGGCCGTTCAGGGTCAGGGTCTTGCGGGCCAGCGAGTAGCCCACGAAGTCTCCGGCCCGGCCGGTGTCGAGATCGTAATTGTAGAACAGCGCGTCCTCAAAGCCCAGGGTCTCGTAGGCGGCGGCAATGTGGGCTTCCCGCCCCACAGAGCCGTTGACCCAGTATTCCGCATCGCTGGCCACGGTGTTGGCCGCAGCGCAGACCAGACCCAGCGTTGCCAGCGCCAGCTGGTGGTCATATTGGGTGGCCGGGTGAGTGAAAAAGCTGTCGGAGTAATAGAACGCGTGGGTCAGGTCGCAGCCGCTCAGGTCGCTGCGGATGCCGATGGTGTAGCGGCCATCCGGCACTGCATGGCCTACGGAGCTCTGCCCGGCGGCCTGGACCATCAGCCCGGGCAGCAGAGTGCTGCCGGCCGCAAACCCCAGCACCTTGCAAAAACTTCTTCGATCCATAATTTTTCCCCTCAAAAACCAGAATGGATTTTTTCTTAGTATACCGTATCCCGGGCGGGGATACAATCCAAAGTTTTCCGGGCGGCAAAAAACGGGCCGGTGTTGCGCACACCGGCCCGTTATGTTACACTGTTGTTCAGTCCAGATCCTTGCAGCACTCCACGATGTGGTGGAACATCTGCTCCACGGCGGGAGCCATGGCGGTGGGGCGCTGGACGGCCAGACCCACCACGCGGTCCTCTTCGGGCTCGATGGGGTAGATCTTGACCGCTGCCGTGCAGTTGCGCAGCAGCATCCGGGGCATGATGGAAATACCCAGGCCTGCCTCGACCATGGCAATGTTCGACTGGTCGTCGATGACATGGCAGCGGCGCTCCGTTGAGAGGGAATACTTCTTGAGGAACTGACGCATCTCCGCGTCGGTGGCATCCCACTGCACCACAAAGTTCTGCCCGTTCATCAGGGCGGGGGTCATCACGCCGTTGGGCGGCTCGGGCCAGTCCATGGGGGTGATGCAGAGCAGCGGCTCGTGGAACAGCTCGGTCAGAACAAACTCTTCCCGGCAGTTGTTGGAGAGGAAGGCAATGTCCACCTGACCGGTGCGCAGCCACTCCTTGACATCGTCGTAGGTGCCCTGATA
>OFMU01001957.1_pt1 | contig 11744 bp, 9 predicted proteins | sample 1541861 | NCBI WGS metagenome assembly OFMU01 (sample SAMN04209238, study PRJEB22552) | human gut metagenome | biome: gut; material: feces | host: Homo sapiens | place: USA: Oklahoma
CCAGCAGATACAGTCCGTCCTGTCCGATCTTATAAATCCGGTGCAGTACCAGCATTCCATTCTCCCTGCGGTAGAGCACAACGTCCCCGCGCCGCAGCGCGCTCCCATCCTCTATGCCGGCAAGTACCACCTCGTCCCTCCGCGGATCTATAAACGGATACATGCTGTACCCCTGTGGATGAATCTGTATGCATGCTCCCGCCTTAAGGAGCGGCTCAATCTCATAGATCTGCTCCATTCTTCCCCTCCCGTTTCTCTTCATTCATTGTAGCATTTTTTACCTCTGAATGCTATAATAAGCATACTTATGAACCGCTAATAAAGGAGTAACACCGGTATGAAACTCAACGATCGATACATCAAGGCAACGCTCGCAGGTATTCCCTATCTGCTTCCTTACGGACAGCTCATCGCAGCTCCCGCTCCTGCCACCCGGCTCAACGATTCCGGGGCACTTCTGTTGGACGGCATCTTAGAGGGCGATAGCCGCGAGGAACTGCTCGCCCTTCTCGCAGACCGTTACCATGCCACAGAGCGCGAGCGCGCGGCACTTGCGGAAGATGTCGACCAGTATCTTCATTCCCTGTGCCGTATGGGAATTCTTCTTGCGGATACACCCGAAAGCCGGGGCGATGATACGCCTCCTCTTTTCTACCGCATCGGTCCTCTGGTCTTTTCCTACCGCGGTCCCTCTCTCCTATACGACCGCTTCTTCTCCGCTTTTTCCTGCGAAGAGGAAGACTTCGACCAGGAGGTTCTTATTCTGACCGGGAAACCGGCTTCCATTCCTTACGGCGCCGTGCTTATTCACACGGAGGGACTTACCATCTGCGACAGCGGAAGTTCGTATTGTTTCTTTTTTGCAGCGCCGTGGGGCATCCGCGAAATGCATGTAAAAAAAGACGGCTCGCGCGCCGTCCTTTACCGCATGCCGGATCCGGATGATATGCACATCGAAGACCTGTTTCACGCACTTCGCTTCGCTTTTCTCATCCTGGCTCAGCAGAAGGAGCTTTATGTGCTGCACTCCGCCTCTTTTTTGTACCGCGGGCGCGCCTTTCTCGTTTCCGGCAGTTCCGGAACCGGGAAGTCCACACACTCTGCCCTGTGGCATGATCTGTACCAGACGCCCCTCTTAAACGGCGACTTAAACCTGCTCGGAATCAGAGACAACATACCCTACGCCTATGGACTTCCATGGTGCGGCACATCGGGCATCTGCACCCCGAAAGACTATCCACTCGGCGGCATCATCTTCTTAAAGCAGGCTGCCATAGATCAGGTGCAGTCCCTGCAGCCGGACGAAAAAGTGCTCCACATCCTGCAGCGGATGATCTCCCCCGCGTGGACAAAGGAGCTTCTCCTTCGCAATCTGCATTTTTCCGAAGCCCTCGCTCCGCTCATCTTTTCCTGCCGGCTGTACTGCACGAAAGAGCCTTCCGCTGCCAGGACCTTAAAAGCCGCCATCGATGCTCTTTAGAATTCCCGCATCATCTGACGGATCTCTTCCTCCTGCATCTGCACACACTTCTGCTCCCGGATTCGGTACACCTTCTGACAGATGGACAATACCGTCGGGCGGTGTGTTGTGACGATACAGGTGCGTGGCTCCGTGGTGCTCATGATATTCCGCAGCACTCTGCGCTCTGTTGCGACGTCTAACGCCGAGGTCGCCTCATCCAGCAGAAGAATCGGTGATCGGCGAAGCAGTGCTCTGGCAATCGACAGACGCTGCGCCTGTCCCTCCGAGAATCCGCCTCCACGCTCTCCAACCATGGAATAGATCCCATCGGGAAGTTTTTCCACAAACTCCCAGGCACATGCCGCCTTTAACACTTCACAGATTTCCTCATCCGAGGCTTCCGGTCTTACATTTCTCATATTTTCCGCGATTGTTCCCGAAAACATGGTATTCCCCTGCGGCACATAGGAAAACAGCCGTCTTGCAGAGGGATCTACGGCGATCTTCTCCCCGTCCGTCTCCCCGATCAGGATCCGCTCTCCCTCCTGCGGATGCAAAAGCCCCAGCATCAGGCGGAGCATTGTCGTCTTCCCCTCCCCGGAAGGTCCCACGAGAGCGACAATCTCCTTGGGACACGCCAAAAAGTCTGCACCGCAAAACACCTGCTTTCCATTATGATAGGCGTAACTCACCCCGGAAAAGACGATTCCGATGCCATCCGACCGATTCTGTCCGGCGAACTGCTCCACCTGATCGGCATCCGAAAAATCTTCCTTTGGCATATCGAGAATGTCCATCAGTCTTCCCGCCGATGTGGTTAAAGACACTGCCGTTGGCACCAGAGACACCAGCTGGTTTAAGGTTCCCGTGAGAGAGCCCGACAGCGATAAAAACATGGTCATGGTACCGTAGGAGATCGCACCGCTCCACACACGGTAGATTCCAAACCCGTAGCAGCTGTAGGACACCGCAAGTCCCACGATCGACAGCAGAATTGAGGTCGCCATGGACATTTTCTGAAACTCCAGCTTCATGGTGAGATACTCCCGCTGCAGACCGCGCAGACGCTCCGCGTACAGCCGGATCAGATCAAATGCCTTGATCGTCTGGATATTGGAAAACGCCTCCTGATTAAAGCCCGACATCTTTGCGCTCATCGCCGCACTCCGCTCATTATTCCCCTTCATGCGGCGAAGCAGCGTCTTCGACATCAGCATGCTGACCGGCATTCCGATCAGCGCTAATAACGCGAACATCGGATCATGGTAGAACACGACCGCAAAGGTGCTGACAAAACGCACCGTATAGATCACGAGATTCGGAATCCAGTTTAGGACACCGCTTGAAATATTGGAGGCATCCGAACTCCAGCGCGTTAAAAGATCTCCCGTGTGGTAGTTCTGGATTGACTCCAGATCCGTCAACAGCATTTTTTCAAAAATATCCGCCTTGATGGCATTGTCCACGCTGATGCTGATCTTGTTCGCAAAGTAATTGGAGATCTGGGAAATCAGGACATTTCCAACCGAAAACCCGATATAGAGGCAGAAGGTGCGCGCCAGAAGCCCCGCCTGCTGTCCTGTGATAATATCCACCATATCGCGGGAAATGAGACTTGAAATGAGCGATACCAGCGTTCCCGCAAGTCCCAGAAGCGTATAAAATATCATCTGCTTCCAATAAAGTCTCGCATATTCGTAGATCCATAGCGTCTGTCTCCACATATCCCGGAGCATTCCCTCTTTGATCCGCTCTCTGTAATGTCTGAACTTCTCAAGCATTGTAATTTTCCTATTCTTTCATAAAAATGAATTCTGTCTGCAGGATTCTCCGCCTGCGGCGGGTCGCTCTTGCGACATCTTTCGTCTCCGCCGCAGTGCGATCCCTGGAGAGTTTTTTATGTAATAGGGACGAAGTTTCCTATTACATAAAAAAGAGCTTCACAGGAGGAACCGATTCCTCCCGCGAAGCTTTTGACTTCTCACATCCGCCCGGTCGCCTGCCGGCTTCTTAATCTGTAATGTTCACGCTTGTCACCGCAAGCCCCGCATCTGCCTGCACGACCAGATCCCCGAGTCCGATATTGTCGGTCGGATTCTGATGATAGTTATAATTGATCACAAGTGTATTCGTTCCGCTACCGGATACCAGTGATCCGCCGGAACTGGTGTAGGTTACCGGAAGACTGAACGAAATGGTCAGTGTCTGCGCCTCTTTCGTATGATCGGCACTGTGCTGACCGTTTACCTGGATACGGTACTCCCCGCTTCCGGACTGCGGTGTCTGATGAATGTACGCGCTCGCCGTATAGCATCCGCTTGCAAGATAGACCCCTTCCGCAAGCTCTTCTGTTCTAAGAATCACAGGACTCTCATAATTCGTCATAGCATTTCCCCCGTTTTAAAGATTGTTACATGTTCCAGTCTGTGACCGCATCATCCGGACCATAGCCCTTCTTCTCCCATGACGGCTTACGGTTACCATTATCCACATCGTAACTTCCCGCATACCCGGAATCCACATAATGGCTCAACAGACCGCAGCCGGAAGCAGTATTCGCCGGGCATCCAAGACATCCGAACTGCTGCTTGTATCCGCGTGTGGTGCCATTCCAGTCGGAATAATCCGGCGCCTGCCACACACCGTTCATGTAGACACTGTCACACTTGATGCCTCCGCTCGCAAGATAAACCCCCTCTGCAAGCTCCTCCGTCCGTATCATCACCGGACGCTCATAATTCTTCATAAAACCAGCCACCTTCTAACACTTTTTTGCGGCACTTCTGCCGCTGACTCATACACATATTTTAAGTATAAAATTCTGTGTTTGCGCTGTCAAGCATGAATTTTCTGCCAGAACGGCATGCCGGCATTTTCTCTACCAGACCATGGTATCCGGGGTCAGTCCCTGCTGTTCCCAGACAGGCTGATAGACATTTCCGGCGACTTTTGCATCACCCTTTTGCAGCTTGCAGCCGTCACCGTCATCCGCCGCACAGCCCTCGCAGCCTTTTCTGTCATAGGCACGCATCTGCACATTGCTGTTGCTGTAATCCGGCTTTTTCCAGGCTCCCTTCATGTACCGGCTGTCACATTCACCTGCCGTCGGATCTTCCCCGGTCTGTCCGCCGCTTGCCAGATAGACGCCCTCCGAACATTCCGTCATCAAAATCACTTCCGGTTTTTCATAGTTCTGCATAAGAAACCACCTTCCACAATCCCACCACATACAGGATTCTTTTTCTTTATAGTGGTTTCTGCGGCGTGATTCCTCGTACAAACTTGTGATTTCTTGTACGATTTTGCACTTGTAAGCCTTTGTACTTGCATCGTTGTGCACCTATCGCACTGCCACCTCACCGAGGCAGTATCCGTTTTCTGTGGCATCCGCTTCGTTTGCAAGTAAAATCTGTTCCCCGCTGTCTGCATCGCTAAGATTGATATATACCCGGTAAGTCCCGCTCTCCCAGCCGCGGATCGGAATGGTTCCGGTGAGCGCCAGTTCCCTGTCGTCCTCATTTCCACCGGAAAGCTTAAGTAGTTCCTCTTCCCATTCATCCGTATAGCAGACTGCCCCCGCCTCATCTGTAACGCTCACACAGACTTTTGTCTGCCGGTAAAACGGTGCAAACCCGCTGTTTTTTAAAGCAGCATTTACCTCCACCGTATCCGCCCAGAACGAATGGCTCAAAGCGGCACCGGCAATCCACAGGCGGTACCCCAGATGCCGTTCCACATAAGACCAGCCGTCCATTCCATCGTAGCAGTCATCTGTATTCACGACCGTCCCTGCCCACTTATCCAGGACATTCCTGTCATAGTCCTCGTTTAAGTAACTCACATGCATGGTTTTTAAATCCGCGATCGCATTTTCAAGATCATTGTACGGGTTATCGACAATCACTTCCCCGCCGGACGGCACACTGCTGCACAATACATCCTGAAATGCCAGTTCTTCCTCCCGCGTCCACGCCGAAAAATCCCCGGCGTCCTGTCTGGTGTTATCGCTGTAAGTTCCGTAATCGCTCACGCTTCCCAGCATGCCGTCATTAAAAAGTCCAAGCCTTTTGGCCAGCGGGTTCTCTGTCCAGCCGTCCGGTGCCGCCTCCCCCGTGATTTTTCTCCATTGCGCCGGCGTCCGCACGGAGAGAAACGTGGACGCATCGCTCACATCGGCAAGGCATGCCGCCAGTTCTCTCATAGAATCCGGGTCCGTGTATTTTGTTCCGTTCATCTCCCCCCAGTTGCCGATAAAGAGTCCCTGAAGCGTATAGATACAGCTGTGATACTCCCGGAGCACATCTCCCACCTGCTCCATATGCTGCAATATAATGTCAAGATTCTCCGGTTCATACTGCTCGTTCTCCCCGTTCCAGTCATAGAGGAAACGGACGATCCATTTCTTGTCGCTGTCCGCCATGGCTGCAAACAACTGCCGGACATTTGACAGCCCCTCCTCCGATATGGCACCCGTCCGGTATTCCCGCAGATTGATCTGCATCATTCCAAGCCGCGTCGCGTCATCTTCCCTCGTCCTGTCTCTTAAATCTGTGGCATAGTCGACTGGTTCATCCGTAATGCGGTAGCCGTAAATGTAATAAAATCCGCGGTCCGGATTGGAAAGCCTTCTGGATGACTCTGCAAACGCCGCCGGCGTACATGTCACCTTCCAGTGAAACAGACTGCCCATTTGAGCTGCTGCTATAAGACACAAAACAACCGCTGCGCCAAGCGCCAAAAACTTTTTTCCACGTCCACTCATGATCCCTCCAGCTGATATAACCGATAGGTGTTCTGCCGTATCATATAGCAGCAGAAATTCTCATCTTCATAATATACCTTCATCTCCTGCGGATAGGATGCTTCAAACTTCCTGCACCATTCGTACGCTTTGGATTCCAGTATCGTGCGGCTGTCCAGATTGGAATAGGTCTGCGAGAGTTTTGAGAATGTCATCATCTCCTTCTCTGCCTGCTCCCGCGAGATCTCCGAGGCATTGATGCTGTTTCCCTCGCTGAAATAGGTCGTATAGTAAGAAGTGTATTTTTCCTCTGCCAGCCAGTCCGGTCCGGTAAAGAAGTGGTTCTGCGCGTATTGGATCGGCCGCTTCTCCACATACACAAAAATGTATTCCGTCGGCAGGGTATAGCCACTTCCGTTCACCCGGTTCAGGAAAGTCAAAAGCTCCTCATGCCGCCCCTGTTCGATCACCTGGTAAAGTTCGTCCGTGGTAGACACAATCGTATAGCTGTTCTCCGGGAATTTATCCGTGATGTCCTGTGTCACCATCACCGCCGCATTGTATCTGGTCAGTTCATAGTAGAGGTATCCGTGAAAAATGCCAAGCTGTCTCGTCCCCACATAGATCACCGCCACTCCCGCGGCAAGCGCAAGCGGCAGCACACGTCTGCCGGGCGTAAGGGCGATTGCCCCGGCAGCCAGATCCACCGGAATGACCACGACCGCCAGAATGAAAAGCTGTTCCGTAGAGCATAGCCTGGAGCCTGCAATAAGCTCCGGCAGCCCGAGGAACGGCGCCGCATAGACAATCATAAGCAATACCGATATTCCGACCAGCACCGGATATCCGTCAAACAGCTGCTGGATCTTTTTGCTGTCACTTCCCTTTTTTAGCAGGCCGGTGATAATCCCCGCCGCCATCCGGTACACCGCCCAGAGGATCAGTGCCAGACCGCTAAAAACCACAATCCATTCCGCCCGGTTCTCACGGTACAGCTGCACATACCCGTATTTCCAGACCAGTTGTGCCTTGCCGGCGAACGATGCCGCCATCCGTTCTGCCATCGCAAGCATATGATTACCGGCGGATTGTTTCGGAGCGCTATTTTGTCCCGCATCCGCACTCCCGCCATCCGGTGTCTGCCCGTTCCCCCCGTGGGATTGTTCCGTCGGCTGCACCGCCGCTTCTGTCGTCTCCCCGCTCTCTGTCATCCTCTCACCGGACGATGTCTGCTCCTTCGATGTCTGCTCACTCGATGTCTGCTCCTGTTCTAAGATCTGTTCCGCCTGGCTGGTACGCCCCTCCGCGGTATCCGTACCGTTTATGACATTGACCGCCCATCCGATCGAGCCCTGGAACGGTACACCCTTCGCATACGCAATTCCCATCGGCAGCACCGCTATCAGCACACCGAGGCAGACCGCCTTTACGAGAGATACAAACCTTCTCTTTTGAAAAAGAGAGGGAAGCCTGCACGCGGCAATCACCACGCAGAGGAAAAACGCCATCATCGTGACATAAAAATGAATGGCAAGGGAAGCCGCCAGTGACAGCAGAAACAGCAGCAGATTCTCATCCGTCAAAAACTTTCTGATCCGCTCTCTCCGGCTGCCGGATCTGTCGCTAAAGTCCGTCTTAAGGCAGCGAAGCAGAAACAGTGCGCACAGGAATTGTGTATACAGTCCGAACTCCTGCGGCAGCGTCCACTGCAGACGGGACATGGAAAAGATCTCGTCAATGCACAAAAGATCCACGGTCAGGAACAACGCCAGTGCAAGCACCGCGGTTCCATCCCATGCAAATAATTCCTTCAGCAGCAGATACGCGCTGACCAGAAAAACCGCGACGTGGATTCCCGCCAGAAACAGCTGGCTGCTGTAAATCTTTACCCCGAACAGCACGCGCATGGCGTAGATAAAGCAGTGCATGGCTTCCGGGTAGATTCCCTCATAAAAAGGCGTACCGTTTAACAGCCCGTAGATCCACGAGTGGTGGCGGTACATATCGCCAAACCCGTAGGAGTAATCATGGAATGCCCCGTAGGAAAAATACACCATGCCAAAGCACACAACCACCCCCAGCATCAGATAGACGCAGCGCCGTCCCCGTATGCTCTGCCTGAATTGTGCATGTACATGCCCGATCCCGTCTTTTACTCTGTTGCGCAGGCGAAGCAGCAAAAGCCGGATGCCGTAGGTTCCCAGAAACAGGCGGGAGATCTTTTTGATCTGCTCCCGCCGCACGGGGTGCCATCTTAGCAAGCCAAGCAGCAATGTGCCGTAAAACAGCACGGCAATCAGCCATCCGTACAGTATATGAAACACGCCCAGACTTAGTACCACCGTATTGAGCAGCACAACCGGAACCGTCACACAGAAAGCAAACCGCACCGTGCGGCTTCTGCCTCTTAAGTAGTCCCGGAATACCACAGACGGCCACACAAACAGAATCATCACATAGGCAAAAAATATCCTGACATATTCCAGTGCCCAGTACCATGTATCCATTTTGCTCTCCTCCTTTCCCGTCGAACATCCTTTTTTCTAGCGGAACAGCTTCATCTCCTCCACAAGCTTTCCGCGCGCTCTCGCCTTCTTTAACACCGCGTACCCCGATACCCGGCGCATCTTAACGTTGCGGTATGCAAAACCGCAGAACATCATCACCCACAACACCGGATGCAGAATGCGGTAGCGCCCTGCCCTTGGATAGGTGAGCAGCATCTGATGATGAAATTCCCTGCAATAATCCCACCAGCCGGTTCCCCGCAGCGCCACCATACGGTCGGCACTTGACTTGCCGAACTCCTCCGCTTCCAGAATCTCTGTCAGGAATGCTTCCAGATTTGCAGCTTCCGCCTCCCAGTCAAATCTGCACAGCAGCAGGGGCACTTTTTCCCCGGAAAGTCCCAGATATTTTACACAGACCGCCGTCACCAGCCGCGCAAATCCCATCACGCGGCATTCCTCTGCCATGGAGCAAAAACGCTCCTCTACCCCGCTGCCGTATCCCTTTTCCCAGAATACGACCCAGTCGCAGAGCAGCTTTAACCCGAATCCGGCACGCAGGAAATGCTGCAGCATATGAAGCAGCAGGTAAAACGCATGATATGCCGGCTGCAGCACCGGAAAATCTACGCCCATCACCGCCGTCCTCTCACAATGCGCCAGAAATTCCGCCTGATGTGCGGCGAGCCACTCGTTGACGCTTTTGGAGTCGAACGGCTCTGCCAGCGCAACGTGAATTTCTATTCCGATCTGCTCTGTGCCAACGCAGACGATATGATGGTGTGCATGCTGTTCTAAGGCTTTCCGGAATCCATGCTCATGCAGTACCTCATACGCCTTTTCTCCCGCTTTCTGATCCGCAACGAGCAGATCAATATCCCCGGACTTGCGAAGTTCCGGCACCGGGTAGAGTCCCGCCGTGCCGCTCCCCTTTAAAAGAACCGTCTCGATTCCATGTTCCTGCAAAAGTCCTGTCACATATTTCCCGAGGAACAGCAGGCGGTAGCTCTGCCGCACCGTCTCTGCGCTTCTCTTCTCAAGGCGCTTCCGGTTCTCATCCTCTTCAGGCAGCTTGGGTGCCAGCACGTCGTACAGCAGCGGCAGCACGCGATGCCGGTCTGCCAGTTCAAGAATGGCTCCGTATTTTTCAGCCGGCGGGAGCATTTCCGCCGGTCTGCCGTGCAGCGCCGCATCCAGCAGCCTGCACAAATCCCATTGTTCTTCTTCCATCTGCTGTCTCATCACATTCCTCCCCGATGCAGCCTGCCCCACTCGATGTGCCGCAGGCGCTCCAACACCCGTTTCCATTCTTTCGTCCTGCCGTATGCCATAAAAAACAACAGATTGGGCAGCACCACACAGAGCGGCAGCCGGATGAGAAGAACGGTAAGCGGACTTCCCTCTGCCAGTCCGCAGACCAGGTCTGTCACAATCCATACCACTCCCACACAGACCGCATACAAAAGGTAGCGCAGATAAAACCGGTGCACCGGCAGATGCAGTCTTCTCCGGTACAGGACAAACGGCTCCACCCACACCGATGTGAGAATCGTTGACAAAAACGTTCCGATAAATACGCCGAGCGTCTGATACTGTCTTACCAGAAGAATCGACAGCACCAGATTGAGCGCCGCCTCCGCCAGCGCCTTGTAGCGGTCGAACCAGAACAATCCCATGGAATCCCGAAAGGTCAGCACCGCTTTCCTGGTTCCGTTGATGAAAAAGTTGATGCATAAGATCATGACAACGGAGCGTTCAAACAGATACTGTCTGCCAAAAGCCAGCTCCACAAACGGATTGAGCAATTCGTACAGGCAGATCGCCGCAAAGCCGTAAAGCCACTGCCCGATAAAAAAGGCCGTTTCAAAAATCTCGCGGATTTTGCCCTGGTCCTCCGTTGCTCCCAGATTGCCCACACTCGCTGTAATTCCCGCAAAGACCTGGTCCAACACCTGGCGGACGGAACCGATCAGAAGATAATAATTGGAATATATTCCGACACTGACCACGCCGACAAACGCGGAGATCAGTAAATTATCGGTATTATTTACCACGACCGTCCCAAGCTTGTGCATCATCATGGCGCGGATATTCCGAAACAGTCCCGTCCGCTCCTCTGCGGGAAGACGTTCCTTCTCTTTTTCCTTTAAATACGGGAAAAGCTTTTCCGCCTTTCGCGAGATACACACATTCGACAGAACCGTGCACATCAGATACATCAACAAAAACAGAATAAAGTTTCCCGTAGTAAGCAGCACAACAATCTGCAGCAGGTCCTGCAGCACCAGAAAGCCGGTCTGATAGATGAGCACCACATAATTCATCTGATGCGCCTCAATCAGCGTCCTCTTGTACACCAGCAGATACGACAGCACGGAGTTGGCGAGATAGAGAAGGTAAATAAACGTCAGATGCTCCACCTCGGGTCTGTTTTTCATGAGCACGTCCATAAACGGAATCAGCGCCAGTCCCAACACGCCCACACACACCGCGGTTCCACGGTAAAACGTCTGGTAAAGCTTCATCAGCTGCTGCTGCTTTTTGATGTTGCCCTCCGCGATCGGCCGGTACAAGGCGTAAGTGATTGCCGTGCCCGCGCCAAGCTCGGTCAACGAAAGCACATTTAAAATATCGGTGAACAGACCGTTGATTCCGACATAGTTTTCACTCAGCGTATGCGTAAAAATCACACGCGTCACAAATCCCATCAGAATCGCCGTCATTCTGGAGATGACCGCCACGGTTGTATTCATTGCCGAATATTCTGTTCTGCTCTTTGTTTCCATGGCGTCTCCTCTCTGTCTTAGTGCTTTTCCCCTGCTCCGTCCGTTTCAAAGGAACTCTTTTTCGGAAAAGCTTTTAAAAATGCTTCGTTTAATTCCCTCTTGACCCTGTCATACGCCTCCACCTTCTGGGAATCATTGATGCAGACAGCCGGGCTTTTTTTCTTCTCAATCACATGAAGCAGCGATGTATTCTGATCCGAGAGATCATAATACCTGCAGAACCGGCAGGCATTGACAGGACAAAAATT
>OFMU01001966.1_pt1 | contig 11716 bp, 9 predicted proteins | sample 1541861 | NCBI WGS metagenome assembly OFMU01 (sample SAMN04209238, study PRJEB22552) | human gut metagenome | biome: gut; material: feces | host: Homo sapiens | place: USA: Oklahoma
TCCACATGATGGCCTGGTCCGCCAAGACGGGCCAGGCCTACCTCTCCAAGGAAGGCATCCGTCAGATCAAATCCAAGCTGACCAATGATATCTTCCGCAACGAAATGCTGCATCTCTACGAACAGAAGTCTGATTCCAGAGATGAGCTGGTACGGGAATCCCGCCGGGCGATGCTGGAACTGGTACACGCTATGCAGGACGGCGTATGTGACCACCCGGACGCCGAACAGCTCATGCTGGAGCTGGCGGCGCAGCTCGGAGCGGTCAAGGGCAAAAAGTCCTACGGCTATCTTCCCAAGCGGTTAAAGAATCTGGTGGATAAGATTGTGGACGAGATGGAACGGCTCCCTGTCGTGAGCAAGTGCTATGACCATTGGCTGATGCTTCAGGGCAAGGTGGACAGTTACTACCACGACAAGCCCCAGGAGCGCATCCCGCTCTCACAGCAAAAGGAGTTCCGGCAGATCAAAAACGCGGTCATTCAGGAAGCGGAGCGTTTACAGTTGGGTGAGATCACCTTCGAGGAGAAGGGTCTCAATCAGCAGGACGAGCCGGAGGAATGCCGCAACGCCTCCTACGACTACTGGACACTGCGGGATATCATACGTGATGAGAGCCTGACCATGGAGGAGCGGAGCGACGCCGTCTCTGAAATGGGCAAACTGGCAGAGAACGGTGATATGTATGCCCAGTACCTGATGGGAAAGCTCTGGCGGGACGGTCCTCTGCTGATACCCAACTCGGCGAATGCCCGGTACTGGTTCGAACAGGCGGCGGAGCAGGAACACATTGTGGCACAGTACTCCCTGGCCAAGCTATACCTCTCAGATGATGTGGAGGTACGGGATATCCGCCTGGGGTTGAATTGGCTGTACACCGCCGCGGTCAACGGAAGCAGCTACGCCATGCATCGTTTAGCTAAAGAACTGTTCAAAGGTGATTTGATCAAACGAAATAGTGATGCCGCCGTGGAGTGGTTCACTCGGTCAGCCGAGCGGGGAAACCCCTACGCCCAGTATATGCTGGGCAAGTTGTACCTTGCTGGTAAGGAGATTCCCCGCGACGAGGAGAAAGCCGCATATTGGCTGACCCAATCCGCCGAGCAAGGTAATCAGTATGCACAGTACCTTCTGAACCATTTGGAGGAAAACCGTCTGCCCTCTGCGATGCTGGCGGTGACCCGGCTGCTCCACCACATGAGCCGGGTGTTCCGGGACAACTCCGTACCCAAGTCCCGACCCGGCGGTATCCAGATCGACCGCAAGCGGCTGAAAAAGTTGCAGGAGAAGCGCATGGCCCTGGGCCACAAGCCGGATGACCACGAACAGCAGTGGCCGGACATGACCATGTAAGCGGCGCAGAAACTGCGCCGCAAAACAAAGAAAAAATCCTTCCGCCTGGAAGGTAGAAAGGAACTGAATGAGAAAATCCAAATACAATTCGTTCGATGAACTCCCGCTGATGCTGACCGTGGAGGATGTGTCCCATGTGCTGGGCATCGGTCTGGCCCACGCTTACGAGGTGGCCCACCGCAGGGATTTCCCCACCATCACACTGGGCAGCCGCATCATCGTTCCCCGTGATAAATTCATGGAATGGATCGACGAACAGGCCGCGAAAAAATCTGAAATATTGTGATAGCTATTTCGGAAATTCTGTGGTATTTGTTTGTGTTAAAAAGGAGGGATCATAATGGCAAAGAAACGAGCCAACGGCGAGGGCAGCATCCGTAAAAAGCCCAGTGGCCGCTGGGAGGGCAGATATACCCAGGGCATCGACCCGGTCACCGGCCGGGCCATCCAGAAAAGCGTGTCTGCCAAGACTCAGGCGGAGTGCAAAGAAAAGCTGGCGAGGGCCATTCGAGAGAATCGCGGCGTGCCGCTCAATCACACGGGCGACTACACCGCAGCAGAGTGGTGCCGCCTGTGGTTTGAGACTTACAGCAAACCCAACATCCGCTACAACACCGCCAAGGGCTATGAAGGGATCATCGAGCACCACATCATCCCGGCCATCGGTGCGATCAAGCTCAAGCAGCTCTCGTCCATCCACATCCAGAGAATGTATAACGACCTGAAAGAAAACGGCAGGATGCCCCGTGGGGCGAAACAGAACGACAAGCCCCTGTCCAACACCTTCGTGCGGCGTGTCCATGCGGTGCTGCAGGCGGCGCTGAAGCAGGCGGTGAAAGAGCGGCTCATCCCGTACAACCCCTGCGAGAACTGCCGCATCCCGCCCAAGGACAAGAAAGAGATGACCATCCTCCCGCCGGAGAAGATCGGCAGATACCTCCAGGAAGCGGAGAAGTACGGCGTCCTGCCTATGTTCTATCTGGAGCTGTCCAGCGGCCTGCGCCGGGGCGAACTGCTGGCGCTCCAGTGGGAGGACTTGAATGTAAAAGAGCGCATCCTGACGGTGAATAAGCAGATCACCCGCATGGAGGGCGAGCTGGATGTGACAGAACCAAAAACGAAAAACTCTGTCCGCAAGGTGGCGCTGTCGCAGCAGGCCGTCGACCTGCTGGCGCAGGAGCACGAACTGCACCCGGACAACCCCATCCTGTTCCCGTCGCCCCGCACAGGCGGCTACTGGAGTCCGGACGCCGTGTCGAGAATCAACCGGAAGTTGCTGAAAAACGCAGGCATCGAGGAGCACGTGCGCTTTCACGATTTGAGACATACATTCGCCACGATGGCAATCTCCAGCGGCGTGGATGTGAAGACCCTGTCCAGTATGCTGGGCCACTACAGCGCCGGCTTCACTCTGGACACCTACACGCACATCACCAACGACATGCAGAGAGGTGCGGCGGAGAAGATCGGCGGCTTCATGGAATCCGCCACGGCAACCACCACCCCGGAGCCTCCCGACCCGCCGGAGGGAAGCCGGTGCAAGGTGATACCGTTCGAGAAGGTGGGGTAAAAGAAACGAGGCCCAAGGGACAAAACACTGTCCCTTGGGCCTCTGTTCTGTTTATGCGTAGCTGGCTTAATGCTTTCCTTCATAGTACTGGTTAATGTATGCGTTGCTTGTTAGGGCGTTAACATAGATTTCATCGTGCTGCAGTATGGTATCCGATTCTTGTTTGGCTTCTTCGCTTGTTTCAAATGCAGAAAACGAAATATACATGGGCTTGCTATCGGTGTCACCATATAAAATCTTTACTGTGCCGTCATCACTCTCTTGAATATCTTTCACAAGTGCATTTACCAATAGATTAGCGGTGTGAAGGGTAACGGTCTGCTTTAAGAAGTTGAACTCTATACTACTTAAGAAAGTTAACGCAATCTTGCTGCCAATACTGAGAGGCGTTTCCGTGCGGTTCATAGCCACAGATGTTGAGTCAGTAGAAGTGAATTTGGCATCCAAGCGAACAACTTTCTTCTCGCATAGGAGCAAATAAAGTTCATCAATATCTTTCTGTTCTTCACGAGGTAAGTCGTTCAATAAACTCGGGGAAATTGAAATCGCAAGTTTGCTCTCTATCGCGCTTAAACGCTTAAAGAAAGATTTATAACAACGGAAATACTCTTTTACATCCGATAAAGAAACCTTGCCATTTTCGGCAGGGGTGTTATCTTCACGGCTATAAAGATGTGCCAAGAGCGCCGCAGCTATGCTAAAACTGTCAGCAACTTCTCTAATACTTTTGGCCTTCTCAAATTGTACCTTATAGTTGACGGTATGTCTGTTTTCACCAAGAAGGAACGTAAAATTAAAAGTAACAATGGAATCGGGTTCAGAACGCAAGATTACTTTATCTTTAGTCCGACTACGCAACAGTGTTATGGTTTTTTCTTCTCCGTCTACATCAAGTGTAATAGGTACAGTCTCTACTGCAGGACCAACAAAGAATTGGGTTATGTTGGTGTGTTCTTCCAATGGAAATTTTGCGCCCAGATGTCCGACTGTTGTAGCGACTGAAGTAACGCCTTCGACCGGAACGACACGCCCCTCGGCGTATGCAATTTCTAAAGCAGATAAGAAGTTCTTATATGCCTCGTCATCACTAAAACGCAAGGTGCCGTTAATATTAAACATGTCATCAGAAAAAATATCTTTGATTTTATTAGGCATGTTACCAATCCTTTCTGATTTCTGCCAGCACCAGAATTTTGCTGATTAGAATATTCTTCTGCATTGGGATATCGTCTTGGTTTTCAAAACAACTATCAGGTAAATCGGTTATAGTTTTGATAATGCTAATTCGAGCGTGGATATTCGGAACGATGATATACCGTATATCATCATACGAGAAATCCAACCAAAGTTTTCTGTAGCTCTCCTGCTCTAAACCCTTGCTAATTTCATTGGCAAAAGGAAGTACACGAGGATTAGCTATGATACTTTCTGTATTCAAGGAAGCAAGGATATCGGCATTTGGAACATATCTCCACTCGCGTTCATCATGGAAATTCTTGTAGATTTCGACGGTAGCAGAACTTGAATCACTACGAGTAATTCTCCTCTTCATGATTCCCCGCAACGGTTTGATGTACGCTAAACGGTTGAGTACATCTTGAGAATACTCTTCCGGAATGTCATCATCCTGAAAAATGCGTTCGAATAGAGAAGAAAAATCTTTTGCATATTGGGAGTCTTTGTTAAGATAGTGAACCGGCTGAAGATGCTTTCTTTCGCCCCAACTTTTCGAAAAGGCGACTGCGTATTCTCCATAATATGCAAAATGGGTGTTGTTCTTTTCAAGGTCTGCCCGCTCGTCCTTGCTTAAGGATTCATAAACATCGCCAACACCATTTACAGCAAATGAGTCTGCAAGTTTATGAAAAGGAATATCGCAGAAGCACTTTTGCAAAATGGCAGCTTCGTTAAATACGCGAGTGTCATTATGAATGTTTAAGTAATCGATGGTCTCAATGCAATATCGCGGAATTATGGCTCTACGGCGAAGAATGGAGTCTAAGTATTCTTGTTTTGTCATGAAATGAAAGAGCGTATTGGCGCTCTGAGCATAATCATCATATGGTAAATATGAAATCTGATCGTTGGCGAGCATCACATCGTCTCCATCCTGTTTCTAAAGTCAAAAAGCCGCATGGGAATACACCCACACGGCTGCCTTGCCGGCACAAAGGCCTCCGTAGAATTATTATAGTGGATAACACCGGAAAATTCAAGTTTCTGTCGCAACTACACCCCCAAATGCTTGAGCTATACCCGTTAGGGATGGGTTAGGGATTTTGCGGTTTTCGGCATTCCTCCGTACCAAGGACGCAACCGTTATTTTACCGCTCTGACCACAATTGAAATGTGGTCAAGCACACTTCGAAAATCGAACTTATAACGCAGAAAAACCACCTAAAAGGCGGTTTTTCGATGGAAGGTGGTCCGAGTGACAGGATTCGAACCTGCGGCATCCTGCTCCCAAACTTATCGGGAATACTTTTTCCGCTCGTTTATAGCGGTTTTCGGCGCTTTTTAATTTGTTTCACTTACTCTTTGACGCTCTTATTTCCACTGTTTCCGGGTACTCCAGCGCCGTCTGTGGTAATCTATGTGGTCAAAAACGCTTCCCGCCCGGTTTCCGGTGAAGATTCACCGATGCCGGATGGGAAGCGTTTCTCGTTGCTGTTGGCTACATTGTAACTCTGGACAGGCGGTTATGCAAGTGGTTTCTGCGGGGTGGCAGCTCAAAGTTTGCGGGGCAATAAACAAAGAAATAGCGAAAATGGATTCTTCAAGAACATAAAGGGGGATTGCTTTTACTACCCAATCGCTATATACTAAAAATACCGTGTGACATGTTTCTCTGAAATGAGGGTTATAGGCGCAGAAAAATCTTTTGATTTCAACGACTTGATGAACATCAAAAAAATCTGCGCAAGCAATTAATTATTTATTATAAATAGTGCAGTGTGACATCTTCCAATGGGGGTATGTATGTATGTCCAAAAAGGTTGTGACGCTTTTAAATAAATATGGCCCGATGCTTTCTGGCGAGCTTGCCAGAAAATTTGAGCATGAATATGGGGCTTCCAACACGGCGGCGCGCCAAGCCCTATCGCGCGCAAAAAAACCGGTTAATAAGATATGCACCCTTTCGTTTGATAAGAATCAGAAATTCTTTTATCTTGAGAGCCAATATATGTCTAACCGCTATATTGAGCGCTTAATGGATGCCATAAAGCAGTCATCCCAAATTAACTGGGTCTATATCTGTGCATTTCAGTCTCAAAATGGCTTTGTGGCCAAGAGCATTTTGCCTTCTCTGGTATCATCGCCGATCAAGAATGTAAAAGGGCACAAGCTCCACCAGAGAGTGATTGACGATTTGCTGAAGTGTGGCATTATCGTAGAGTATAATGAGACACATTGGATGCTTGCCGAATGGGCCTCTATACAGAATCGCAGTATCGCCCGCGCAGTAGGTCTTGAAACCGTAAAGAAACAAGTTGTGAACGACTTTGCATCTTGGGCGCAGAACATTAACTTAATCGGTTATGATTCAGCCAAAGTGCTTTCTGCATCGGCGGAATTTGCAAACTTTCAGTGGGCGCTAACAGCCCCTGCATACATTCAACCTCTATATGATACCGAGAAAATTCGGCCAGGCTTTGTTGTGGCGGATATCTTTTATGGACGTACGGCCACGGAGGAAGACATCAATTTTTTCCTGGATAAGCTCTCTGTGATCCGAACCTTCAAAAAACTACCTGCATTTATGCCTGTGTTCTTGGTTGAAAATATCACTCGGGAAGCATTGATGATATTGAAAGAAAACAAAGTGATGGTAGCCCTCATAAAAAATGTATTTGATGAAAAGTATGCCAAGCTGTTAGCGGAAATTGTTAGTGTATTTTCACACTCCAGCGCAATTATTTCCAAGAACCCAGAAAAAATCGAAACGCTATTCAGCGAAATTGCAAAGGCAGAAGGCCGGTATAATGATATTATCGGAGATATGTTTGAACTCCTTGTTGGATACTACTATCAGCATATCGGTTACCGTTACTTGGAAATCAGAAAGCTAATACAAATCCCTGATTCAAATGATAAAAACGAAATCGACGTTTTGGTTGAGCGTGATGGCGAAATCATTATTGTTGAATGTAAAGCAACACAGTCTGCTCTTGACCACATCTATGTTGAAAAGTGGTTGTCTCAGACGATTCACCGCATTAGAACTTGGGCATTGAGTCGGTACCAAGACGGGCAAAAATTGAAGTTCCAGTTGTGGTCATTGGGAGGATTTACACCAGAGGCAACTTCCTTATTAACTTCGGCAGCTACCCGCACCCGAAAGTATAAAATAGAGTTTTTCGACAAAAGTCAGATCATTGATATGGCCAAGGCACACAAAGTGCAACCGGTGGTAGAGGTTTTACAACAACATTTTCAAGCGCCGCTTGAAAAAGCAATTAAAAAGCATTTAAAGTAGGCGTTGCTTACTATTTTGCGTCATGGATAAAGGACTCAGATAGAGATGTTAAAACTCTATCTGAGTCTCTGTTATATAAACCAAAAATCATGCGAATACATCATTTTCTTGCTTTTTCTGACCGAATGCGCTATCATAATAAACAACGCTGTCAGTGTTGTAATAGGCCTCGGCAGTATGGCTATATAGACCAGATGCCCTGCCAGGCGGCAGAGCATTTTTCGTATATCAGTATGGAGGAGATATTTTATGACGGTCAGTTATAAAAAGCTCTGGAAGCTGCTCATCGACAAGGATATGAAGAAAAAAGACCTGTGTGCAAAGGCAGGTATCAGCCCGGCCTCAGTTACTAAGATGGGACGAAACGGACATGTTACCACGGAAATACTGGTAAAAATTTGTGCCACATTGGATTGTGGTATTGGAGACATTATGGAAATCGTACCAGGCGAAACAGATTAAGATTACTCGAAGTGGGTTTCTTTTAAACCAGTTATGTAATGGAAAGCTGCTTTGTTGCAATGCGGAGGAGGGTAAAATGTCAATTATTGAACGCTACCATAAAATATTTGATAAGGAAATCCTCCAAAAGAGCAGAGGAGTAATATTTTCTTTCTCACCGTTGCAGGATCAATTTATTTATCAGCCCTACAGTCATAATATTTCGGCAGATTCTGTTGAAAAACTGGGTGAGTTGATGAGACACAACCTCTTTTTCTATAGCTACGGAGAAGAGGAGGTTGTACAGCACTATGAGAAAGATCATTTCTCCTCTCTGGAGCAGGCAGCTAAGTATGCGTATATTAATCGCCTGCCTAAAAGAGCAGATATTACTGATGGCCTCCCAAGTGAAGTACTATTGGATTTGCTTGTGCAGCTATATAATCCACAGGCCTGCAAACTGGCGGTTAGAACGATCCTTCGGCAAAACGATAACAACGAAATCAAGGGATATGACTTGACATATTTCTCAAAGGATGAAACCGGCGTTTCCTTATGGCTCGGACAAGCTAAACTTGGTGGGAAAGCTTATTGTAAAACGGATATTAACAAAGATCTTTTGGAGAAATTCACTGCGGAGTATTTGTCAAAGCAGATTTTCTTTGTGTGCGAAAAACGGGTTTCTCTAACAGATGACACAAAAGCGATTCTTGAAGCCATTGAGGAAATCAATATCCGATCTATGGAAGACGATGCGACGTTGCGTGGGAAAAAACTGCTCGATTATTTCAAATCCGAGGGTATAAGGATTAAGATTCCTTGTCTGTTGGCCTATGGGGAAGAAACCGTCTACAAGGATGCCAGAGTGCTCTGTCAGATGATTGACCGAGAGGCCGGTAGTATCCGGGATTACTTCAATGCGCATACATATGCTTTTCAGGGATTCAGCCCTGAAATTGTGTTCTATGTGTTTCCGATAGAAAGCATTGAGCGATTGAGAGATAAGGAGGCCGGCTTCTATGCAGGATTATGCTAAGCAACTGCTTTCAGCGATTAACCAGTATGATGCTGATAATCCAGAGAGCGTAAACCATCTGCGCGATTTAGTTTGCTGGATATCTGATAATGATGCGCTGAAGAAGGACAAGATGCTTGCACAATTACTATACATTGCGTCCCAAAAGATGCGTGTTTTCGGCTACAATATGCTCAATGGTTATTCCGAGGATCCAAACGAGGCGCTTGCAACCCTTGAAGATATAAGCAATCAAGCCATAAAGAACCTGTATCGCTCTCGCGTCAATGAAAAAAACACCCTGGACAAATCTCAAATGGAAGTTGTTGACTTATTCCAGAGCCTCGCCCCACGCCGCTTGCTTGTGAGTGCCCCGACATCATATGGAAAAACATTCTTAATGCGAGAAATCGTATTTCTGAATAAGGACCGATACAATAACATTCTTTTGGTTTTTCCTACAGTTGCATTGCTTCTGGAAAATGCCCGAATGATGTCTGCTTTTGTTTTTGATAATAACCTTGACTACCAGATCATCAAAACGGTTGATTCGGTTGTTGAGGATGAATCGAAGAAGATTTTTGTCTTCACCCCGGAAAGAGCTCTCCAACTAATTGCGTCTTTCCCTGATTTAAAGATTGACTTCTTTTTCTTTGACGAGGTTTATAAAATTGACGAAGATTATTGTAATGACGAATTGGACGATAGCGACGACGAAAAGAGTAAAAAGAATAAGAAAACAAATTCAAATCCCCACGACTTTCTGAACGAAGACCGGGGAAAAACTTTTAGAATTGCCTTATACCTGTTGGCGAAATCCGTAGATGAATTCTATCTCGCAGGCCCAAACTTGAACCAGGACCGATTTAGCAAGGGCATGAAACGATTTCTGTCACTGAATCAAATTGTAGTTAAAGAAATCAATTTTGAACCAACCTTGCGAATTTCAGTTAATGCACATAGTAGCAAGATAGAGGAAGTAACTCCATGTTTTCTTCCCAAGTCGGAAAGCAACGAACTGGTTCCCATAGAGAAAAAAGTCAATGACCGCATCAAGAATGTGGTAACATATATTGGTAATAAGCACTACGGAAAAACATTGTTGTACTGTACAACACCGGCAAAAGCTATCGAATACTCTAATAAACTATCTGATAATATGGGTGCACTCAGGGCTTTTGATGCATATTCAGATGATTTTAAAACATTTCTTTCACATATTCAGAAAGAATACGACATCGATCACTCGGTCGATGAATGGAGCCTCATTAAAGTTTTGCAGAATGGTTTTGGGATGCATCATGGTAAGTTGCCCAAGTACATTCAGCAGGAAATCTTAGATCAGTTCAATAAAGGAACTTTCGATGTATTGTTCTGCACATCCACAATTGTTGAAGGGGTAAATACGGATGCCCAAAACATGATAATCCTGAACGCATCTAAGGGATCAAAAAAGTTAACCCCTTTTGATATTAAAAACATCAAAGGAAGAGCTGGACGATATTATCATTGTTTTATTGGGCGTGTATTTTATATGACGAAAGAGTTGCAGGAAATCGAAGATTCAGATTCAATGACCTTGAACTTTGTCACTTACTCCGATAATGAATTAAGTGTTATCGATCTTGATAATGCTGAAATAGAAGATTTAACAAGTATAAATGCCCAGCGGAAAACGGAAAGAGAGACCGTTACTCAACAGTTTGTTCTTCCACAAGAAGTTTTCTTTAAAAACCGAACTGTATCCAAAGAAAATCAAGAGAAATTGCTCCACTTACTAATGACTGATTCCGAGTTCAGCAAATATTCACCATTGCTTACCCATACTGTTGATGTCGAGGGCTTCCTACACTATAGATGGATTAACAAAATTCTGAATACATTTTATAATGCAAGTTTGATTGATGAGATCACATGTAAAAAATTCTCGGCAATAGCGAATAATTATTATGAGGGCGGGTTTAAAGCACTACTCGGATATGAAGTAGGCAAGTACAGGAGAGGTCATTATAAGTCAATGGACCGGGCATATTCAGAAGCTTTCAAATCACTCAAAGATGTTCTTGAACATAAGATACCCAAAATTCTGTCTTTATTTGAAAGTATCGTAGTATTTGTTGCGAAGCAGGAAGGAATAGGTGTTGAGACATTTTCTCTATCTCGTGTGCGGAGATACTACGAAACCGGTGTCAAAAGTCTGCTGGGAGAGGCTCTAATTGAATATGGATTTCCCACAGATGCGATTAGACGAATAGAGGAAAATCACAAAAAAATTAAGAGCATGACTGTTTCAGAAGCAAAAGAATATTGTAGACTCCATTTTCGTGAAGTTCAGTTGCTGCTTGACACATATGAGAGAGGACTTTTTATTAAAGCCATGAGGACATTCTAATTAGAGCAGGGAGGCAGTATCATTGAACGTACGGAGAGTATCTGCGATAAGGATTTTCGGGGCTTTCTTTCGCTTCAAGTATGTATTATTGATGATGCAGGGTACTTAGACAAGAAAATATAAAGAATAACCATCTAAAACCAAATTATCAAACGGAAAGCATCCTGGCAAAAAGAGCCAGGATGCTTTTTTCAGCAGATACACCGCAATAGACAAAGAATTAGCCTGGATACATAATTGGGTTCGCACATGGTTTTGCATTGCTGCATAATTTAAAATCTTCAATCTAAAAATGATAATCCAAATCTGAAAACCGGATTTTCAATAGACAAATTGAAGCTGCTGTGTTAGAATTAATCTGTATTAGTGTATACTCTGACACGAGGTGTTACGATGACGATTTGTTATAATAAGCTCTGGAAACTCCTGATTGATAAAAACATGAAAAAGAAGGACCTCCGCTTAGCTA
>OFMU01001974.1_pt1 | contig 11690 bp, 8 predicted proteins | sample 1541861 | NCBI WGS metagenome assembly OFMU01 (sample SAMN04209238, study PRJEB22552) | human gut metagenome | biome: gut; material: feces | host: Homo sapiens | place: USA: Oklahoma
TCGAACTTACAACCTTGATTTTCATGATGCAACTTTGTTTGAATGGGACAGCTTCAAAAGATGCAATTGCAGCAGGAAAAACAGATTGCAAAGTCTAATTTGCTTCGCAAATGTGGGCTACTCGCCCACACCTCGCCAGCATTTTTGAAAAATTGCTGCACCGAAAAACTTTTCAGCTGCCTGCGGCTCGTATCTCTCCACCAAAACAAAAAAGCAGGCGGATATGCTGCTTCGCATATCCTGCCTGCTTCTTTCCTGTTCAAAAATTGGCTTATTCGGTTGCCTTCTTCTTTTTCTTCGGAATTACTTTCAGTGTTTCCACACCACGCCGCTTCTGCCACCAAACCCACAGGCTCGGTACAAAGCAGATGGAATGATAAGTACCAACCAGAATACCAACTGCCATCGGAATGGCAAAGTGCTGAATCGAATCCAATCCCATAATTGCAGATACAACTACAACTGCAACCATTGCAAACAACGTTGTCAGGGATGTCCGAATCGAACGCCGCAAGGACTGGGAAGAACTGGTGTTTACCAGGTCTTCAATATACATTCCCGGCATCTTTTCCTGATTTTCACGGATTCTGTCATAAATAACGATGGTGTCGTTGACTGCATAACCCAACAGCGTCAAAATAACTGCCATAAAGTTTGAGTCAATTTCAAAGCCCATCAGCACAACCGAACCATAGGTGATCACCAGCGTTGCCAGCAAGCCAATAATCGCACAAACACCAGCTGACCAACCACTGATTTGCTTAAACCGAAATGCAATATACAGAATCAAGATGACTGCTGCAAAAATCGCTGCAACGATACATTTTGCAAAGAAGTCACTACCAGAACGTGCACTGACATCATTCGAGTCCAGCAACTGTACATTTGCATCCGGATAACGGGACTGAATCGCATCGGTTACTTGTGCCTGCCGATCAACGGTCAAGCCTTCGTTGGAAGTAAAGGACAATGTCAGTGTCTTGCTGCCGCCCTCTAAGCTTTCGCCATCCTGTACATTCACGCTCGTTCCGATTAAATCAGTCAGTTCGGAAGAAATTGCACTCTTATCAACCGCTTCGCCCTCATAGCTATAGGTGATAATCGTACCGCCCTTAAATTCCAGTGCAATATCCACACCCGTAAAGGAAGAAGCGATCGCAATGACAATCAGGATCAGGGTCAGCAGGAAAAACAGCTTGGATTTACCGCAGAAATTCCGTACCTTGACATCCACCGGATAGTGTTTAAACTGTTTTTCTTTCTCAGCCATTTAACCCACCTCCATAGAGTTTCTTGTTCTGGAAGCATTTGAACTTGGACAAAGACATGGTCATCAGTCTGGCTGCAAACACACCCATGATAAAGTTCATAATCAAACCAACCAACAAGGTATAACCGAAGGAATAGATCACGCCTTCTGTTGTTGCACCAAAGAACTGGAACAGCGGATGCAGCAGCTTTGCACACCAGCTGTCCGGTGTCCCGAACGCACCCATCAGGATGATGGAAACGATGATACCAGTCAGGTTTCCGTCAAAGATGGCACTAAATGCACGGCTGTAACCGGACTGCAATGCACCATCCAGCGGCTTGCCTCTCCGAAGTTCTTCTCGAATTCGTTCGCCGGTGATGATATTCGCATCAACACCCATACCAATGGAAAGAATAATACCAGCAATACCCGGAATGGTCAGCGTGTTGCTGTCCATAAAGCCGAACCAGCCGGAAACAGCTGCCAACATACCAGTAATCTGTCCTATCAGGCAGAGCGATGCAACAACGCCCAGCAACCGATACAAAGCAATCATATAAATGATAATAAAGGCACAGGTGATCAATCCTGCAATCACCATAGCATTCAAAGCCCCTTCGCCCATGGTCGGGGAAATGGTCTTAAAGCTGGTGGTTTCCAATGCAAACGGCAATGCACCGGCATTGATCTTATCTGCCAGTTCCTTTGCAGATTCATATGTAAAGTTCCCGCTGATGGTTGCCTTTCCGTCGGAAATAACCGCATTAACAGACGGTGCAGAAATCATGGTGTTGTCCATCCAGATGGAAATCTGTCCGTTGTCCTGATACAGAGCAGAAGTTGCATTGTAAAACTTTTCCTTACCGCTATCGTTCAGATCCAATGTTACCATCCACGTTGCTTCCTTCGTGGTATCATCCTGCGTTGCACCTGTTCCGGCACTCTTCACATCGTCACCCGTCAGTACGATCTCGCCTGCCGGAACGGTTTCGCCGTCATCATTTGTGGTGGTTTCCGTTCCATAGCGGAATGTCAGCTCTGCGGTTTCACCAAGTTCTTTTACGGCTTGTTCCGGATCGAAATCCGTTTCCCCTGCCTGCCATGGGAACCGAACAATAATCCGATCGCTTTTGTAGTCAACGTAGGTATCACTGTCGTTAATGCCCTGTGACACCAGTCTGGTCTTGATTTTCTCCAGTGCTGCGTCCATCTGTTCATCTGTTGCATCCACATCGCCTGCTGGCTCAAATGTAACATCTACGCCGCCCTGAATGTCGATCCCAAGACGAATATCTTTTACGCCGTGTACATAGGTCGTTGTAATATCGCCGTTTTGAGTAGACACACCGATCAGCGTTGTAATCGCAAAAATCGCAATCACAGCAAACACAAGGAAGAAAACCGGTTTTTTTACTTTTTTCACGTTTCACCCTCCTACGGTAAATCTGGATGCAGCAGCTTGCAGGCAACTGCATCCGTTTTTGTGTCGTCCACGCTGACAAGGTGGTATCGACAATTACTTATCATTGTACTACATCTTTTGCGAATAGTCAATAGGATTTCAAAAAGTTGTACAATTTTTCCGATTCCGCCATGCATTTTTCAGTGGGATTTCCAAAAATGAAATGCATCCTCAAAAAGAAGCCGCCGTCTGTGGAAAATCTGACAGCGGAAAGATTCTGTCTATTGAATTTCTGAAAAGAGTGTGTTATAATAGGTATCAATTGCAGCCAGTCTGCGAAACAATCCACAGAAAGGATGGTCTTTTTATGGTTCATATCGGAAACGACTGGGATGACCTGCTTCAGGATGCCATTCAATCCGAATCCTATCAGCACTTGCGGCAGTTCCTCATTCAGGAATACCGCACCCATACCATCTATCCCAATATGTACGACATTTTCAATGCGTTTCAATATACGCCGTATGCAGATGTAAAAGTAGTCATTCTGGGACAAGACCCCTACCACAACCCCAATCAAGCACATGGCTTGAGTTTTTCCGTGCACAAGGGTGTTACACCGCCGCCGTCCCTCGTCAACATCTTTAAAGAACTGCGGGATGATACCGGCATTGATAACCTCGGCAAACATGGCGACCTCACCGAATGGGCAAAACATGGCGTTTTACTGCTAAACACGGTCTTAACAGTTCGGGCAGGTGCTGCCAACTCCCATCGGGGAAAAGGCTGGGAACAGCTCACCGATACCGTCATTGACAAGCTGAATCAACGGGAAAAACCTGTGGTGTTCCTGCTCTGGGGGGCAAATGCCAAGGCAAAACGGGAACGCATTACCGCTCCGCAGCACTTGGTGTTGACAGCTGCCCATCCAAGCCCCCTCTCTGCCTACAACGGATTTTTCGGCTGCCGGCATTTTTCCAAAGCCAACGCCTTTCTCATCGAACACGGAATCGAACCCGTAGACTGGCGGATTGACCCTGCATAAATCGCTATGACCATCATCGAATCTCAACAGAAAGGAATTTATCATTCTATGAAAATCGCTCCTCTTTTTTCGGAAAAGACCGTCTTTTCCTTTGAGGTATTTCCACCGAAGAAAACCAGCCCGATTGAAACCGTCTACCAGACACTCGAAGAATTACAGGATTTGCATCCGGACTTCATCAGTGTCACACTGGGTGCTGGCGGCAGCGGCAACGGGGAAAATACCATCGCCATCGCAAGACGCTTACAGGAACAGTATGGCATTACTTCCATGTCCCATCTGCCCTGTATTCACTGCACAAAAGAAAAAATTGATGCCCTGCTGGAAACATTCCTCGAAAGCGGCATTGAAAACATCCTCGCTCTGCGTGGCGACCGTGTCCCGGAATTAGAACCGGAACACGACTTTGCCCACGCCAGCGACCTGATTACCTACATTCGGGAAACACACCCGAATTTCGACATTGCCGGAGCTTGCTATCCGGAATGCCACACCGAAGCCACTTCGCTGGAAGAAGATATTGCCAACCTGAAGAAGAAAGTCGATGCCGGTGCAACACACCTCATTTCTCAGCTGTTCTTTGACAATGAAGCATTCTTCCACTTCCAGGCAGAAGCTCGCAAGGCTGGGATTACTGTCCCGATTGAAGCTGGTATTATGCCAGTTACCAACAGCAAGCAGATTACCCGCATGGTTTCCATGTGTGGTGCAAGTCTGCCGAGAAAATTCACCCGTATCATTCAAAAATATGAGGATAACCCTACAGCATTGCAAGATGCTGGGATTGCTTATGCCATCGCACAGATTATTGAACTGCTGGCAGCTGGGGTTGACGGAATTCACCTTTACACCATGAACAATCCTTATGTTGCACGAAAAATCAGCGAAGCCATCTCTGGCGTACTGCGTGCAACCCAACGATGAGCCCCAGTATCTGTCTGTCACCGCTTGACCGTTCGGAAACCCTCCGGTATTTGGGTATGACCGAAGCGGCGGCAGACGATGCCTTTCTATCTCGGCTGGATGCCTGCGAAGCAAAGCTGCTCCGCCACGCAACCCCTCGCTATACCTACTGCATTCTTCCGCTGACCCGCACAGAATCGGTGCTGTATGCGGATACCTTATTATTAGAGGGGAATGATATTCGCCAGCACCTAGAGGGCTGCGACCGTGCGGTTCTCATGGCGGCAACGCTTGGAACATCTGTAGATGTCTTGATTGACCGCACGCAAAAACGGGACATGACCAACGCCCTGTTGATGGATGCTCTCGCAAATACTGCCATTGAGCAGGTCTGCGACAAGGCAGAACAGCGGATTCAGGAAACCATGCCGAACCGATATTTTACATGGCGGTTCAGCCCCGGCTATGGAGATTTTCCCATCTCGGAACAGCCGAACCTGCTCGCCCACCTCAACGCCGCCCGGCAAGTCGGCATTATTACAACGGAAACCTACCTCATGAACCCCCGGAAGTCGGTTTCTGCCATCTTTGGATGTGCCCATCATCCGCTGCCGAAACGCCGGCAAGGGTGCAGCATTTGCAAGATGCGGGAAACCTGTGCATTCCGGAAGAAAGGAGCTCACTGCGGTGGCACAACATAACCTCTTTCAGAAGAAACCTCGTCTGTATTTGGATGGCGGCATGGGGACGATGCTGCAAAAAAGCGGCATGCCTGCCGGAGAAATCCCGGAAAAATACAACATCGAACATCCAGAACAGATTACTGCCATTCACAAAGCGTTTTTGGCTGCTGGCTCGGATATTGTCTATGCCAACACCTTTGGTGCAAACCGCCTGAAGATGAAAAAAAGCGGCTATTCCGTACAGGAACTGATTTCCGCAGGGATTGCCTGCGGCAAGGCTGCCACTGCCGGAACAGATGCCATGGTTGCCCTAGATATTGGGCCAATCGGACAGCTGCTAGAGCCGCTCGGCACGCTGAAATTCGAGGAAGCTTATGACATTTTCCGAGAAGAAATCGAAGCCGGAAAAGATGCTGACCTCATTGTCATTGAAACCATGACCGACCTCTATGAAACGAAAGCCGCTGTACTGGCTGCAAAGGAACACAGCGACAAGCCGGTCTTTGTCACGATGACCTTTGAAGAAAACGGCAGAACCTTCACAGGCTGCACCGTTTCTGCAATGGCTCTGACATTGGAGGGGCTGGGCGTGGATGCCCTTGGCGTAAACTGTTCGCTTGGCCCAAAAGAATTGCTGCCTGTGGTTGAAGAAATCTGCCGCTGGACAACCCTGCCTGTCATTGTAAAGCCGAATGCTGGCTTGCCTGACCCGGTTACGGGAGCATTCTCCGTTCTGCCGGATGACTTTGCAGAGGCAATGGCTGCTTTCGCAAAGTTAGGCGTTTCTGTCTTTGGCGGATGCTGCGGCACAACACCGGAACATCTGGCAGCTGCCTACCAGAAACTGGACAGTATGCCTGTTGTAGATCGCCCTATGCCGGAAATCCCGCCTGCAATCTGCTCGCCGTCTGTGACGATTCCCATCACAGAACCTCGTATCATCGGCGAACGCATCAACCCAACCGGAAAAAAACGCTTTCAGGCTGCATTAAAGGCAAACGACATTGATTATATCTTAGAGCAGGCGGTTCAGCAGACCGATGCCGGTGCAGATATTTTGGATGTCAATGTCGGGTTGCCGGAGATTGACGAAAAAGATATGATGATCCGCACCGTCAAGGCATTGCAGAGCATCGGAGACACCCCATTACAGCTGGACTCCACCATTCCGGAAGTCTTAGAAGCTGCCCTGCGAGTTTATAACGGGAAACCAATTGTCAATTCTGTCAACGGAGAAGAAGCCTCCTTGCAGGCAATCTTACCGCTTGTCAAAAAGTATGGTGCTGCGGTCGTTGGTCTGACACTGGACGAAAACGGCATCCCGAAAAAAGCAGATGACCGCTTTGCCATCGCCAAACGCATTCTCGAACGGGCAATGGCAATGGGCATTCCGAAACAGGATGTCTATATTGACTGTCTGGTACTGACCGTTTCTGCGGAACAGGATGGAGCAGTCGAAACTTTGAAAGCCATGCGACGAGTACATGAAGAATTAGGGCTGCGGACAGTTCTGGGCGTTTCCAATATTTCATTTGGTCTGCCGAATCGAGAAGCCGTCAACCGGACATTCCTCACGCTGGCAATGGAAAATGGCTTGTTCCTGCCGATTATGAACCCGAATATTGCTTCTATGACCGAAGCAGTTCGGGCTTACAAGGTATTAAAGGGCATTGACCGGAGCTGTATGCAGTATATTTCCAGCTATACCGGACAGACTTCTGCAAAACCAGCTGCTGCAACCGCTGGAGCTGCTGATTCCTCCATGACGCTTGCCTATGCCATGGAACACGGTCTGAAAAAAGAATGCGGTTCGATTACTGCAAAACTGCTCGAAACCACCGAACCAATGGAAATCATCAACAACATGCTGATTCCCGTTCTGGACGAAACCGGAACGAAGTTTGAACAGGGAAAAGTCTTTCTGCCACAGCTGATTTTAACAGCAGATGCGGCACAGGCGGCGTTTTCCGTCATCAAGGAAACCATGCAGCAGCGGGATCAAGCCCCTGTCAGCAAGGGAAAAATCGTACTGGCAACCGTCAAGGGCGATATTCATGACATCGGCAAGAACATTGTAAAAGTTCTGCTGGAAAACTACGGCTATACCGTCATCGACCTCGGAAAAGATGTTCCTTGTCAGGCGGTTGTTGATGCTGCCATTGAACATCAAGTGAAACTGGTCGGACTTTCTGCCCTCATGACAACCACACTGGGTTCAATGGAAGAAACCATTCGCCTGCTGCATGAACAGTATCCATCCTGTCAGACCGTCGTTGGCGGTGCAGTCTTAACACCAGACTATGCAAAACAAATCCACGCAACATTCTATGCAAAAGATGCAAAAGATACGGTGGATGTTGCAAAGCAAGTGGTTGGATAACCATCCACCTGCCTGTATTCGGAACAAACGATTCTGCCCCACAAGAAAGGAGGGCTTGCGTCTATGCCGAAACGAAAACGCAACAGCATTAACACCCCGTTTGCTCGCACGATTATTTTCAGCGGTGTCATCTTATTGCTGGTTGCATTTCTCCTCATGCGGCTGGAAACCGTTTCCACTTGGATTGGAACGATTCTCAGCACGCTGCGTCCGGTCATCATCGGTGCAGTCATTACGTTGGTACTGCATACGCCTGTCCGGCGATTAGAGGGCTTCTTGAAAAATATTACAAAGGAAAAACGGTTTCCCTGCTCCGCAGTCGCCGTCATTCTCTCTTATTTGCTGTTGTTTTCCGTTTTAGCCGGAATCGTCTGCATCATTGTCCCGCAGTTCTCACAAAGCTTAGTGGACTTCGCAGACCAGTTCACCATTTACTTTATCAACTTCCAGAAATTCTTGCAAACCTACAGCACCAAAGGGCAACAGCTCTATGAACTGATGCAGCAAGTCGGACTCGATTTCGCACAGCTGAAATCATGGCTAACCGACCTCTCTGTTACGGTTTCCAGCTATATTCCAAACCTCATGGAAAAAATCGGAACATGGGCAACCAGTCTGGTCAGCATTGTAGTGGACTGCTTCATTGGTCTGATTTTCTCGCTGTATATGCTCAGCGGCAAGAAACGCCTGAAAGCACAGGCAAAACGCATTCTACAAAAGGCATTCTCCAAAGAAAATTACCATCGGATCTCCCATTACGGCAATATCACCTTTGAGATTTTCTCCAACTTTGTCGGTGGTCAGCTGATGGATGCCTGCATTTTGGGCTTGCTCTGTTTTATTGGCATGTCCATTTTCCACTTCCAGTATCCGCTTCTCATCAGTGTTATCATTGGTCTGACCAATATGATTCCAATTGTGGGGCCAATTGTCGGCACCATTCCCGGTGCATTGATCTTATTGCTGGTAGAACCCAAACAAGCCATCTGGTTTGTCGTATTTGTCATCGTTATCCAGCAAATCGACAGCAACTTGATTTATCCTCGTGTTGTCGGCGGATCGGTCGGACTGCCTGCAATGTGGGTGCTGTTCGCCGTGATTGTCGGCGGCGGATTGTTCGGTGTACTCGGCATGATTCTGGGTGTTCCGATGATGTCGCTCATCTATGTCATCCTCCGGGAAAAGACCCTGCCAGAGGGCGAAGTTCCGCCCAGTCCGCTGCAAATGCCGGAAAAAACGGCTATGGAACAGCGTGCCAACGAATGGTTTGGCAGGATGCGGGATACGGTCTTTACAACGGTAACAGACACCGTGAAACGAAACTGGCAGCACCATGAAGAAGATGATGATTCCGAAACGGAAGAACCAACGGAAAAGGACATGAAATCCGCAGAATCTACCGTTTCAGAAACGCCGATTTCTGTCATTTTAGAACAGACTGACGAAGAAGGCTGCGAAATTCATCCGGCTGCTTCAGAATCAGAATCCACGGATTCAGATTCTCCGGAACAACCGCCGGAACAGAACCCATAAAATGAAAAAATCCGGCTTACAGAGCTGTATTCTGTCAGCCGGTTTTTGCAGAAAGATATATAGATTATTAAACGGAAGGAACGATGTTTCACATGGCAAAACTCAAAAAGCAGCACATGACCATTCATTGGAAAGCGATTGTGCAGGACGACAGCAGCATTCCGGCAACGGAAGCAACGCTCAAGGAAAAGGCGACCTTGGTCGGAAGAATCGGGCTGATGATGCTTTCTGTCGGAACAGGAGCATGGCGGGTTCGCAACTCGATGAATAAAGTTGCTCGCTGTCTTGGCATTACCTGCACCGCAGACATTGGACTGCTTGCCATCTCTTACACCTGCATTGAGGGAACGGATACTTACACACAATCCATTTCCAATCCAACAACTGGGGTCAATACACATAAGCTGATGCAACTGGAACTGTTCATGAAAGAATTTCCGGATAAAGTTTCCACTTATTCCGTCAAGCACATTCATGAAGTTCTGGATGAGATTCAAAAGCTCCCTGCCAACTATAAGGCGTGGAATCTGGGGCTTGCCTCTGCACTGGCGTGCGGTGCATTTACCTTCTTGCTAGGCGGTGGGCCTGTCGAAATGTGCTGTGCCTTTTTGGGTGCAGGTGTCGGGAACTTTGTCCGCAAAAAGATGCTGGGTCACAGCATTTCCCTGCTGGCGAATGTTGCGGTCAGTGTTGCTGCTTCCTGTCTGGTCTATGTCCTTACCATCCTGCTGGCACAAAGTCTGTTGTCTGTATCGGCAGTCCATCAGGCTGGTTACATCTGTGCGATGCTGTTTGTCATCCCGGGATTTCCGCTGATTACGGGCGGTATCGACCTTGCAAAACTAGATTTGCGGTCAGGGCTAGAGCGTGTTTCCTACGCTCTTCTCATCATCCTAACAGCAACCATGACTGGCTGGGCAACGGCTGCCATCTGTCAATTCCAGCCGGCAGACTTTGAACCCTTGCAGCTGCAAAAATGGACGCTGCTTTGTTTCCGGTTGATTACCAGCTTCTGTGGGGTCTACGGATTCTCTCTGATGTTCAACAGCCCCAGAAAAATGGCGTTTACAGCGGCTCTTATCGGAATGTTCACCAATACATTGCGGTTGGAACTGGTTGACCTTGCCCATATGCCAATTGGTGCGGCTGCCTTTATCGGAGCATTCTGCACGGGATGTATTGCCTCTGTTGTCAAGAAAAAAATCGGTTTCCCGAGAATTTCTCTGACCGTTCCGGCAATCGTTATCATGGTTCCAGGCTTGTATATGTACCGTGGTATTTATTACATTGCCTTGAATGATGTCGGCTCTGGTGCTCTGTGGCTGACCAAGGCAGCATTGATTGTCATTGCATTGCCAATAGGTCTGGTGGCTGCAAGAATCTGCACTGACAAGAATTTCCGGCATTGTACCTGATGCCTTTGCATTCTTGCATTTTCATCCAGTATTTCCACAAAAAATCCGTTCCTGTGTTTTCACAAGGACGGATTTTTTCATAGCTGTTTCTACTGCTTTTCCATCAGCTTGCTATAAATCGGATGCATTTTTACTGAATAGGGAAACAATTTCTCTGCAAATGGAGCTGATTTCTGCAAAAATCTGCATGGACAAGCATTTTTGGCATAAAATCGGATGTTTGGAGCGGATTGCCATACCAAAAAAATCCGCCCCTGCGTTTCCACAAGGGCGGATTTTTTCACGGCTGTTTTCACTTATTCTTCCACATAAGTTGGAGCAGCTTTCGGGCTTTTCATTTTGAGAACGTTGTGATAATATGCGTATGTCATTGGCTGCTGGGCAGTGGTGCGGTCGCAGTCCAAAACTTTCGCCAGAAATACGGTATGTGTTCCAGCGTTCATCTGCTGGACAACTTCCAAGGTGAACCATGCACAGCATTGTTTCAGAACAGGCAAGCCGTCTTTCTGGTCATACGCAATTTCTGCGAACTTTTCCACTTCTCGGCTGGACTGAAACCCAAATGTTCCGATGACGCTAAGGTCTGTCTGTTCCGGCAGCACGCAAAGTGCCAGCTTGCCCGTTTTTTGAATGATGTCATGGGTGTAGTTCTGCTGGTTGATGCTGATGGCAAGCGTTGGCGGCTGCGAGGTAATCTGCATAGCACTGTTGGCAATGCAGCCAACTGGACGTTCGCCGTCCATGGTAGTCACAGCATAGACCCCATAGGATAAGGTGTGAAATGCGTTTTTCTGCATAAAATCATCTCCGTTTCCGGTTATAATAAGAGAGTCGCAGGCAGTGAAATATTTCTCTTTGGAAAAACGATTTTCAGCGTTCGGCAAAAATCGCTCCGCTCTTTTGCCTTTGTGCTGTTCGCCGGTGGTTGTGTTTTCCGAATTACTTCTGCATCTCTCTTAGAGATTCGTTTCCATGAATTGTTTTTGTTTTCGAAACGGCGAACAGCATTTGCTTTCCTGCTCTTAGATTTTAATATCTTCTCATCGTTCAGTTTTTATGCAGGGGGCAGCTTGCCCC
>OFMU01001976.1_pt1 | contig 11686 bp, 6 predicted proteins | sample 1541861 | NCBI WGS metagenome assembly OFMU01 (sample SAMN04209238, study PRJEB22552) | human gut metagenome | biome: gut; material: feces | host: Homo sapiens | place: USA: Oklahoma
CCTCACGCCGGTTCGTTTGCGCCGCCTGCTCGAGGAACTCGGCCCCATGTTCGTCAAGATGGGGCAGATTCTGGCCAACCGGTCCGAGATTCTGCCGCAACGCTTTTGCGACGAGTTGCGTCGTCTGCGCTCCGACGTGGAGCCGGTGCCGTACGAGGTAGTGCTCCGCTGCTTGGAAGAGGAATACGGCCTGCGCCTGGGGGAGATGTTCGATGCGATCGACCCCAATCCGCTTGGTAGCGCATCGCTCGCGCAGGTACACCGCGCTCGTCTGGTGACGGGCGAGGACGTAGCCGTCAAGGTGCAGCGCCCCGGTGCGCAGCAGGTTATGGCGCAGGACATCGATATCATCCGCTCGGTGGTGCGCATTGTTTCCAAGTTCGTTAACACCGATCAATTCGTTGACCTGCACGGCGTAGTCGAGGAGTTGTGGACCTCGTTTCGCGAGGAGACCAACTTTTTGGCCGAGGCCAAAAACCTCAACGACTTCTACGAGTTCCATGAGAGCGTTCATGGCGTGACGTGCCCTAAATCCTATCTGGACCTGTGCACCGAGCACGTGGTGGTTATGGACTACGTCGACGGCATTTCGATCGCCGATCCTGAACACTTGGTGGCCGAGGGCTATGACTTGGAAAAGATCGGTGCTGCAATCGTCGAGGACTACTCGACGCAGGTGCTCGACGACGGCTTTTTCCATGCCGACCCGCATGCGGGAAACATCATCCTCAAGGACGGCATTGTCTACTTTATCGACTTGGGCATGGTCGGACGCATGTCGAGCCACGATCGCGGTATCGTCAAGGACATGATTTTCGCCGTGGCCGAGGGTGACGTGCCCAAGCTCAAGGATTCGCTCATGCGCTTCGCCGTGACGCGTGGCGACTCGGCTGAGCTCGATCATTCGGCCTTTTTGTCCGATCTTGACTTTATCGTCGCCGACTTTGCGGGTCTTGACCTTAAGGATCTTGATATCGGCGAGTTTTTGACCTCGCTGCTAAACTTGGCGCGCAAAAACGACGTTGAGCTGCCGAGCGTGGTGACAATGTTCGCGCGCGGCATGGTGACGCTCGAGGGTCTGCTGACCGAGTACATGCCCAACGTCAACATGATCCAGATCATTCAGGCTCATATCAAAAACGAGAAGAGCATCTATGCCCGCATGCGCGAGATGAGCCGCGACTTTGCCGCGAGCAGCTATCGCGCGGCAAAAGGCTCGCTCGAGGCGGCCGAGTATCTGGGCTTGGCTTCGCGTATGCTCACGCGCGGCCAGCTTAAGGTGAACACGCAGATCATGAGCAGCGATAAGGCGCTGCGACAGCTGGGCGGAATCATCGACCGCATGTCGATGGCGATTGTGATCGCCGGTCTGTTTATCGGTTCGTCGGTGGTGTACTATGCACGCATCGAGCCGGTTGTGTTTGGTATCCCAGTCATTGGCTTTATGGGCTACGTGAGCGCGCTGGTGCTGGCGCTTATGCTGGGTCGCAATATCTGGCTCAACAGCCACGGCGGCAAGCACTAGAGGCTGTGACCGTCACCACATTCTCCTATCGCAAACAATAGCTTTTACCTTGGGCTTCGCCTGCGTGCGAGGCCCTTTTGCGTGATAGCATATTGACGGTTTTAATCGATGGCCTAGATGGTGGTGCGGAGACGCACGAATGCGCGGTTTTCCTGCGCGTTTGGGAGAATCGGGGTGCAAGTCCCCGGCTGTACCAGTAACCGTAATTCCTCTTGGCTCGGGATGTTCGCGTCGCAGATCGGACGGCGCGCCCGAGTCGTTAAGGTTAAGTCGGATCGCCTCCCATCTTGCATGCGGCTGCGGCGTATGCCGCCGGTGTGCATAGGGCTCTGGAGGGAAGGGGGACCCCGATGGGGGAACTCGAGCGCAACATGCGCGATGACGTGGGGCAGCTTCAAGGCAACGCTCCAAGTACAGACAGTAGGAGACAAATGGATATGTTTGAGGACGAGTGCCAGCGTGCCTCGCTTCGTCGCCGTGGCGTAATCGCGCGCGGCGTGGCAAAGCGCTGCCTGGTGGCATTCCTGGCCTTCGCGATGGCCTTCAGCACCACGCCGGCTCAGCTGTGGGCCGAGGGTGCCGAGGGCATTACCGACGCTGTGGCTCAGGCTACGACGCCAGGCGAGGACGCAGCGCTTGCGGGCGGTACCGCTGAGCAGAGCGGCGCCGAGGTTTCGGATTCCGGGAGCGCGCCTGCAGCTAGTGCCGCCACTACAGAGGCAGCAACTGGCGACGAAGGCTCGGCGACGGGGGAGAGCCCTGCCACGAGCGAGCAGTCTTCGACGGCATCCGCTGGCCAAGCAGGATCTGCCGCCGCGGCTGCCGTCCAGACAGAGAACCCGACAGAAACTGGCGATGTCGTCAAGAAGCAAATCGAGGTCTCGTTCTCGATTATCGGCACCGATGCCGACGGCAAGGCTCAGACCTGGGTGGCGCCTACGCAGCTCAAGCTCGACGAGGGCGCGACGGCTGCGGATGCCTTCATTAAGCTGCAGGAGAAGACGGGCTTCAAGGCGAAGTACGATCCGAACACGGCATACGGTTTCTACCTCGAAAGCATCACCTCCCCGAGCGATGGCCGCACGCTTGCCTACGATCCGACGACTCATGCCTACTGGCAGCTGTTCGTCGACGGCGCGTCTTCCTCGGTTGGCGCGAGCAGCGTCAAACTCACCCAGGGGCAGAAGATTGAGTTTGCCTTTACGGGTGGTAGCGCGTCCCCTGTCGTTAAGGACCAGCTTGCTGCGAATGTGACCGTCATTGGTCGCGATGCCCAGGGCAAGACTCAGGCCTGGGTCGACAACGCGCAGTATGTGGTGACGTCCGGTTCGAGCGCGCTTGATCTTACGAAGGTCGCGCTTGAGGCGAATGATATTGACGCCGTTGCTGCGGGCTCCTTCATTCTGAGCCTTAAGTACAACGGTGTTGAGCTGGGTACGCCCCAAGATTATTCGACCTATTGGCAGCTGTTTATCAACGGCAAGTCGAGTGACTATACGGCGGACAATGTCACCATCCATGCTGGCGATACCGTCACGTGGTTCTACGGTGGCTGGGGCGACCAGTTGCCGTCCGATTCTGTCCATGCTTCCGTTCAGGTGCTTGGCAAGGACAAGGACGGCAAGCAGCAGGTTTGGGCTTCGACGGGCCAGACGAGTCTCAAGGCGGGCTCTACTGCTAAGGACCTGTTGGAGCAGACTGGTCTTAAACTCAAAGCTACAGAAGAGTCTTGGGGTTGGTACCTTAGGGGCATTACCTCGCCGCTTGACGGTAAGACCTATTGTGGCTCTGATGCTGCGACCAATAGCTATTGGCGCTTCTACGTAAAGGGCAAGTCCGACGCAAAGTACAAGTTCGCCGACGTTGGCGCTGGTGCCTACGAGCTCCATGAGGGTGACGCCGTCACCTTTATGTATGCTGGCGACAGCGATGCCCTCCCTGGTCAGGTGCTTGGATCCGCCGATATCATCGGCCCCGATGTCAACGGCAACAATACTCGCTGGGGCTCGTCAAGCAATGTTTCCCTGCCCGAAGGCTCTACGGCCCAGGACCTTATTGAGACGGTTCTGAAGGCGAAGGGCATTGATTACAAGGCCTCCCAGAGTGGTGCATACTGGTCCATTACTTCGCCGTTCGAAGACAACTCTTACGGCTATGATGGTGCGACCGGTAAATACTGGCATCTGTATATCAACGGAGAGTCCTCATCTCTCTGTGCCAACCAGGTCACGCTCAAGAGCGGCGACAAGGTTACATTTGCCTACACCACCGAAAAATCGCCCATGCCCGATCCCGACAAGATTGTCGTGGACCCGAGTGCGACGACTCCTAATTGGGATGCCGAGTGGGCCGGCTACGGCAACAGTGGCAACGGTTCGACCGTAACGGATGCCAAGACGCCTGCGCAGGCCGCCGGTCTTAAGTGGGCCTTCGATTGGAAGGCCGAGTCTGGCCAGCAGTATGCCAACTGCAGCGAGCCTGTCATCGCTAACGGCTTTGTGTACATCGCGACCGAGAACGAGCTCATTAAGATCGATTCGTCCACGGGCAAAAAGGTTGCCTCTGCGCCGCTTGCCTCTAAGGTGAGCTATACCTCTCGTCCGATCTATACCAATGGCCTTATCATCGTTCCGCTCAACGGCGGTGCGGTCCAGGCGATTACTGCAGACAAGCTGATCTGCAAGTGGCTGTCGCCTGGTTTGACGGACTTGACGCAGAGCTCCTGCACCGTCGTTTCGGACGGCGAGTACGTCTATGTAGGCTCGGTCGATATTTCGTATGACGAGAATTACAACGCGACCTACGGCAACGGCTCCTTTATGCGCATTAAGATTGCCACGGGCGAAGTTTCTTGGCAGAACATTGACGCTTCCGAGGGTTATTACTGGACTGGTGCGGCTTTGACGGATAAGTATGCCATCGTTCCTACGAGCGCGGGTACGCTTAAGTGCATTGATAAGACGACGGGCGATGTCGTTTCGACCATGGAGCTCGGCGCTGTCGCAAATGCCGATTGCATTGCCGATCCGTCCAATGGTTCGACCTTCTATCAGATGACGCACGACGGAAAGCTCCATGTGATTTCGCTTTCGGCGAAGGGCGTGCTGAGTGAACAGAAGACGGTTGATCTGGGCCTTACGAATAATCTGAGCGCCCCTGCGGTGTCTGGTGACAATCTGATTGTCGGCGGACAGACGGCTACTGGCTCTGCTCTGGCTCTCTATAATCTGAAGACCGGTAAGACCACGATGGTCACCGCTGCTGACGGTAAAGAACTTCCGGCCGGATTTAACGGTATTGCTGCTACTCCGCTGGTGAGTGTTCAGGGCGGCAAAACCTATGTGTACTTCACCGTTAACAGCGCGGATAGCAAGGATTACGTCAACTACTCTGCTGGTGGTGGCGTGTATCGCTATACGCTCGGTGATGCAGAGGCGACGCAGATTTATGATGCGGCTGGCCATTACCAGTACTGTGACTCTCCGGTCATTGCCGATGCATCTGGCAGCCTGTACTACATCAATGATTCGGGCACGCTGTTCAAGCTCGGGGCCGTTGAGTCTTGGACGGTTGCCTTTAATTCCAACGGCGGGTCTGCTTGCGACACTAAGTTTGTTGCTACGGCCGACGGCAAGCTGGTCAAGCCAGCCGATCCGACGCGCGATGGCTACACTTTCGGCGGTTGGTTCACCGATGAGGCTTGCACGCAGGCGTATGACTTCAGTACGCCGGTGACGGCCGATCTGACGCTGTATGCCAAGTGGACCAAGAATGCTGTTAACCCTGGCGGCAATGGCGGTTCTGGCTCCAATGGCGGCAATGGTGGCGCTGGCAACGGTTCCGGTGCTGGCGCTGGCACGGGCACGGGTTCCGGCTCCGGCACGAAGGGCCAGCAGGCTGGCGGCGCTGTCGCTCCGGGTCATAAGCCGATGACCAAGACGACGGTGTCGACCAAGACCGAGACCAAGGACAACAAGCCCAGCAAGAAGGACTCCGATAAGTCCGATAAGAAGGACGAGAAGAAGTCTGACAAGAAGTCTGACAGGAAGGACGGCAAGTCCGACAAGAAGTCCGATTCCAAGTCCGATACGGGTGCTGTTTCCACGACCACTGCTAAGAAGTCCTCTAGTGCTTCCGAGCAGGAGACTGGCACCAATCCGCTCGCCATCGTTGGCGTTGCCGCCGGCGTCATCGGACTCGCCATCGTCGGCGTGTTCGTGTTCACCAAACGTCGGTAGGTGAGGGCTGTGTCCAATAAATCCAAGGACGCTGACCCCAAGCAACCAGATTCCTCGTTCATTCAGTTCGACGATGCAAAGCAACAGGGCGCCGCTTCGGCGGCGTCCGCCTCTCGTCGCAAGGCGCTTACTGGCGTCCTGACCGCCGCGTGCGTTGCGCTGATTGTCATATCGCTGGGCTTCGTCCATCCTTCCGAGAGCGGCGCCTGGTCCATTGACTGGATCGTTCAGACCGTGACGGGGGAGAGCGTCGTCGCGAAGGACGCCAAGGGGTCTGACTCGACCGCCGCTTCGGGTAAAGCTGGCTCCAAGGATTCCAAATCTTCGGATGGTGCGAACGACGAGTCTAAGGGTTCGGATGAATCTGACTCTAAGAAGGAGTCCGAGTCTTCGGACAAGGAATCAAACAAGGGCTCGGATGGCAAAAAGTCCGAAGACAAGGATGGCAAGAAGTCTGGAGAGAAGAACAGCAATAAAAAGACCGACGGCAATCAGTCGACTTCTCAGAACTCGACTTCTTCTGGCGGGGCCGGCTCTACGCCTGGCGCCTCCTCCTCATCCAGCGGGGCATCTTCTGCCCCCGATAACGGCAACGCCTCTACTGGCGACCAGGGCAGCTCGCAGCAGCCTAGCTACGTTACGGTGACGGTTTCGGTCACATCGAGCTCTGTGGGCAATCCTGTGTCCTCTGGTGGCACCTTTACCTTTAACGAAGGCGCTACCGTCTACGATGCCCTGTGCGCGCTGGGCCTTTCTGTCAACGCACATGGCTCGTCGTACGGTACGTATGTCTCCGCGATTGGTGGTTTGGCCGAGAAACAGTACGGCGGCACGAGCGGCTGGATGTACTCCGTCAACGGCACAACGCCCATGACGGCCTGCAGTAACTACGTTCTCTCCAATGGCGACAACGTTGTTTGGTATTACGTAACGGGCTAGAGGCCTCGACATAGCGCGCCAGACGGGCGGTTCGGACCAACATCCGGACCGCCCGTTTTTCATGCGAATGGGACTGGGTCGCCGGGTCTCTCTGCAAACAAAAAAACCGGTTGGAATGGGAATTCCAACCGGTTATACATTCAAGCAAATAGTGAATCGACTACGACCGTGCGCCCTCGAGGAAGAAGCGGCGGCTGAAGTAGTTGTACCAGGTGACGAGGAACGTGGCGATGGCCTTCATGGCCTGGTAGCCGATGCTCAAAAACGTGACGCCCACAAACATGTACAGGTCGTTGAGGCCCAGGCCGATCACCGACAGGATGGTGAAGATCGTGAACTCGCGCTTGCGGCTCATGCCCTCGCGGTGGTCGAACACGTACTTCATGCTGAGCCAGTAGTTGACCACGACGGACGTGATAAACGAAACCGTGGTGCTCATCAAAAAGTCGAGGTGGAACAGCTCGACGAGCGCAATGAGCATGCCCCAGTCGATGCCAAAGGAGATAAGACCCACGACGGCAAACTTGAGGAACTGCTTGGTATGAGGTTGTGCCAGCGCCTTGCGCACGTAATCACATCCAATGCGTTGATGAATCGAGCAACGAGATACTTTAGAGCTTTTGCATGGGAAACGTAAGGTCTTTGGCAAGAACTATACGAACTCGCCAAATTTTCAAGAGCTAATCCGCAAACGTTGAAAATTTGCCCGTAAACGAGCGACACCCACGGACGATGCTGCGCTGAGTGCGCGTCGTCCGTGGGCGCCGTAATGCTGCAGGGGTTTCGAGCTATTTTGTCTCGTCGCCCTCCAGGAAGATCTTTCGGGTCACAAAGTTGTAGACCATGACAAGCGCGGTGGCGCAGATCTTGGCGATATTGGCCTCGAGTCCCAGGCCGGCGTTGAGGGCCAGCACGATACCGTCGTTGAGTGCCAGACCGATCACGGACAGCACGACAAAGATGATGAACTCGCGGCGGCGGCTCATGCCTTCCTTGTGCGCAAACACGTACTTCATGCTTGCGAGGTAGTTAAAGATGAGTGAGATGATAAAGCCGCTGGTGTTGGCGATTAGGATGTTGAGGCCCAGACCGTAGTGGAGCAGATTCATAATGCCAAAGTCGATAACCGTGGCAATGACACCGACGATGCCAAATTTCATGATCTGCGCAAGGAGCTTTTGCATGGTACCTGCCTTAAGCTGGCGCCGAAGCGCCGCGGGGATGACAAACTCAGCAAGTTTAGCCAATCCCCGCGGGTGGTGCTAGGCGCGCTCCTCGATAGCACCGTTTCTATATGCATCGAGCAGCTGGCGCAGGTCCTGGATTTGGCTGCGAATCTTGGCGCCAGTATCGGTGTCGCTCACCATGCGGCGACGGTCTGCTTGGTCAAAACGGTTGGTCTCGCTTTCGATGTCCACGTTGCGCGTAAGTGCCTCGGCAACCGTCGTAAAGGCCCGGTGCGACTTGAGGCGGCAGCCGCGCGAGCTCGAGATGAGCGTATAGCCGGCGATGCCCGTCTTGGGATGGTAAGCGCGGCAGAAGCCGCCATCGATGACCAGCAGCTTGCCCTCGGCGCGGATGGGCTGCTCGCCCTTGGTGGTTTTAACGGGCGTGTGGCCGTTGATGATGTGTCCGGTCGGCGAACATGCCATGGGCGCGACGCCAAACTCGCGCATGATGTCATCGCAGACCGAGGGCGACTTGGTAAGCGTAAAGTACGGGTCCATCGGCTCGACCCAGGTGCTCTTATCGGCGATATAGGCGCGCTCAAAGGTACGCACCAGGCGTCCGCTGGCGGGTGAATTGAAGCCAATCCACAGGTACCACATCCAGTCGAGGGCATCGCGGTCGCCCACGCGCCACGCGCGGCGGGCGATGTGGTCGCAAAAATCGAGATAATCGCGGCCAGCGTGCCAGGTGCCCAGGCAGTTCATGCTGCTAAAGGTGCCGTCTTCGTTGAGCGGAACGCAGCCATGGAACAGCAGGTTGCCGTTGGCGACCTTGTACATCGAGCCGTGGGAATAGAGGAAATCGATATGGCGATGCAGGTGATCGGCGGTGACAAACTCTGACACGAGCTTGTCGATGATGTGCTGCTCCTGAGACGTGAGCGTGTAGGGGTCCGCCGGGTCGACGGTGGGGAAGTCGTTGGTCGTGAGCGGCCATACGCTGGCGTCGGCGAGCGTGACCGTGCCGTTGTCGCGTTCGATCTTGTCGAGTAACAGGCGGTCGGTCATATCGAACTCGGGGTGGCGCTGGATAATCTGGCCCTCGAGCTTAAAGAGCAGCACGTTGATGGCCTTGATCAGCGGGGTGATGGACTCACCGGCGGTGTAGGTGGCATCGGCAAAGGCGACAAGCTCACGCAGCGAGATGCCGTAATCGTTCTCGAGGATCTCGTAATTGTCGTAGCGCAGGTTGTTGCGCAACACCGTGGCGATGCAGGCGGGCTCACCGGCCGCAGCGCCCATCCACAGCAGGTCGTGGTTGCCCCACTGGATGTCGAGTGAATGGTAGGTGAGCAGACGGTCCATAATCTTGGCCGCGCCGCCGCCGCGGTCGAAGATGTCGCCCACCAGGTGCAGGTGGTCGACGGCCAGGCGCTTGATGAGCGAGGCGAGCGACTCGATAAAGTCGTCGGCGCTGGCGGTCTCCAGGATGGACTCCACGATGCGCTCGTGATAGCGCACGCGATAGTTGTTCTCGTCCGGGTGCGTGTGCAACAACTCGTCGATGATGTAGGCGTAGTCGCGCGGGATGGCCTTACGCACCTTGGAGCGCGTGTAGCGGCTTGAAAGTGAGCGCGCGACCATGATGAGCTGGTCAAGCATCGTCTTGTACCAGGTTGGCGAGTCCTCGCGCCGGCTGCGGACCAGGTCGATCTTCTCGCGCGGGTAGTAGATGAGCGTACACAGCTCGCCCTTTTCGTCAAAGGAGAGCGTGTCGCCAAAGATCTCGTCGACATGTTCGCGCACGACGCCCGAGCAGTTGTTGAGGATGTGCATAAAGGCTTCGTACTCACCATGCACGTCGCTCATAAAATGCTCGGTGCCCTTGGGTAGGTTGAGGATTGCCGAGAGGTTGATAATTTCGGTAAATGCGGATTGTTCGGTGGGGAACTGTCTCGACAGCAGGCGCAGATACTTGAAGTCTTGCGGGTTGCGATCGAATGCGACCATGAAACACCTTCCGATATGGTTGGTAAAACTGATAAACAGCGTCAAACGTTTATCAGTATGCGCCGCTTTTGTTTCGATTTTGCGCCAGCGGCTGAATTGTCGGCTGAATGGTTTGGTAAATCGATTTAGTGAAGGTAGATGTGTTGGTCGGGTGGAGACGACAGAGGGTGTTTTCTCAGATATTTATGCGTCGGGTCGGTGGAGACGATGGTGGTAAAGATGTTCACTATTTTTGGTTCGATTTGGTAAATAGTGGACATATGTACCGCATGTAGGCTCACTGTGCGATAATTTGCGCAGCAATGAGTAAGGAGCCTCATATGAGTGATTTTGTCCTGACCTGTGAATCCGCCGCCGATCGAACCCGTGAGTTCTTTGCGTCGCGCAATATCCCTGTCGTGTGTTTTCATTACGAGATCGACGATGTTGTCTATACGGACGATCTGTATCAGTCGATTACGCCGGACGAGTTTTTTGCCCAGATTGCCGCGGGCGCCATGCCCAAGACGTCTCAGGTGAGCGTGGGTGAGTACGAGGAGTTTTGGGAGCCGTTTGTTGCCGAGGGTAAAGACGTGCTGCACCTGACGTTGTCGTCGGGTATTTCGGGCACGTATGGATCGGCCTGCGTCGCGGCGCAGATGCTTGCGGATCGCTATCCCGAGGGCGGCAAGGTGCGCGTCATCGATTCGCTGGCGGCGTCTTCGGGCTTTGGCCTGTTGCTGGAATATGCCGCCGATGTGCGCGATAGCGGGGCTTCACTCGACGAGACGGCTGCCTGGATCGAGGAGCACAAGCTCAACCTGCACCACTGGTTCTTCTCGACCGATCTGTCGAGCTACCTGCGCGGCGGTCGCATTTCGGCCGCGAGCGCGATCATCGGCACGGCGCTTAAGATTTGCCCGCTTATGACGGTCGATTGCGAAGGTAAGCTGTCGCCACGTGAGAAGATTCGCACTAAGAAGCGCGCGATTTCCGAGATGGCTAAGACCATGATGGCACACGTACAGGACGGTGCAGATTATTCGGGTAAGTGCATCATGTCGCAGTCGGCGTGCCGCGAGGATGCCGAGGCCGTTGCGGCGCTGATTGAGGAACAGGTTCCGCAGCTTAAAGGCAAGATTGAGATCAATGACATCGGTACTCTGATTGGCTCGCATACCGGACCTGGTACGGTGGCGCTCTTCTTTATGGGCGACAAGCGCGTGGATTAATTTGCCCCATCACGTCGCTGCATGATTGCTCAAACGAAAACGGCCCGCCTCACGTTTGTGGGGCGGGCCTTGCTGTTGCGGCTAGCGTTTCTTTCCGCGGAAGAAAAAGCCGTGCAGTGACGGCTTGAGGCCGCGGTTGGCGCGATGCTCCTCGACGCGCTCGTGGATCGAAGCGACGCGCTCGATGACTTCGTCGGGAATCGGCACATCGGGATTCATGTTCTCGACTTGGCTGACCTCGGCGGCGGCGACCTGGTCGATAATGGGCACGTCGTCGCGCGAGATGACAGGTGTGGCGTCTTCCTTCATCTTGCGATAACGCTGCATCATGTCGGTCTGTAGCTGCTGGGCCGAAGGCGGTGTCCAGATGATGGCGTTGGCGCCGGCGGCGATGGTCTCGCGAATGCTCTCGGGCGTCTTGCCGCCCGGCGCGATAAGCGGCAGGTTGGGATAGTGCTCGCGCAGCTCGCGTAGGACCTGGGGCGTGTTCTTGCCGGCGGCGATGTTGAGAATCTTGGCTCCAGCGCGCACCTTGGCGTGGGCATCGTCGTCGCAGCGAACGACCGTGGCGATGACGGGGATGTCGGCGATGTT
>OFMU01001978.1_pt1 | contig 11680 bp, 8 predicted proteins | sample 1541861 | NCBI WGS metagenome assembly OFMU01 (sample SAMN04209238, study PRJEB22552) | human gut metagenome | biome: gut; material: feces | host: Homo sapiens | place: USA: Oklahoma
GTGAATCGTCAAGGCCAAGTGCCTCCTGCATTTCATCGATACCAGCCATATGAGCTGCTGTGTAACCTTCGTTCTCATCGCCGATGTAAATTGCACCAATCTTGAGGTCTTCCTTTGCAATACCTTTGCCACTTTCGCTGTCGTCACTTGCGTATACAGGTGCAGTCATAGTAACTGCCATAGCTGCTGCAAGTCCAATTGCCAATGCTTTTTTCATTCTTCTTTCCTCCGTTTTCTGTGCTCTTACTCCTGTTGCGGAACAAAAGAGGCACAACTTTCTCAGTTACGCCTCTTTGCAAGTACTTTTACTATACATGGCACTTTTTAAATTGTCAATAAATTTGCAAAAAACGTACTATTTATTTGATAACCTAATTTTTTTTGTATATTAATTAGGAAATAATAATTTTCTTGACTTTTTCACGTTAAAGCGTTATACTTTAGAAAGTTAATTTGATTCGAACATGAATCAGTAAAATCAGGAGGTTTAAAAATATGAAAAAGCAGATTTTAGCAGGCATTCTGTCTGCAACAATGGTAGTTGGCATGGGTGGTGTCAGCGTATTTGCAGCAGATAAAGCAGATGATAAAACATACAACATCGGTATCTGCCAGCTCGTACAGCACGAAGCACTGGACGCTGCAACACAGGGATTCAAAGATGCGATCACAGAAGAACTTGGCGATAAAGTAACTTTCGATGAGCAGAACGCTCAGGGTGATTCCAATACATGTTCTACAATCATCACCGACTTTGTTTCTAAAAACGTTGATCTGATTCTTGCAAACGCTACACCTGCACTTCAGGCAGCATCAGCAGGAACATCTGATATCCCGATTCTTGGTACAGCTGTTACAGAATACGGTGTAGCACTTGATCTGGATGATTTCGATGGAACTGTTGGCGGAAACATCTCCGGTACATCAGACCTTGCTCCGCTTGAAGATCAGGCTGCAATGCTCAACGAACTGTTCCCGGATGCAAAAAATGTTGGTCTTATCTACTGTTCAGCAGAAGCCAATTCCCAGTATCAGGTTGATACAGTAAAAGCAGCTCTTGAGAAATTAGGTTACACATGTACTTACTATGCATTCTCAGACTCCAACGACCTCTCTTCTGTTGCTACAACAGCAGCTACTGAGAGTGATGTGATCTATGTTCCGACTGATAATACTGTTGCATCTAATACAGAGATCATCAACAACATCTGTCTTCCGGAAAAAGTTCCGGTAATCGCAGGTGAAGAAGGTATCTGTGAAGGATGCGGTGTTGCCACACTTTCCATCAACTACTATGACCTCGGTGTTGCTACCGGTAAAATGGCTCTCAAAGTTCTTGTAGATGGTGAAGATATTTCCAAAATGCCAATTGAATATGCTCCACAGTTCACAAAAGAATACAACCCGGAAATCTGTGAAGAACTCGGTATTGAAGTTCCGGATGATTATGTAGCAATCGGTGCAGACGAAGAAGAAGCTTCTGATGATGATGCAGCAAAAGACGAGACATCTGAAGAGGAAACAACCGAAGAGGCTGAATAATTTTCGAAGATAATCAAACATTACAAATTTATACAGGCAGCGGGAAAGGAATTATCCTTTCTCGCTTTCTGTGCTATCAGGAGGAACTGAAAAATGAATATTCTTACTTTAATCAATGCACTTCCAGGCGCTGCTGCGCAGGGTCTGATCTGGGGAATCATGGCAATTGGTGTTTATCTCACCTTCCGTATCCTCGATGTAGCCGACCTTACTGTTGACGGCACCATGTGTACTGGCGGTGCTGTCTGCGTTATGATGCTGATGAGCGGTCACAGTGTGTGGGTTTCTATGCTTGCTGCTACCGGAGCCGGAATGCTTGCCGGTCTCGCTACAGGTATCTTCCACACATTCATGGGAATCCCTGCGATCCTCGCTGGAATCCTGACTCAGCTTGGTCTTTACTCTGCCAACCTTAAGATCATGGGAAAAGCAAACCAGGCAGTAAACGGAAACAAATTTGATCTGCTTGTTTCCCTCCGTAATGTAAAAAATGTTCCATTTTATCAGAATACAATTTTCATCGTTGCAATCTTTATCGTTGTTCTGATTGCAATCCTTTACTGGTTCTTCGGTACAGAACTTGGATGCTCCCTCCGCGCTACCGGATGTAATCCGAATATGTCCCGTGCACAGGGAATCAATACGGATGTATGTAAAGTTCTTGGTCTTATGATCTCCAACGGACTGGTTGCGCTTTCCAGTGCTCTCCTTGCACAGTATCAGGGATTTGCTGATGTCAACATGGGACGTGGTGCTATCGTTATCGGTCTTGCTGCAGTTATCATCGGTGAAGCAATCTTTGGAAAGATCTTCCATAACTTTGCGCTTCGTCTTCTCAGCGTTGCTTTTGGTTCTATCCTCTACTATCTGGTACTCCAGACAGTTATCTGGATGGGTATTGATACAGACCTTCTGAAGATGCTGTCCGCACTTGTAGTTGCAGTCTTCCTTGCTGTTCCATACTGGAAAGCAAAGTATTTTTCTAAACCAGTAAAACGTGGAGGTAACAAATAATGCTAGAACTTAAGAATATATATAAAACCTTTAATCCTGGAACCATTAATGAGAAAGTGGCTCTGAATGGTCTGAACCTTACACTGAACGAGGGAGATTTCGTAACTGTTATCGGTGGTAATGGTGCCGGTAAATCCACGATGCTGAACGCTGTTGCAGGTACCTGGATGGTCGATGAAGGCCAGATCATCATTGACGGAATCGACGTTACCAAATTATCCGAGCACAAAAGAGCAGCTTACCTGGGACGCGTATTCCAGGATCCTATGACAGGAACAGCTGCCACAATGGGAATTGAAGAAAACCTTGCCCTTGCTAAACGTCGCGGCAAAACACGTTTCCTGAAACCAGGAATCACAAAGAAAGAACGCGAAGAATATAAAGAACTTCTGAAGATTCTTGGCCTTGGACTGGAAGATCGCCTTACTTCCAAAGTCGGACTTCTCTCCGGTGGACAGCGCCAAGCACTTACTCTGCTGATGGCAACCCTCCAGAAACCAAAGCTTCTGCTCCTCGATGAGCATACCGCAGCCCTTGACCCGAAAACAGCAGCCAAGGTCCTTGAGATCACTGAGATGATCGTAAACCGCGATCATCTGACAACAATGATGATCACTCATAACATGCAGGACGCTATTACACACGGAAACCGCCTGATCATGATGATGGAAGGAAAGATTATCCTGGATATTCAGGGGGAAGAAAAGAAGAAGCTTACGGTAAGAAATCTGCTGGATCAGTTTGAGAAAGCCAGCGGACAGGAGTTCTCCAATGATTCTGCTCTGCTGAGCTGAGATGGGGATTTCGTAAAAGATATGGTTTTTCTTTTACGCAAACATTAAAGAAGTAATATTACTATTGATATTACTATTAATATTCACGCAACTAATTAAAGATATATGATTTTTCAACGGCTTCATCATCCGGAAGTACTAAGGAATAACCCTCGTGTTAAATACATTCATAAAAATCACAAACTCGCTGACGCTCAAACAGTGTGATTTTTATGAATAACACACTCGGAACATTCCTAAGAACTTCCAGGATTCTTGCAGATGTTGAATTAATCATATATCTTTTTTAGTTGCTGTAATTTGGAAAAAATATACTTTATGTTCACAGTAAGAAAATTGTCTCAAGTCCTTCTATAGTTTCTATAATAACGCCAATCATATTCCACTCATATTTTCTATAATATTCTTAAGTCTATTTTAAATTCCAAATATTTTATCTTTACCTCCTCCCCCATCTCGCTCAGCTGCCTCCTTCCCGGAGGGATCCCGACCACACGCCGCAGAAGGCTATAGCAAGGAGCAGGAAATCGACAGCATGGCTTTGATAGGCATAATCCGGTTATTTTCCCCGCACGATACTATAAATAGCGCTGTCCAGGTCAAGGGGCTTTTATAAAGCTTGCGAAAACGTAAAAACGGGCTGCAGATGGGATGTATGTTTGCGTAAGTACCAGTATGTTAGAATGGCAGGTATAATGTGCATGAATTCCAGAAACCTCTGCAATCGTCCGTAGAAATACTTGAATATACCCAGTCTGTGTTATGAAGCATAAAGTGCATTGTCTGAGCCGTCAGGCGAGTTATGCACTTTTGATTCATGTTTTTAACAGACAGGGTATATTCTTAGTATTTCCGGGCGATGAAGCCGTTTCAGGGATTCATGCACATTCATCCTGCACACACATCCTTCTCTTACGCATCATTCATCCCATCTGCTAGCCCGCTATTAAAATAGATTCCCTGCTTTATTTGATCCCCTTCATGGACAAGCTGATTCGCTTCTTCTTCAAATCCACTCCAATCACTCGTACATCTACAACATCCCCAACAGACACTGCCTCCAGTGGATGTTTGATATATCTCTCGGTCATCTCAGAGATATGCACAAGTCCATCCTGATGTACACCGATATCGACAAATGCCCCAAAGTCAATTACATTACGTACGGTTCCTTTAAGGATCATGCCTTCTTTCAGGTCCTTCATATCAAGTACATCTGTTCTCAGTACCGGCTTCGGCATCTCATCACGAGGATCTCGTGCCGGTTTTTCCAGTTCTTTGACAATATCACGAAGTGTCGGTTCACCAACTCCAAGCTCTTCTGCCAGTTTTTTGTAATTCTTAATCTGTCTGGAAATACCACTCAGTTTACCGGCTGTGATATCTTCTGGTTTGTATCCCAGTTTTTCCAGAACCTTCTGCGCAGCTTCATAGCTTTCCGGATGAACACTTGTCGCATCCAGTGGATTCTTTCCGCCTGTGATACGTGCAAAACCTGCACACTGTTCAAATGCTTTCGGTCCGAGTTTCGCAACTTTGAGAAGCTCACGACGACTTTCAAATCTTCCGTTCTCTTCACGATAAGCCACGATGTTCTTCGCAATCACTTTACTGATACCTGAAATATATTCCAGAAGGGATGCAGATGCTGTATTCAGATCCACCCCAACTTTATTTACACAATCCTCTACGACTCCACTCAGAGCCTCTCCGAGCTTCTTCTGATTCATATCATGCTGATACTGTCCTACACCGATAGACTGTGGAGTGATCTTGACCAGCTCTGCCAGCGGATCCTGCAGACGTCTTGCGATAGAAGCCGCACTTCTCTGTCCGACATCAAAATTCGGGAATTCCTCAGTTGCCAGTTTACTTGCGGAATATACAGAAGCTCCTGCCTCATTTGTGATCACATACTGTACCTTCTCCGGAATTTCTTTCAGAAGTTCTACAATGATCTGCTCAGATTCTCTGGATGCTGTTCCATTGCCCAGAGAGATCAGAGAAACATTATACTTTTTGATCAGCTTCTTAAGTGTTTCTTTTGCAGCGCGGATTTTTGCATCATTTGTCGGCGCTGTCGGATAAATAACAGTTGTATCAAGGACCTTTCCTGTCTCATCTACAACAGCCAGTTTACAGCCTGTACGGAAAGCCGGGTCCCATCCAAGAACTACTTTACCAACGATTGGAGGCTGCATCAGAAGCTGCTCCAGATTCTTTCCAAATACATGGATTGCCCCGTCTTCGGCCTTTTCTGTCAGATCACTTCGGATCTCACGCTCAATCGCAGGTGCGATCAGACGTTTGTAACTATCTTCCACTACTTCGCGAAGAATCGGTTTTGTAATTGGATTTTCTTTTGTAATGACCTGTTTCTGAAGCCATCCCATTGCTTCTTCTTCCGGTGCATTGACTTTAACCGTAAGGATTTTTTCTTTCTCACCACGATTCAGGGCAAGTACACGATGTCCCGCAAGCTTTTTGATCGGCTCTTCAAATTCATAATACATTTCATAAACAGAAGATTCTTCCGGTTTCTTCGCTGTAGAAGCAACAGAACCCTTGTCCATAGTCAGTTTACGAAGATAAATACGGTAATCTGCCTCATCAGAAATATGCTCCGCAATAATATCTTTGGCTCCATTGATCGCATCTGCTACTGTTTCCACACCTTTTTCTTCCGATACAAAATCCTGTGCTTCTTCTTCAATCGGCTTGACTGTCATCTGAAGCATAATGATATTTGCCAGCGGTTCCAGTCCTTTTTCCTTCGCAATGATCGCACGGGTACGACGTTTCGGTCGGAATGGACGATAAAGATCCTCTACTACGACCAGTGTCTGTGCATCAAGGATCTGTTTCTTCAACTCTGCCGTCAATTTTCCCTGCTCTTCAATACTTCCAAGTACCTGATTCTTTTTTTCTTCCAGATTACGAAGATAGGTCAGTCTTTCATGAAGAGTACGAAGCTGTTCATCATTTAAAGAACCCGTTGCTTCTTTACGGTATCGGGAAATAAACGGGATAGTACAGCCTTCGTCAATCAATTTGACTGCAGCTTCTACCTGCCATTTTTCCACATTAAGTTCTTTGGTTATCACCTGAATAATATCCATTATAGTCTCCTTTATCACGCATGATAATCATTGTATCTTTTATATTTTGTTTTCTGTTCTATGCTTCTGAATTATAATCATCACCGGTTCGGTCAGATATCTCCTGGATTCCCGTATGCTGCCGGTCAGTTCTCTGCTGATCGAGTTCTCCTGTTACATACATATAAAATGCGGTTTCTGTAAACTGCATATACGGCATCAGCCACAGCAGCCCAATATAAAGAGTAAACAGTGATAAAAACAGCAGTGGGACAAAACTAAGTTCCAACATAAGATACTGCCAGATATGTCCCTTCATGGCATGTGTACTTGCTTTCAGTGCCTCTATACCGCCCATTTCCGGATCATCAGCCAGAAAATAGAATGCCAGTGCAAATGGCACTGTAAAGATTACACTCAGTACCATTGCAAGAATCCACGCTCCCAAAAGAAGCTGATACCAGTGAATCATGCTTTCCACAGTATTTCCCGGATTTACCATATAAGTCACATAATAGAATGGAATCTGCACCACTGTATCGATCAACGCCACGACCAGTCCGGCAACCAGTACTCTGTCCGGCTGGTTATGAAACATATACAGCAGATCACTCAGGCTGTAATCCCTGCCTCTGCAGATATTCAGCTGCATATAGCTGTATCCGGTACTGAAGATCATTCCTATCAGAGATACAATAAACACAAAAATTTCGCTTAATACCAATGCAAATACGGAATCTCCCGGAAACAGCTGTACAGCAAAAATATTTCCGATAAAATTAACAGCTACAACGGCCAGCATTGCAGCAATTGCAATCCCCCAGTTTCCTTTCAGATTACTCTTTGCATAGGATTTCCAGTACTTTCTCTGTCCAGTCATTTTTCTCCTATCTGCCTTTTTTCAGGCATCAGACAAAAATTCCACCTTCGCAAAACCGAAGATGGAATTTACATATTTTGAATTTTACTGTTCCTTACTTCTGCAATGATCCCGACATCCTGTATCAGTCTGCAAGATTAAATGCATCATGTACTGCATTCATGGCTCTCACACCATCTTTTTCATTGATCAGAACAGTTACTCGAATCTCAGAAGTTGAGATCATATTAATGTTTACACCCTCATTATAAAGGCTTTCAAACATTTTTGCAGCAACACCAGGGTTGCTCATCATTCCTGCACCAACAATAGAAAGTTTTGCAATATTTCTCTCTGAATGCAGTTCCTGATAGCCAAGTCTGGCTTTATTTTCTTCAAGAGCCGCAATTGCATCATCCAGATCTTTGCCATCTACCGTAAAGGAAATATCCTTTGTACCTGCACGTCCGATAGACTGCAGAATAACATCAACATTAATATGTTTTTTAGCAAGAACATCAAATAATTTAAACGCCATACCCGGTACATCTTTCAGACCGATAACGGCAATCCTTACTGCCTCTGTATCAAGCGCAACACCGCTGATCAGCATTCTTTCCACTGTAACTTCCTCCTTTACGACAGTTCCCTCACTGTTATTCAGACTGGAACGTACCACAAGCGGTACTCCATATTTCTTCGCCATCTCTACAGAACGGTTATGAAGTACTCCTGCCCCAAGCGTTGCAAGATCCAGCATCTCATCATACGTAATTTCTTTCAGCTTACGTGCTTTCGGAACCTTACGTGGATCTGCTGTATAAACTCCGTCTACATCTGTATAGATTTCACAGGCATCTGCATGAAGAGCTGCTGCAAGAGCAACTGCAGTCGTGTCAGAACCGCCTCTTCCCAGAGTTGTATAATCATCGTATTTATTGACTCCCTGGAATCCTGTAACAACGACGATCTTATGATTTTCCAGTTCTCTGCGGATACGTTCTGTATCAATTCTTTTGAGGCGGGCATTTCCATGCACACTTGTCGTATGCATAGCTACCTGAAATGCATTCAGTGATACCGCCGGAACTCCCAGTTTGTCAAATGCCATTGCCATCAGAGATACGGACATCTGTTCACCAATCGTAAAGAGCATATCCATCTCTCTTTTTGGCGGTTTATCATTAATATCTTCTGCCATGGAAATCAGTTCATCTGTATATTTACCCATTGCAGACAAAACAACTACCACGTCATTTCCTTTTTTGTATTCTTCAACACATCTGTTAGCGACATTATAAATACGCTCTTTGTTAGCTACAGACGTACCTCCGAATTTCTTTACTATTAACATAGTTTCCTCCCGGAATACGATTTTATCAATCCTTTACACGGATCATTGCGATCACTTCACCATTCAGTTTACTGATCTTTTCTTTATATTCTTTCTGTTTCATGCACTCTGTAATGAATCCGAATTCATCTGGAAGAGAAGCAACTTTTACAATCTGAAGTTTTCCAAAAGCGGCTTCTGCCTGTGCTTCCGTCACACCTTTGACTCTTACGAAAAATCTTCCCTCTGTCTCCTCCATCGGAGTCAGTTTCATCGGCTCATTTGACCAGTTTGTTGCAATATTTTCATGAAGATTCTTCGCTTCATCAACAACATCTGCCACTACTGCACTTGCTGTTGGAAGCTTTCCTGCTCCACTTCCGTAGAACATCGCATCTCCAAGCATATTTCCATGTACAAAAACAGCATTAAAAACATCATTAACACTGTATAACGGGCTCTTCTGGCCAACCAGGAACGGTGCAACCAGTGCGGTGAATGTGTCCTCGCCCAGTTTTCGGCTGGTTCCGAGAAGTTTAATGGTCATGCCAAGTTCTTCTGCATATACCATATCTTCTGGTGTGATCTTTGTGATTCCTTCTGTATAAACATCTTCATAATTCAAAAACTTTCCATAAGCCAGAGAAGACAGGATTGCGATCTTACGGCATGCATCATAACCTTCTACGTCTGCGGTCGGATCAGCCTCTGCATATCCCTTCTGCTGTGCTTCTTTAAGAACCACATCAAAATCAGAACCTTCTGTTGCCATCTTGTACATCATGTAGTTGGTAGTTCCATTTAAGATTCCTGTGATCTCATCGACTTCATCTGCTGTCAGAGATCCGTTAAGTGCTCGAATGATCGGAATTCCACCACCGCAGCTTGCCTCAAACAGGAAGTTGATGTTCTTTTCTTTTGCAATCTCCATCAGCTCTGGGCCATGCTTTGCAACCAGTGCTTTATTGGAAGTGCAGACACTCTTACCTGATTCCAGCGCTCTCTTTACAAAGGTATATGCCGGTTCAGTACCGCCCATAACTTCTACTACAATGTCTACTTCCGGATCGTTGGCAATGATCTCATAATCATGTACCAGAACTTCCTGTACCGGATCTCCCGGAAAATCTCTGAGGTCGAGAACATATTTGATATTGATCTCCTGACCTGCCCGTTTATTAATGCTTTCGTGGTTTGTGTTGATAACCTCCACGACACCACTTCCAACTGTACCGTATCCTAATACCGCAATATTAACCATATCTTCCTCCTGTGTAAAAAAATTTCTATTCTCTTCCAAGGATCTTCAGATAATGAATTCCTTCCCGACTTTCGATTTCTTCAACCATGGCCTCTGCATCTCCCTCTCCCGGAAGAATATCTACACTGAGTGTGAGAGTTGCGATTCCATTGATTGGAATACTCTGATGAATCGTAAGAATATTTCCATGAAAATGTGCAATGGTCTGAAGTACTACAGATAAAAGTCCTGGTTCATCATCCATCTGAATAATGAAGGTAATGGTCTTTCCTCTTGCCTCTTCGTGAAAAGGAAAAATATCATCCTTATATTTATAAAAGGAGCTTCGACTGATTCCGGTCTGTTCTGCTGCATCCTGCACAGTCTGTGCCCTGCCTGAATCAAGTAGGCGCTTTGCCTGTACCACCTTCAACAATACTTCCGGAACTGCCCGCTCCCTGACTACAAAATACTTTTTCTTCTCTGTTATTTTTTCCATTCCAATCTTCCTGTTCCTGTTGAGTCCTTAATCCTTTTACAGTGTATATCAGTCACATTATGGATACTACTTGTAACCAAAATAATACATATCCCTCTTCGGGCATGTCCATATATCAAGGACACGTGTTTCCCTACGAGGGATATGTTATCATACCAGCCCACACTCTGCAAGGATTTTTTGTCGCTCCAAACAGGCTGAAAACTGATTTTGTGTTACTGCTCACCTCGTTCGCAGCACACGCCGGGATTACTGCTGCTCTGCTGGTTTATTTGACAGAGCGATCCATTTCAGATATGCATTAATGAATGGATCAATGTCTCCATCCAGGACGGCATCCACATTACCGGTCTCTTCACTGGTTCTGTGGTCTTTTACCATCGTATATGGCTGCATAACATAGGATCTGATCTGGTTTCCCCAGCCGATATCAGTAACTTCACCACGAATACCGGAAAGCTTTGCCTCTGCTTCCTGCTGTTTCAGAAGATACAGCTTCGCTTTCAGCATCTGCATGGCCTTATCTTTATTCATATGCTGAGAACGTTCATTCTGGCACTGTACCACGATTCCTGTCGGGAAATGTGTGATACGGATCGCAGAAGATGTCTTGTTGATATGCTGTCCGCCGGCACCACTGCTTCGATAGGTATCAATACGGATATCATCATCATTGATCTCAACATCCAGATCTTTTTTAATATCCGGCATAACATCGCAGGACACAAATGAGGTCTGACGTTTACCGGCTGCATTAAACGGTGAAATACGTACCAGACGATGTACACCCTTTTCGGATTTCAGATAACCATAAGCATTTTCACCATTTACCTGGAATGTAACAGACTTGACACCTGCTTCATCTCCATCCAGATAATCCAGAACTTCCATTGTAAATCCCTTACGGTCTACCCAGCGGCTGTACATACGATAAAGCATTCCGCACCAGTCGCAGGCTTCTGTTCCACCGGCTCCGGCATTCAGCTTAATGATCGCATTTTCACTGTCATATTCTCCTGATAATAAAGTTTTGACACGAATACTGTCAAAATTCTTCTGAAATTCATCCAGCATTTCCTGAATCTCCGGAATGATTTCCGGATCATTTTCCTCATAGCCCATCTCGATCATGGTCTCCATATCTTCCATCTGGGTTTCCAGACTGTGATAGATTTCCATATCGTCCTTCATGCTCTTGAGTTCTTTCATCTTCTGCTGGGAAACTTCTGCATTATCCCAGAAGTCCGGCGCTTCCATTTCACGCTCTAATTCTTCAACCCTCTGCTCTTTATTAGCGAGGT
>OFMU01001984.1_pt1 | contig 11665 bp, 11 predicted proteins | sample 1541861 | NCBI WGS metagenome assembly OFMU01 (sample SAMN04209238, study PRJEB22552) | human gut metagenome | biome: gut; material: feces | host: Homo sapiens | place: USA: Oklahoma
GCCTCGGCACCAAGCTCGGCTGCGAATAACAAGGGATTAAAAAAGCACGGTCCGAAACATGGGTTTCGGACCGTGCTTTTTATGCATCCGCCGCCTCGAGCACGAGGCGCATCAGCTCACGCGCGGCGACGCCGAGCGGCTGGTCGCGCCGCCGGATGAGGCAGACGCTGCGCGTCGGAATCTCCTCGGCAAGGTCAACGATGTTGACCTTGCCGTTTTCGCGCGCGAAGCGCTCCGGGACAAAGCCGATACCGAGGTCTGCCTCCACCATCGGCAGTACCTGGTCGGCGGTCGCTGCCTCGATGTCGGGCGCAAAATGCAGACCGTGCGCGGCAAACAGCTCGGCGTGGAACGCATAGGACATTGTGCCCGCCGCCAGCGAAATCAGCGGAAACTCGCACAGCTCGGCAAGCGTCACGCGCCGCCCGCAGAGGGCGGGGAAGGCGTTCGAGCAGACTGCCGCCTCATGAAAGTCGCGGAGCGGGCGGACGATGAGCGACGCCGCCGGTTCCACCGGCGTTGTGACCACGGCAAAGTCGGCGATGCCCTCCTGCATGGCGCGCACCGCCTGCGGCGTGGAATGGTTGCTGATGCGGATGCGCACGCCGGGATAGCGCGTGCGGTACTTTTTGAGGACGGGCAGCAAAAGACCGTGCAGCGCCACCTCGCTGGCGGCGACAAAGACCGTGCCGGTCTGCAGATTGCGGCTCTCGGCAAGCTCCGTCTCACCTGCCTCGATGTGCGCAAAGGCGACGCGCACATGCGCATAGAGCTTTTCCCCCTCCGGGGTCAGCGTCATGCCGCGGCGCGTGCGGGCAAACAGCGGGCAGCCGAGCGCGCTCTCCAGGTTTTTGACCATGCGGGTGAGGTTTGGCTGGTCGGCGGACAGCACCTTCGCCGCCTGCGAGACGCCGCCGTACCGCGCGACATAATAGAAGATGCGATAATAGTCGTAATTTGCGTACATTTGCTTTCTCCATATAAAATCGACATGGCAACTATGTGAAAGATACACTTTACATATGCTTTTAACCGTATTATAATAACAAATGGTTAAAAAGTCAAGAGGGAGTGAAACTGAATGAACTATACAGAGCTTTCCCCCGCGGCGCTCAAAGCCGAGCGCGCCGCCTGCGAGAAAAAGCTGCATACATACACCGAGCGCGGCGTGGCGCTCGACCTCACGCGCGGCAAGCCCGCACCCGAGCAGCTTGCCCTCTCGATGGGGATGCTGGATGTGCTGGATGCAAAGAGCGTGACCGATTCCGAGAGCGGCATGGACTGCCGCAACTACGGCGGGCCGGACGGCATTCCGGAGGCGCGCCGCCTGCTCGGACACATGCTGGGGACGCACACGGCAAACACCATTGTCGGCGGCAACTCGAGCCTCGAGCTCATGTTCCTGCTCGTCAGCCACGGTATGACCGACGGCATCTGCGGCGCCCGCCCGTGGAGCCGCGTGGAGCACCGCAAATTCCTTTGCCCCGCGCCGGGCTACGACCGGCATTTTGCCATCACCGAGCACTTCGGCTTTGAGCTGATTCCGATTGCCATGCACGCGGACGGCCCGGATATGGACGCGGTGGAGGCGTATGCCGCCGACCCCACGGTCAAGGGCATCTGGTGTGTGCCGAAATATCAGAACCCCACCGGCGTCATCTTCAGCGGCGCCGTGATCCGCCGCTTTGCCGAGCTGCGCCCGGCGGCGGAGGACTTCCGCATCTTCTGGGACAACGCCTACTGCATCCACGACTTCGGCACGGATACGCGGAAGATTCCCGACCTGCTCACCCTTTGTGAGGCGGCGGGCAACCCCGACCTCGTCTATGAATTCTGCTCGACGAGCAAAATCAGCTTCCCCGGCGGCGGCATTTCCGCCGTGGCGGCAAGCCCCGCCAACCTCATCGACATCAAGAGTTTTCTGAAGTTTGCCACCATCGGCCCGGATAAGCTCAATCAGCTGCGCCACGCCCGCTTCTTCAAGAACAGCGCGGGGCTCGCCGCACAGATGCAGAAGCATGCGGCACTGCTCCGCCCGAAATTCGAGGCGGTGTACGGTGCTTTGCATGAAGAGCTGGACGGCACCGGCGTCGGCGACTGGACGGAGCCGCAGGGCGGCTACTTCCTGTCCTACAACACGCCGCGCGGCTGCGCCCGCGCCGTCGTTGCCATGTGCGCAAACCTCGGCGTGCGCTTTACCCCGGCGGGCGCGACCTACCCCTATGGCATAGACCCGGATGACTGCAACATCCGCATCGCGCCGTCCTTTGCCACCGTGGAGGATGGCATGGCGGCAACGCACATTCTCGCGCTCTGCACCAAAATCGTCTACATCGACAAACTGCTTTCGGAGGAACAAGAATGAATCGCGATTTAACCGTGGGTGAACCCGCGCGCGTCCTGCGCCGGTTCTGTCTGCCGCTGTTCGGCAGCATCATTTTTCAACAACTGTATAACATTGCCGACAGCTTTGTCGCCGGCAAATTCATCGGCAACGACGCGCTGGCCGCCGTGGGCAACAGCTATGAGATCACGCTGATCTTCATCGCGTTTGCCTTCGGCTGCAACATCGGCGCATCGGTCATCGTGGCGCAGCTTTTCGGTGCCAAGCAGCATAAGGAGATGAAGACGGCGGTCAGCACGACGTTCATCTTCTGCGGCGTGCTGTGCGCCGCGCTGATGGCGATCGGCGGTCTTTTCGGCGACGGGCTCTTGCACCTCATCAACACGCCGGAGAACGTCTTTGCCGACTCCAAACTCTATCTCGACATCTATGTGCTCGGGCTGCCGTTTGTCTTCTTCTACAATGTGTCCACCGGCATTTTCGCGGCGCTCGGCGACTCCAAGACCCCATTTGTCTTCCTCGCCTGCTCCTCGCTCTCCAACATCGGCATGGACATCCTCTTTGTCGCGGGCTTCAGCATGGGCGTGGACGGCGTCGCGTGGGCAACCTTCCTCTGCCAGGGCGTCAGCTGCATTCTCGCGCTTGTGTTTGTCTTCAAGCACCTGCGCGCCGTTGAGACGGCGGAGCGCGCGCCGCTGTTTTCGTGGAAGCTGCTCGGCAAGATCGCGGTCGTCGCCGTCCCGAGCATTTTGCAGCAGAGTTTCATCTCGGTCGGCAACATCGTCATTCAGGGCGTCATCAACAGCTTCGGTTCGGCGGTCATGGCTGGCTATTCCGCATCTGTCAAGCTGAACAACATGGTCACCACCTCGCTCACCACGCTCGGCAACGGCGTGTCCAGCTTCACGGCGCAGAACCTCGGCGCAGGGAAGTATGACCGCATCAAGGCGGGCTTCCGCGCAGGGCTCATGCTGGTGTTTGCGCTCTGCGTGCCGATTATCGCGCTCTATTTCGGCGCGGGGCGCTGGCTGGTCTATATCTTCCTCGACAGCCCCACCGGCGAGGCGATGGATGTCGGCGTGCAGTTTTTACGCATCATCTCGCCGTTCTATTTCCTCATCGCGGCAAAGCTCGTCGCCGACGGCGTGCTCCGCGGCGCGGGCATGATGGGGCGCTTCATGGTCGCCACGTTCTCCGACCTTATCCTGCGCGTCGTGCTGGCGCTCACCCTGTCGCAGACCGCGCTTGCCACCACGGGCATCTGGCTCTCCTGGCCGATCGGCTGGGTCATCGGCATGGCGCTCTCGCTTGCGTTCTACTTCACCGCCAAGTGGCGCAAAGCCGAAGTTCCCCCCGAGAAGGACGAAAACTGGGTATAAGGTCACCGCTTTCACAAAAAAACGGCTGTCGCAAATGGTCAATCCATTTGCGGCAGCCGTTATTTTTTGTTTTCGCGCCCGACCAGATAGTCGAGGGTCACACCGTAGTAATCGGCAAGCCGGATGGCAGCCCACAGCGGGATTTCGCGCTCGCCGCGCTCGTACCGCTGGTATACGGTCAGCTGCATATGCAGGTATTTGGCTATGTCCGCCTGACGGCGGTCAGCGTCCTCACGCAAATCGCGTATCCGTGGATAAGTCATCCTGCACCCCTCCTGCGCAATTGTTTGGTTATGACTTATTCTACACGAAAACACCGTTTGGTGTTGACAATAACACCATGCGGTGTTATACTACGATTGTCATCTTGTTGCTGCATTTTGCAGAAAATGACGAAAAAACGAATAAACAGTACAAGGAGAAATGCAAATGGACGGCGAATATGTCTATAACGAAAAGACCGGAATGCTACATGTTAAGGGATGTTGCCCATATACGCGAAACGGTATACCATGTAAGTGCAAGGTTTTTGCAACACAGAATGACGCGATTGCGTATGGCGGAGATGCGGTGCAGTTTTGCCAAGTTTGTCAAGAAACAATGTATTTAGTAAGGGGGAATGGAGGTCTAAAGCAAAAAATCAAAAAAGAATTGAAGAACGCTATTAAAGAGGAAGAGGCAGCACTGAAAGGTCTCGACGGAGACAAGTTAAGATATATGCAAGAATCCATAACATGGAAAAAAGATATTCTGAATAAATATGACTGATATAACGGAAGGAGAAAACAGAAATGGGATCAGAAGTGGGATATTTAATAGTAATTTTGTTTTGCATAATATTTGCGCTTATTATGTTTGCGGGTGATCGCAAAGCGAGAGAGGAAATATTTTCAAAAAGCATCGGCGGAACAAAACTGGATAGATTCTATATCGAGTGTGTCTTAGGTGATTACAATGATTTCACAATCGAGAAAAATATACAAAAAGCACAGTTGCTTGCAGAAAAATATGCCTTAAGCTACCCAAACGGAATTGAAGATTTGTATGAGCAAGGGAAGCAGGAGCATCAGGCAATAAAAGCAAGGATTGAAGCAGATGACCTGGCAGCGTTGCGAGAAGAAGAAGAAAAAAAGTGCGCGGCGCTGAATCAATATGCTGATTTGCGGGGAAAAGCTAAGCGAATAGCCATGTTAAAAGATGAATTAAACTCTTGCTTAAAGCGAGCAAGAGATTCGGAGTATGCGGCATCGTCACTTAAAAATGCAGTTTGCGAAAAGGAAACAGACTGGGCGATTATGGGTGGCATTGCTGATGGACTTGCAGGTCCTGCTGCCGGTGTATCTACGGCAGTGAATACGCAATTCGAAAATGCGCAAATCCGTGCAAGAAATGCAGAGAACCTTCGTTTAGCAGCACCGATGCTAATGCAACACTGGTCAGATGCAAGTAACTGGCGCTCATCTGCGGAGAGTATAAACAAAGAAATTGCCGAAGTTCCTGAAAAACTAATCGCAGATACACCGGCTAACGAAGTTTTTGCAATGCTTGAAATCTCAGATTCAAGTATTTCGATTTCAAAAACCGGGGCAACGACGGTAAAAGCCAAAGCTTCTGTACGAAACAAACTGTTTATATTTGACAATGTTCCTGCCGTTGCAGATGGAACCATTGTCGCGCATATTATGGAGAACGGTCATGAAGTTGAGGCTGTAAATCTTGTGTTGCCGAAATATGGGGTATCTACGGAGGTTCAGCTTACCGGCATGACGCTGTCTGATCGTATTCATTCATCAATTCCGCAAACTGTTACATTTTCGGGGAATCTGTGGTTGATGGAAAGATGAAACTCGAATAGCATTGAGAGGAGGAAAAAGAAAACTATAATGGAGCACTTTCATACAGGGTTCTATAATAAAAAAGACATTACAAAAGCTCTAAGAAGTATAGCAGCAGGCGATTTTGAAGAGCTGCGCGAAATAAAAACAGACGAAGAATGCCCGTATACGGATGCAAGCAACTTCTTATGTGGTTCCTGCACGCTTTTTGCTCTTGCGTTGCACAATCGCTTTGATTATGTTGTATATGAGATTGTTAGAAAAGGAAATTCTCTTGCTCACGCATTTTGTCAGGCGGATTATGGAGACAAAAAGATATATATAGATGTTCGTGGAATTACATCCGATTTTACGGAATTTATGACTGGTATACTATTGCCGCCGAATGAAGAATACTGTATTCAGAAAAGAGATACTGAACAAGACATATTGTGTCCGGAAAAATATGATGATTTCGGATATGTGTTTGCAGAAGCAGTAATTAATCGTAATCCGGAATTTTATACGCTGCATAAATAAGACGTATGGCAGAGTTCCAAGATTTGAAGAATTGTATCCAATAGAACAAAAGATACCCCTAAATATTTAGGGGTATCTTTTGTTCTATGCAGCTTAATCCTGCTTCTTTTCTTTCTTTTTCTTCGACACTTTTACAATCACCAGGACGACGACGATGACGACGGCGACGCAGAGGAGATAGGGGAGGACATAGATGAAGAAGAACAGCAGATTCTCGGAGAAGACACCGAAGCTCTCGACCGAGCCGCCGACGGCTTCCTTGAACTTATCGCCGAAGGTCTCGGGTTCGGGCGTGGTGAATTTCTTCACCTCGGCGAGCGAGAGGTTGAAGGTGGAATAGCGGACATCGTTGTCGATGGTGCGCTGCGTGTTGGTCAGCGCCTCGATCTGATACTGCACATCGCAGAGGCGGCTCTCGATCTCGAGCATTTCGGTGACGCTCTCCGCCTTTTCCAGCATGGCAAACAGGCGCTCCTCCTGGATGCGGTAGGATTTCAGCCGATTCTCGTTGTCGTAGTAGCGCTCGGTGAGGTTATCCACATAGCGGTTGACCGCGGCGACATTGCAGATGTCGGAAAGCCCCGCGAGAAAGGTCTCATAGTTTTCCTGCGGGATGCGCACGGTCATGTCCATCGAGCGGCCGCCGTAGCCCTTTTTGTTCAGGTTGTAGGCGTTCTCCGAGACGATGATGCCGCCGAGCGAAGCAATCTTTTGATGCAGCGCGTCGGACGCGGCCTCGAAATCCTCGGATTCCAGCGTGACGCTTGCGGTGTAGACCAGCTTTTCCTCGCGGACGGGGTTTGCCGAGGGCATACCGGCGGAGTCGGTGTTTTCGCTCTCGTAGCTGTCCGCCGAGGCGGACGGCTCGAGATAGCCGATGTCATAGCCTGCCGCGGTGGTCTCGGCATAGTACAGGTCGCTGCTGTCGCGATAGGATTCGTTTTTGCCCGCGGCGGCGCCGCAGGAGGCGAGAGAGGCGCAAAGAAGAAGCGCCGCTGCAAGGATGGCAAGTTTCTTCATGGGGTTGCTCCTTTCACAAATTCACTTTTTGCGGAAAATCAGGAATTTGGACAGCGCGTAGTTGGAGACGACAACGAAGACCGCCAGCGCCAGCTTGACAATATAGTCGTTGTAGTCAAGCCGCTCGGCGAAAATCCAGAAGCCGCCGTTCTCAATGACGCCGGACAGCGCGCGCGCGCCGAAGAAGCCTAAAAACTCATGGAAAGCGTGGCCGCTGTGCCCGTTTTCAAACACGCGGAACTTGCTGGTGACAAAGGCAAAGAGCACTGAGACAAACCAGGCGATGAGCTGCGCCGCCATCTCGTCGATGCAAAGGAGGTCGGCAAGCAGCCCGAAGGTGAGAAAGTTGACCCCGGTGGTCAGCCCGCCGTAGAAAACGTAGGCAATCTGCTCATGGTATTTTCTGTACAAATTCTTGATCTTTTCCATTTGCTTATTTGTCGGCGGAGCGCCGCAAAATCCTCACGAAAATTTTTCCGCCACCGCGCGGGCAGCCGTTTCAAATTCCTCGCGGCTGCACAGCAGCGCAAGTGCGGCGATGAGGGCGTTTGCCGTCATGCCGCTCGGCAGGTCAAAGTGCGCGGCGAGCGCGTCGCGCAGTGCGGCGGCGTTTGCGCCGCCGGAAAGCCCGAAGGCATAGAAATCCGCCTTGGTCAGCGGGGTGCGCGTGGGGACGCCATCCGCCGCATAGGGCGCGAACAGCGCGCGCAGCAGGTCTGCGTCCATGCCCTCCACGCCGAGCGTGCCCTCCTTGGAGCCGACGCGCTTGCGCCGTTCCTTGCCCGCAATCTTCGGGATGTAGAGGTCGTAGACCCGCTCGGGCGGGAGAATGCCCTTGAGATAGCCGCGGATGACCTTGCCTGCGCCGTCGCTGTCGCAGAGCAGGATCACGCCGTCCTTGCACAGGCGTCGAATCAGCGCCTTCTTCTCGGCGCTGTTGAAAATGCCGAACCCCCCGGTGGTGAGGACGGTGGCGTCTATGACGGAGTCCAGCTTGATTTTATCATACTTGCCCTCCACGACGACGGGCAGGGCAATGCGCAGTTTTTCGCTCATTTTGCCGCCTCGCAGACGAGCGCGCGCAGCCGCCCGTAGTCGGTGCTCTCGCTTTTGACGGCAAGGTCCGCCGCGCGGCAGAGCGACAGAATCTCGGCAAGGCGCGTACCGGTGGTCTTCTTCGCGGCGGCGGCATAGAGCTTGGTGCGGTATTCGTGCATCTTCAGCTTCTTTGCAATCTCGCCGACAGGCATGCCCGCATCCAGACAGGCGCGCACGCGGAAGAGGTCAACATAGGTGGAATAGATGCCCGCAAAGGCGGAAAAGGGGCGCACGCGCTTCTCCTCCATCGTGCAAAGAATCGCAAGCGCACGGTCGGCGTCGCCGTCCAGCACCGCGCCCGAGAGGGCGAACGGCTCGAGTTCTTTTGTCTGACAGGTCACGCGGTCGATGTCGGCCGCCGTGAGCGTGTCGCGTCCGTTTGCATGCAGCCAGGCGCAGAGCTTTTCAATCTCGCCGGCAAGCGCGGACATGTCACTGCCCGCCACATCGACGAGGTGCGCCAGCGTCCGCTCGTCGGCGGCGAGCTTGTCCTTGGCAAAATGCTTGCCCGCCCAGACGACAAGCTCCCGCGCGGTCGCGTGCGGCAGATAGGCAACCTTGGCGGCGGCGCAGAGCTTTTTGTAGAGCGAGGATGGTTTTGTAATCTTTGCGCCGCGGGTCTGCCCGCAGTCGAGCGCCCCGGCGGCGAGATTCATCAGCACCACGACGGTGTCGTATGCCTTTGCCGCCTCGAAAAATTCGAGCAGTGCGTCTGTTTCGGCGGCCTTCAGCTCGGTAAAATTGAACTCCGACAGCTCGATGAGCTTTTTCTCGTCAAAGACAGGCGGCGTCATGAGTGCGTCGGACGCGGCGTCGGCGGTAAAGCTCTTCGGCGTGAAAATCACATGGTTGAAGAGCGCATAGGGCGAGTCGCCGAGCAGCGCCTCGCGCATTCCTGCGGCATAGAACCGCTTGAGGTAGTCCTCCTCACCGCAGAGAATGTAAACGCCGCTCGGGGTCTTGTATTCTTTTTTGATGTCGATCTCCATGCGGCGCTCCTTTCCGTTTCAGTTAAACAGGGAGATGCTGACCTCGGCGCGCTCAGCAAGCACGCCGTTCATCTCCACGAGATAGACTGCGTGAAAGCTGCCGCCGTCATAGGTCAGCGTATTCTGCATTTCCTTTGTGTCCACGCAGAGCTCGATGGGGAAGTAGGGCGTGTTGTAGACGCAGAGGTGCCGCCGTCCCGCCTCAAAGACAAAGGCGGAGGACACGCTCCCCTCGCGCAGCAGGCTGACCAGCCCCGGCTCATGCGTGTCAAAGAAGAGCTTTGTGGTCGAGCCGTCCATGCCGGTGATCTCGCTCTCCTCGTATTCGATTTCGATTTTGCCGCCCTTGTCGGCGACGGTGCAGTCGGTGGTCAGCGTGGAGGATTCCTCGGTGATGTCCTCCTCGGCAAGCGGATCGGTGGCGTCGGTCTCGTCGCTGTATTGCACCATCTTCGAGACGATGCGAATCTTGGCAAATCTTTTTTTGATGCTTTTCATTGCAAATCATACGGCGGTTCTGCCGCCGTCTCCGGAGTGTATTCTATCATATTTTGCTGGAAAAGTCAACCGCGTAAAACCGCCCTCTCACAAGGGCGGTTCATTAGGAATGATGAAGATAAATATTCAAGCAGAGCACGGCAGAACACAGGAGCAAAAAATCTGCACAAACCCGTAGGGGCGATTCACGAATCGCCCCTACAGGCTTTCCAAGCGCCCTATCATATTATCTTTTTATGCTTTCTTCTTCTTTCCGCTTTCCTCGCCCGCAAGCTCCATATAGACGCGGCGGCGCAGGACATTTGCCTCGGTGACGCGGACGCGCAGCGGCTGCCCGAGCTTGTAGGCGTGCTTGCCGCGCGACAGCGAGAGCGCCTCTTCGCTAAAGGTGTAGCCCTCGCCCAGCCGCTCCAGCGGGATGAAGCCCTCGCAGGTGTTTTCCAGTTCGCAGAACAGCCCGAACGAGGTGACCGAGCTGATGACCGCGTCAAAGGTCTCGCCGACGGCGTGCTGCATATAGATGACCTTGTAGAGGTCTTCAATGTCCCGCTCGGCGGAGAGGGCACGCAGCTCGTTTTCGCTCGACCGCGCGGCGCTCTCGGCGGCAAACGCGGCATAATGCTTCGCGGCGGCGGGTGCACCGTTTGCCAGCGTGTATTTCAGGATGCGGTGCACCGACAGATCGGGGTAGCGGCGGATGGGAGAGGTGAAGTGGCAGTAGTATTCCAGCCCGAGCCCGAAGTGGTCGCCGCGCACGGCGCTGTACTTCGCCTTCATCTGCGTGCGCAGTGTGATGCGCGAGAGCACACTGCCAAAGCCCTTTTCCTCCGCCTCGGCGAGGACGGGCGCAAACGCGCCGGTCGACAGTTTTTCGGCTTTCAGCGGCAGGATGGACAGCCCGAGGTTGTGCACAAAGTTTTTGTAGGTCGTCAGCTTGTCGGCAGACGGCGCCTCGTGCACGCGGAAGACGCAAGGGACACGCTTTGCGCACATGAAGCGTGCGACCGCCTCATTGGCGGTGAGCATGAACTGCTCGATCATCTTCTCCGCGTCTCCGCGCTCCCGCTTGACAACATCTATGGGCATGCCGTCTGCGTCGAGGATGATTTTTGCCTCGGCGCTTTCCAGTTCGAGCACGCCGCGCGCCGCCGAATTCGCCGCCAGCAGCTGATAGAGCGGGTACATGTCGGCAAGCGCCTTGTAGACCGGCTTATACTTTGCGTAAAATTTCGATTTGCTCTTCTTTTCGAAGAGATCGTTGACCTCGCTGTACACGCCGCGCACTTTGGAGCGGATGATGGAATTTTCCACGCGGCAGTCCTTGATTTTGCCCTGCTTGTCCAGGGTAATCAGCGCGCTGAGCGCGTATTTGTCCGTGCCCGCGTTCAGCGAACAGACGCCGTTGGAGAGACATTCGGGCAGCATCGGCACGACCTTGTCGGTGAAGTAGACGCTGGTGCCGCGCGCAATCGCTTCCTTGTCGGTGGGCGAGCCCTCGCGGACATAGTGCGAGACATCGGCGATGTGCACGCCGAGCAGCCAGCCGTCCCGCCGCTTTTCCAGCGAGATGGCGTCGTCGAGGTCTTTGGCGTCCGCGCCGTCGATGGTGAGGATTGCCGCCTCGCGCAGATCCAGTCTGCCCGCGGGGCTTATCGGCTCGGCGGCGGCGCGCTCGGCATCGCGCAGCACCTCGTCCGGAAATTCGGTGCGGATGCCGGCGGCAAGCAGCACGGATTCATAGTTTGCGCCGAGCGACAGGGAAGCGCCGAGGCTGCGCAGAATTTCGCCGCGCGGCGGACGGCGGCTGTCGCCGTAGTCGGTGATGCGCACGAGCACCTTGTCGCCGGGCGCCGCGCCCGCCGCGTCCGCGACCTCCACCGCATCGGCAAGCCGCAGATTGTCCGGGATGACGCGGTAGGGCGCAAAGCGGCGCTCCGTGCCCTCTGTCTCGGTGAGCGTGCCGCACAGCTCGGTAAAGCCGCG
>OFMU01001986.1_pt1 | contig 11656 bp, 8 predicted proteins | sample 1541861 | NCBI WGS metagenome assembly OFMU01 (sample SAMN04209238, study PRJEB22552) | human gut metagenome | biome: gut; material: feces | host: Homo sapiens | place: USA: Oklahoma
TTCCTCAAATTCACCTCTGTACTTACTTCCATCCACCATTCCAGACAGATCCAGCACTACCAGACGCTTGTCTTTAATCGTCTCCGGAACACTACCTGCAAGAATCCTCTGGGCAAGCCCCTCGGCAATGGCAGTCTTACCTACCCCTGGTTCGCCTACCAGACATGGATTATTCTTGGTTCTGCGGCTTAAAATCTGGATTAGCCTGCTGATTTCCTTTTCTCTTCCCACAACAGGGTCCAGTTTGCCCTCTGCTGCCATCTGGGTCAGATCACGGCTGTACTGGTCAAGCGCCGGCGTCGGGCTGCCTCCGAGATTTTGCATTGCCTTGGCAGCCTGGAACTCTTCCTGAATAGCCTCATTGTCATAGCCCATGGCTCCAAGGACTGCTGCGTAAAGCTTCTGGATGTTCACTCCCATCGTATACAAAAGCCGGGTTCCAACACAGTCCGTCTCGCGGAGCATGGCAAGGAGCAAATGCTCCGTTCCTGCCTTCTCACAGCCAGAATTCTGTGCCTCTGCCACGGCACTTTTCAGAACCTTCTCTGTTCTCGGACTGTATGGCGGCTTCATTTCAATCTCAGTTATATTTCCCACTTCTGCCGGAGTTACCAGCTTATCGATCAGTTCCACCAGTTTCTTGCCATCTACCTGAAATTCCTCCAGGACTCTTCCGGCAGTGCCTTCTGTCTCGCTTAAAAGTCCCAGTAAAAGATGTTCTGTACCAATATAGCCCAGTTCAAAATCAATGGCTGCTGCCTTTGCCAGTGTCAGGGCTGTCTGAGCCTGTTTCGTAAATTTATTTCGCATTGATCAATTGTTCCTCCTTACGCTAGTGTACAAACAAGTTGATTTCTCGAACAATCTCGCTTTTATTTCTCATATTCATCCAGAATCTCATCTATAAGACTATGCACTTCTTCCCTGGTCACATTATTGCAGCAGCCCCTTGCCAGCGCAACACGTAAATTCTGCTTCAATTCCTCCATAGCCCTTAACTTATCCACATCCAGACAGATTACTGCGCCTTTTCTTCTGTCAATGGAGACAAATCCTTCCTGGCGTAACAAGGAATAGGCCTTGTTTACAGTATGCATATTAATTCCAATGGTATCCGCAAGCTGTCTGACAGATGGAAGAGGATCTCCTTCCTGCAGCCGGGATGTGGCAATTCCCATAATGATCTGATTCATCAGCTGGGTATAAAGTGCCTCGTCACTCTGGAAATCTATCTCTATTACCATTTTATCCCTCCCTGTAAAAAATAGTGAATATCCCAAAAACAAAAGGACCGGAGTCATACAGCCCCGGTCTCTTCCTATCTTTCGTAATAAACACTTCGTTTAGATATAAGCCAAGCCATCTGCAAAGCTGGCAGCGCTCCCTATTCCTACTGAACCGGTGTCTCAGCTGCCGGTGCTTCTTCTGCCTTTACTTCACCCTCTGATGCCTTAGTCTCCTGCGTTGCTGCCGCAGCAGGTGCACTCTCAGCCGGTACTGAAGCCGGAGGAATCTCCACACCCAGAATCTTTCCAAGCTGTACTCTGTCAAGAATCAGATTGAATCCCATCGGGTTGATCACAAATGCTTTCGCCTGGTTGATAATGAGACCTGGCAGTTTGGCAAATGGAACCTTGGCTGCCCGAAGCTTCTTGCCTCTTGCAAATTTATCAAATTCCATAACATCTGTAAAAGCCGGCTGAAGAATATCCCCCTGTTTGTTCTTAAGATATGGAATGTTAACCTTGGTCGGGTCTTCCGGATCAGTAGCCATAGCTACCAGGAATTCAGATTTCTTAAGGTTCACGATCAGCTCTTCTTCCATTTCACGAAGGTTCACAGTGCGCTCCTCTTTCTTAATCGGGCGACGGAGTTCCTGCATAAAATAGATACCCGAAAGCTGAAGAGTGGAATTAAAAAGTGGCTGCTTCTTCGGCTCAAGCTGGCTAAAGTCTGCCTGTCTGGCAATTCTGGTAAGTTCAACCTCAATCTGATTCTCTCCATCAACCCATACTACACTGTTTACACCGATTGCATAAAGTGTGCCGTAGAATCTTGGGTAGTCTTTCTTCTCATATTTCATTCCCATAAGAAGAATCTTATCCTCTAATTTCTTCTTGCCAAATGCTTTAATCTCTTCTTCTGTGGCAAATACCCACACCTGATCATTAAAGCTCTCTTGATCGCAAATTACATATGGAAGCTTCGTAGCCTGTGAATACGCTACAAAGATTTCGTCTCTTGTCTGTAATTCCTTAATTGCTTCCTGTTCAGTGATTCCCATGTCATTATCCTCTCAGTCCTGGTTTCCTGCTGTCGTATACGAAAATTCTATGAACCTTGTCCTGTCTGGCAGATTTCAAAACATATCGACAAAAACCTAATATAGGTTTTATTTTATAACAAAATTGCAAAAAAGTAAAGTCTAACCGTCAGTGTTTTTATGCAATTTTACCGCGTTCCATACTAGAACGTGTCCCAAAAATCATTTCTTCATGCTGCACGCTCCAATTTTCGGCATATCTTGTCACGCCTGGCATCCACTGATCCGACAAGCCTTCTCTTATTTTGTCATAAATTCTACAATCTTATCAAGCTGTGCCAGCTGGTCTTCTTTCAGGGCAGACTTTACCGTTACTGTCTCTTCATAGATTTCCATATCTTTCATACCGGAAAGGATCTCCTTCATCTGCTTGCCTGCAGTAGAAGCCCAGGTACCGTTTTCCAGAACTGCCACTTTTCTCTTCTGCAGATTGTGGGCAGCAAGTTCATGAAGCAGGGTTTCCATCTTCGGGAAAAGTCCTGCATTATAAGTCGGGCAGGCAAATACGATTCTGTCACAGCGGAATGCTTCCGCCACCAGATAGGAAGGATCTGTTACAGAAACATCATAAACCTTCACATTCTTCTCCCCTGCATCTGCCAGTCTGCCTGCCAGAACATCAGCTGCATTCTCCGTATTTCCATAAATGGAGGCATACATAACCACAACATTATGGTCTTCAGGGGTATAAGTGCTCCATTTCTGATACTTGTCAATAAACCATCCAAGATCCTCTCTCCAGATAGGACCATGAAGTGGGCAGATCATGGCGATATCAAGTGTAAGGGCCTTTTTCAGGGCACTCTGAACCGGTCCGCCGTATTTTCCAACAATATTTACCAGATATCTTCTGGCGTCATCCAGCCACTCTTCTTTAAAGTTTACTTCATCTGCAAACACATTTCCATTCAGCGCCCCAAAAGTACCAAAAGCATCTGCGCTGAAAAGCACTTTGTCATATGCATCGTATGTAACCATTGCCTCCGGCCAGTGAACCATGGGGATCATGGCAAACGCAAGGGTATGTTTACCTGTACTGATGGTATCTCCCTCTTTGATCACAACTGCATGGGCGTCCACGTCAAAGGTAAAGAACTGTTTCATCATGTTAAAGGTTTTGGCATTTCCCACAACCTTCACTTCCGGGAATCTTCTTACCACCTCTTCCACAATTGCACAATGATCTGGTTCCATATGGTTTACGATCATATAATCCAAAGGTCTGTTTCCAAGAACATGCTCCAGATTTTCAAAAAACTGTCCGCTTACAGACTTGTCAACTGTATCCAGAAGCACGGTCTGCTCATCCAGGATCACATAAGAGTTGTAGGAAACTCCTCTTGGAATCGGGTAAATATTTTCAAAAAGGGCAAGTCTTCTGTCACTTGCACCGATCCAGTATAAATCTTCGTTTACTTTCTTCACATTGTACATAATGGTTCCTCCTAATGCTTTTGCTAAACAAATTCTGCAATACAGAATTCTCTGACTTTTGTATTTTCATCCTGTCAGGACTTCTATAACCAAAAACAGACAGGAAACACTCTTGTCTCCTGCCTATTTTATACCACTTAATTATGCTTCGTCAATTGCTTTTCCAATATCATGGCGCATATATTTATTTGCGAAAGTGATCCACTCTGTTGCCGCATAGGCATTTTTTCTGGCCTCTTTCAGATTGCTGCCTGTGGCTGTGATTCCTACAACACGTCCACCATTTGTAACGATCTGTCCATCCTTAAACTTGGTTCCGGCATGGAAACAGTAATATCCCTCTTTATCCTTGAAATTCTCAAATCCATACATCGGGATTTCTTTCTCATATTTCACCGGATATCCGTCACTTGCGAGAACTACACAAACAGCGGCATTGTCCTCAAACTGAAGATCGATCTGATCCAGAGTTCCATCAATGCAGGCTTCCATAACTTCTACAATGTCGTTCTTCATACGCGGAAGAACAACCTGTGCTTCCGGATCTCCGAAACGGGCATTGTATTCCAGTACCTTCGGACCATCTGCTGTCAGCATCAGACCAAAGAAAATGATTCCTTTAAATTCTCTTCCCTCAGCGGCCATTGCATCCACAGTTGGCTGATATACATATTTCTTACAGAACTCATCCACCTCTTTTGTGTAGAAAGGACTGGGAGAAAAGGTTCCCATTCCGCCTGTATTTAAGCCCTGGTCACCGTCCTTTGCACGCTTATGATCCTGTGCGGAGGTCATGGTTTTAATTGTTTTTCCATCTACAAAAGAAAGAACGGAAACTTCACGACCAGTCATAAATTCCTCAATAACCATGGTATTTCCGGCGCTTCCAAACTTCTTATCTTCCATGATCTCTTTCACACCAGCTTCTGCTTCCTGAAGATTCTGACAGATCAGAACACCTTTTCCAAGAGCAAGTCCGTCTGCTTTCAGGACAATAGGGAATTTTGCTTCGGTGCGAAGATAAACCAGTGCCTTTTCCGGGTCATCAAAATTCTCGTATGCGGCCGTTGGAATGTTGTATTTCTTCATCAGATCCTTGGAAAATGCCTTGGAGCCTTCCAGGATTGCTGCATTTTTACGAGGTCCGAATACCCGTAAACCGCGGGATTCAAACTCGTCTACTATACCGCCTACCAACGGATCATCCATACCGATGATGGTAAGGTCTATCTGATTTTCCTGAGCAAAATCAGCAAGTTTTTCAAATTCCATAGCACCAATGTTCACGCACTCTGCATACTCTGCAATTCCTGCATTTCCCGGTGCACAGTAAATCTTATCTGCATTAGGGCTTCTGGATACACTCCATGCGATTGCATGCTCTCTTCCGCCGCTTCCTACGATCAGTACTTTCATAATCTCCTCCTTAATCGCTGATAGTCACAATATGATCTTCTACCGAAATCTTTCCATTGGCAATAAGATTAATTGCTTTCGGAAGGATCTTCCACTCTGCCTTTTCCATTACACTTCTCTGAAGAGACTGTGGGGTATCATCCGGCTCGATTTTTACTGCTTTCTGCAAAATAATAGGGCCGGTATCTGTACCTGTATCCACGAAATGAACAGTAGCACCTGTTACCTTCACTCCTCTTTTTAAGGCAGCTTCATGAACATGAAGTCCATAGTATCCTACACCGCAAAAGGATGGGATCAGGGATGGGTGGATGTTGATAATCTTATTTGGAAATGCCTCCACGATCATAGGTGGAATTGCAACCAGATAGCCAGCAAGAACAATCAGTTCTGCACCGCTTTCCTGCAATTTCTTTAACAGTGCCTTATGAAATTCTTCACGTTTTTCAAATTCTTTAGGAGAAATACAGACAGCCTCTATACCATGGTTCTTCGCTCTTTCCAGTGCGTAAGCATTTGGATTATTGCTGATCACAAGGGAAACTTCCGCATTGGTGATCCTGCCGGAATCAATGGCATCCAGGATTGCCTGGAGATTGGTACCGCCTCCTGATACCAGGACAGCAACCTTTAGCATAATGTCACTCCCTTTTCTCCTGCTTCAATACGTCCTACTACGTACGGTGTCTCACCTGCTGCCTTGATTGCTTCCATAGTCTTATCTACATCAGCCGGATCAACTGCCAGAACCATACCAAGTCCCATGTTGTAGGTGTTGTACATCATCTTTTCTTCAATGTCTCCAGTCTTTGCAAGAAGCTTAAAGATCGGAAGTACCGGATAACTGTCTTTCTCGATTACGGCTCTTGTGCCCTCTTTCAGCATACGAGGTACATTCTCATAGAAACCGCCGCCTGTGATATGGCTGCATGCGTGGATCTTAACCCCTGCATCTTTAATGCTCTTAAGAGCTTTCACGTAAATCTTGGTAGGTGCGATCAGTGCCTCACCAAGGGTAGTTCCCAGTTCCTCATAATAAGTGTCAAGAGATTCCCTGGTCATTTCAAATACTTTACGAACCAGAGAAAAGCCATTGCTGTGCACGCCGGAAGATGCCATTCCGATAAGAGTGTCTCCCGCTTTCAGCGCCTCTCCTGTAATAAGATCCTTCTTCTCAACAACACCTACTGCAAATCCTGCAAGGTCGTACTCATCCTCAGGCATAAGTCCCGGATGTTCTGCTGTCTCACCACCTACGAGGGCAGCTCCTGACTGGTTGCATCCCTCTGCAACGCCGCTTACTATAGTTGCAATCTTCTCAGGATAGTTCTTGCCACATGCTATATAGTCAAGGAAGAAAAGTGGCTCTCCACCAGAGCATGCGATATCATTCACACACATTGCCACTGCGTCGATTCCGATGGTGTCATGCTTATCCATAATATAAGCGAGCTGAACCTTTGTTCCGCATCCATCTGTTCCTGACAGAAGTATAGGCTCTTCCATATCCTTGATCTTAGCGAGACTGAAAGCTCCTGCGAATCCACCAATTCCGCCAAGTACCTCGGGTCTCATGGTTGTCTTGATGTGCTTCTTCATAAGCTCCACAGACTTGTATCCAGCTTCAATATCTACTCCGGCATTCTTGTAATCCAATTTCTTATCCTCCTGTTATCTGTTTTGTACAAGGCGCACCGGCACCTTTTCAAATATTCCAATAAATTATAGATTATATCGAATACTTTGTAAAGATTGAGATGATTACAAATTGATAATGTGGTGAACGTGTGATATAATCACAATATATTGTGATTATAGCTATCCGCAATATATAACAGTCGATTATACTACAGCAAAAGCAGTTACTAAAGGAGCACCCGCATGACCAACAACAGATTGAACATCGGTATTTTTACATGTCATATTGATAACGATTACGCAACAGAGGTTTGCAAAGGAGCTGAATACGCAGCAAAGGAACTTGACTGCAATCTCATCGTATTTCCGGGCATGTTTCTGAATGCCTCCTTTTATGATCCTGCCAATCAACTGTATGATTACCAGTATAATTCGATTTTCTACTATGCACATCCTGAGTGTCTGGACGCACTTATCATCTCCGTCGGAGCTATATCATCTCTGTTATCGGAGAAGGACATGAATTCTTTCCTTTCCCATTTTGATGGAATACCTATCCTCACACTGGAGGAGAAGCTTCCGGGATATCCATGCATCAGAACAGACAATTCAAGAGGAATGAGGGATGCCATAGAACATCTCATAAAAGAACACAAGAGAAAGCATATATGCTTTGTTGCCGGCAAGGATGACAACACCGACAGCAATCTCAGACTCAAGATATACAGAGAGGTTCTCTCTGAGAACGGACTCAGCGTTGAGGACCGCATGATAATACACGGCGACTTCGCAGAATACTGTCAGGAGGAGACTGCACAGCTTCTGGATGTCAACCCGGATGCCGATGCCATCGTATTTGCAAATGATCGCATGGCAATAGGCGGTTATACAGAACTCAAGTCCAGAGGAATACGCATAGGAGAAACCATGTCAGTCATCGGTTTTGACGATTCACCATCTTCCGTCAACATGGATCCCCCCCTCACCACAGTCAATATCAATTCCTGTGAACTCGGTTTCCGTGCAGTGTATGCGGCGGTGAGACTTGCCCAGACCGGCAACATGAAATCCGAGACTCTGGATTCCAGACTTATAAACAGACTGTCCTGCTGCTGTCATCTGTGCACAGAGAGTGACCTGATGAAGGATGGCAGACATTTGCTGGATCTGGATATACCAGACATCATCGATATTCTTGATGGCCGTCTCTTCGGTGAGATTGCAGATTCATTCTACGCATCCAAGGTCATGTCCGCCTACAACAGGATACTCATTGATATAGTATCCGTAATCAAGAGCGACATAGATACGGAGTACCCACAGAACAAGATCATCGATGAACTCAAATGTATTCTCGAATCTGACCTGACCGATTTTTATTCTGTCCAGAAAACAGCATACATGTTCCGTGAACTGGCTTCCATCTTCTCAAGCTGTAAATTGTCTGCAGCCAAGAGTCTCCAGTTCAACAGACTTAACACGACCATAACCAACACCATATCACTCTTCATCTCGAATCAGCTTTACAACACGATATACGAGAACAAGATGATGGGCTGGTCATCAATATACATAACCCGTGACACCCTGACATACGGCGAGGATCTTGGCAAGACATACACATCCATCCTCCACAAGCTTCAGGGGCTGAATTACGAAGGAGCTTACATTTACACCTACGACGATCCTGTGCGCATCACAGACACGGGAAGCTGGATCGTTCCAAAGTCAGTCTTCCTTCAGGCTTTCTTCAACCCGAACAATTGTCAGGTGCTTTTCGGAGAGTCCAGAAGGGTTCCTTCTATAGAGATTTTTGACAACGAATATACATACTATGACAAGCGTTTTACATCCGTCATAGTTCCTATATTTACAAACGAGGATCAACACGGAGTGTTCATATGCAACACAGATGTGGCTCACTTCAGTTCCATATATTCCACCAGCCTGCAGCTCGGTGCAGCACTGAAATATATGTCGCTGCTCCGTGAGCAGAACATCACGCAGGAACAGCTCAGGATGTCTCTGAACGAGATCCACGAGAAGAACGAGCTTCTGAACCACCTGTCGACATCAGATGAGCTGACGGGTATATATAACAGACGTGGATTTATGGAGCGGGTTGAATACTATATCAACATTCCGTCAAACTGTGGAATGAAGGCCATACTTCTCTTCGCTGATATGGATTCACTGAAAGTTGTAAATGACAAATTTGGACACAAGGACGGTGACTTCGCCCTCAAGAACATCGCGAACATCCTGTCCCAGAGTTTTGGTCCACATGATGTCATCGGTAGAATAGGCGGCGATGAGTTCGTATGCTTTGCATTTATAGACGACTCCGATTACGTCACCGAAGTGCAGCGCAAGATCAAGGATTTCTCAGCCGAGCTGAACGCAACCTGTGGCAAGCCATACTTCATAGAGATGAGCGTTGGTGTTACTGAATTTGTCTGCGATGGAGAACAGACCATCGAGGATCTACTCTCACAGGCAGACACGGCACTTTACTCAAACAAGAGATACAAGAGAATGTCCATACTGAAGTAATCTTCAGTATCAGAACAAAGATATATACATAAAGAGAGACAGATATTTATTTCGACCGAAATAGATATCTGTCTCTTTTTGTCCTATAGGTCTACTTTGCCTGATCCAGCGCTTCATTGAGCTTCTCTGTTCCCGGCAGGACAAATCTGCCCTTCTCGATGATCGGAACTTCAGTTCCATCCGGATGAACGGAATATATTCCTCCTATCTCATCGTAAGGTATTGTTATGTCTGTATGGCAGTTGAAATACGCCTTTGACACATCTGTTTTTCTCAGAATAGAACACTCATTGTCCTTTGCCACGATCTCCTTGCCATCAGGATTGTGGAGCACATTTTCCTCACTCCAGCTATAGCATGTATCTCCCACAGCAAAATGCGGTCCCATCTTCTCAACTATGAGGATAGGCAGTTTATACACTATGTCATATTTGTTTGCCATGACGTATGCTGTCGTATTTGTTCCTATTGCAAACTCTCCTATAGGAAGTGTATCCCTTCCGCCCAGAAGATTCTCCTTTATATACGCCTTGTTCTTCTCCGTATCCGGATAGTTGTCACATGTATAGTCCGCTATTTTTCCATCCTCAAATGTAAGCTTGAGATTCACATATTTCAGGCCGTCCAGGAATACTTCACTTACGTTTAATATTCCGTGGGTTCCGGTGAGCTTCGGTGAAGTGAACACCTCTCCAACAGGTATATTCACATCGGCTACGCAGTTCTCAAAGTTGGTCTCCTTCGATGGATCTGTCATCTCGTGCATCATAACGGTCATATCAGTCACATTTGCTCCCTGACCGACAACCCTCACGTGTTCAGCCTTATCAAGCTCATCTATCATACTCTGATGGATCGCCCTGAACAGATCATTGTCCAGTGTGTTGATCCTGACAGTATCCCTGAATATATCTCTGTATCTATCTCCGATCTCCGGCACAGGGTATGCTATTATAGTGAAGCTGCACTGATCCTGGGCTATATATTCATTTACAATCTGTGAACTCATTGTGCGGTATGAGATCACAGCCTCCTGCTGTTTCTTGTCGAGCACAGGATTCAGTTCACTGTTCTCCGGCTCAAATGGGTTCTCGCCGAACACCTCGACCACCGCAGGGCCCGCATATACTGAAGCCTCATAGGCCATATTCTTGTATGCCTGTCTGAGCACCTCCAGCTTTCTCTCCATGAGCTTCTTGTCCATGAAGAGTGCCTCATCCATCCTGTGATCGTACTCAAGCTGTCTGTTAGGAACGCTTGACGAATAACCTATCCTGTGTATAAGTCTCCTGTTGATCCTGTTTGCCGCATATCGGTAGCATATCGGCCTCAGCCCCATCTGCTCAAACTGCAGTATCGCGGCTCTTATCATCCTCTCCTGTCCAAGGAAATATCGGATATTTACAGTTTTCTTCTTCGAGAGATCTATTCCGGCAGCCTCGAATCCCAGTCTGTAGCCCTCGGTGAATGTTCTTGCCATGGCCTCTATCTCTGAATCCGGCAGGGTACTCATGAAAATCGCCGTGTCGATCTCATTTTTTCCAACATACTCTCCATATCTGTACAGATACGTGACATCGCCCAAATCGCTGTTCATAATGATATCCGTCGCAAATGTGAGATCAGGGTCAAGCTGCTCTCTTATCCTGTACGTGATCCAGAACTCGGCATAATCGTTCTCAAAATAATACACAGCGGATTCCAGATCCTTCACGGAAAAATCATCCTGAAACATGAAGTATATCTGGACAAACAGCTCCGCAAACAAAGTTATGTCAACCACTCTGCCCTCAAATGCGTACACTGTCATTCCTCTTATCTCGTTGTACACAAATCCCAGAAGCTGGGCGATGCGCTTTATCTCCTCTTTGTCACGGGTGTAATCCTTTGAAAACTCACCCATGATATATCTGTAATTTGCATAGCTTCTATTGTAGTTGTCTCCCAGTATGTCATTGTACAGCCCATGGTTCATCGCCTGAAGCTGATCAAGGCTCCTGTCTGGCAGTGCGTCATTTTTTACCAGTTCCAGAACATCTCCTATTCTAGCTATAAATCCGGCAACACGACTGAAATAATCTCTGTACGGCTCCTTTACCAGTGATTCATGGATTATCTGTCTCACACGTTCCATGATAAGCTCATAGCGCTCTTCTATATCATCATATTCTTCTGTAAGATTCTTATAATAATTCATCGCATGCCCTTTCTATAATCCCATCAATAAAAATATAACAGACGCTCCAAGAACTATAACATTAAGTATGATCGCCATCTTCTTGTTTGTTATAC
>OFMU01001989.1_pt1 | contig 11643 bp, 10 predicted proteins | sample 1541861 | NCBI WGS metagenome assembly OFMU01 (sample SAMN04209238, study PRJEB22552) | human gut metagenome | biome: gut; material: feces | host: Homo sapiens | place: USA: Oklahoma
GAGAAAAAGGCTCCGAGAAACATAATTTCTCGGAGCACTATGTCTACAGTCTGAGCCGGGGCAGATGCCCCGGCTTTTAATCGAGCTGTTTCTCACAATATTTTTCGACAAGATTTATAAATTCTTCTGCAACTGTAATTTGCCGTTCTGCTTCTTCTCTGCTTGCAATATAAAAATCATCATAATCGCTTGCATGACGAATTTCCTCTGCCATTCCAATTTTTCTTCCTATTTCTCTGGGAAAAATTTCCGTTTTAACATAGTCTTTATTAAAATTAGCTATTGCATCCTTGTGTCTCTTATATGCTTTTCCACTAGTAGCATGTACTGCATTTATAGCATGAAAAATTGCATAGTAGGCTCTGTTATTAGCTCCTTTATAATCATCAATAGACAATAGCACCTTTGCGGATTTTAAGTCATTCTTTGAGGTTTCAATTCTATATAGAACAAGATCTCTTCTTGTACCAATTTCTACATCATGCTGCTCCATATAGTATAACCCCCTCTTTATGAATATTTGAATAAAATGGATAATTTACTACCCACTTATTAAAAATCTCTTCACTTTTGGCAATTGGTTTTATGTCAATGTCATGATCCAGATTAAAGTCATATGTCATATAGGAAAGCTTCTCACCATAAGATTTAAGTTCAATATCTGACATATCAACCAAAATCATAATATCTATATCTGAGTCGGGTCTGAAATCGCCTCTGGCATACGAACCATATAAAATAATCTGTCTGACATGTGAACCATAAATTTTTTTGATTTCTTCAATGTATTGTCCAATAAGATTATACATAGCTTTTGGCATATGCTACCCCTCCTTAAAAAAAAATCTTCACTCTACTATTTTATTATACCATATATTAAAAAAAATGCATTTTATATTTTACCACAAAAAGTCGGTATAAAAATCCGGGGCATCTGCCCCGGCCTCAGACTGTAGACGTGATTTAATTTCCCGATATCATCTCCAAAAACCTCTCATGAATCCGTGTATCATCATCAAGCTCCGGATGGAAAGCCAGCCCAATCTGGTTCTTATACTGCACGCCGACAATTTTGCCGTCATACTCTGCGAGTACACGCACATCATTCTTTGCTGAAGCATCAATAGCTTCCACGTAAGGTGCTCTGATAAATGTCATGGTAAAGTCAAAGCTATTGTCAAACCTTGCTGTAGCCTCAAAGCTTCCAAGCTGTCTGCCGTAGGCATTTCTTTTAACAGTGACAGGCAAAGTGCCGAAATATACGTTGTCATCGTTGCTGATATGAGAAGCTAAAAGGATAAGACCGGCGCAGGTTGCAAGCACCGGAAGTCCGTTTGCGATTCTTTCCTTAAGCTCATCAAACATATCAAGCTCACGGAGCAGCTTGCCTTGCACAGTGCTCTCACCTCCAGGCAGCACGAGTCCGTCTAAGTCACAGATATCTGATTTCCGGCGCAGCTCTACACATTCGCACCCAAGAGACTCAAGCATGCGCTTGTGCTCAATAAACGCTCCCTGAACGGCTAAAACACCAATCTTAAGTCCTGATTTCATTTTATTTGCCTCTTTCTTCCATGATGATTTTAATCTCGCTCTCGTTGATTCCGACCATAGCCTCACCGAGATCCTCAGAAAGCTCTGCGATGAGCTTTGCATCAGTAAAGTTTGTCACAGCTTTTACGATAGCGGCAGCTCTCTTGGCAGGATCGCCTGATTTGAAGATACCTGAACCGACGAACACACCCTCAGCACCGAGCTGCATCATAAGAGCCGCGTCAGCCGGAGTAGCCACACCACCGGCCGCAAAGTTTACAACCGGGAGCTTGCCGTTATCGTGAACGAATTTGACCAGCTCGAAAGGCACCTGAAGATTTTTAGCTGCCTCGAAAAGCTCATCCTCACGCATGGAAGTTAGCTTTGCAATCTCAGAATTCATCTTTCTCATATGTCTGACAGCCTGCACGATATCACCTGTACCGGGTTCACCCTTTGTACGGATCATGGAAGCTCCCTCGTTGATACGGCGGAGAGCCTCACCGAGATCTCTTGCACCACATACGAAAGGCACCTTGAAATCTCTCTTGTTGATATGGTACACATCATCAGCAGGTGAAAGCACCTCAGACTCATCAATGTAGTCAATCTCGATAGCCTCGAGCACCTGCGCCTCCACGAAGTGACCGATACGGCACTTTGCCATGACGGGGATGCTGACAGCCTCCTGAATGCCCTTAATCATTTTAGGATCGCTCATTCTTGAAACACCGCCTGCGGCTCTGATATCAGCAGGGATTCTCTCAAGCGCCATGACAGCACATGCACCGGCAGCCTCGGCAATCCTGGCCTGCTCCGGAGTAGTGACATCCATGATGACACCGCCCTTGAGCATCTGTGCAAGCCCTTTGTTGAGTTCGTATTGAGTATTCTTATTGTTTTCCATTTGTTAAATCTCCTTTTGGTTTTTGCATTTGTATTTTTGCATCAATTTATATGATATGAGGGTCAAAAGGTATTTTGCCCCTTTAATCATTTATATGACGAAAGTAGTCAGGCGTGAGCAAATATGTTTAGGTGGCGCAGGCGGCGTGTACACTCTCGTGAGAGCGCATAGCGGAGCTGCTTAGATACTGTTGAATTATGCTCAAGAAAACCAGAAATGCACCGGCATGGAAGCCGGGGCAAGGAGCTATCGAGCCATGGAAGGCGAGTAGCGACGGTTTCGTCTGGCATAGGAAAACTATAAGGCATAATTCTTACAGTATCTTGGCAGCAAAGCGTAGCGAACACGAGAGTATACTCGCCACCTGCGCCGCCAGGCTGCATTTGCTCATGCCAGCCATATATCATGGTTGCAATATTACGCCACATCTGGTAATATTAAAATATTCAAAATAAGGAAAATAAAAATGCCAGAAAGCGGTGAATCAAATGCTGACATACGACCTCACAAAAACAGACGGTCCACTCTACAAATGCCTGTATGAGTGCATCAAAAACGATATATCACAGGGAAAATTAAGCTCCGGGGAGAAAATGCCATCAAAACGCACCCTCGCCAAGAATCTGGGGGTTAGTACCATTACGGTTGAAAATGCATATGACCAGTTGATAGGCGAGGGCTATATGTTTGCAAGACCAAAGAGGGGCTATTTCATAGCCGATGTGTCAGATATCAGGGTAATCAAGGCACCGGTGCATAAGGAGCTTAGCATAAAGCTGCCGCCTGAGCAGGATGAAAGTATATTTGACTTCTCATCAAACAGGACAGACTCGGGTAACTTTCCGTTTTCCATATGGGCAAAGCTCATGCGAGAGACGATTTCCCTTAGGGAGCAGGAGCTTTTGTCGGTGTCGCCGTGTGGCGGAGTGAGAGAGCTTCGGGAAGCAATAGCAAGCCATCTGTCATCGTTTCGCGGTATGAATGTGGACCCGGACCAGATAATAGTCGGAGCGGGAACAGAGTATCTGTACGGTCTGCTTGTGAAGCTTTTGGGTACGGACAAGGTATACTGCGTGGAGGATCCTGGCTATAAGAAAATCAGCCAGATATACGAGTGCAACAATGCAAAATGCCTGCCGGTGCAGATGGATGAGCAGGGCATCAGCGTGGAGCTTATAAAGAAAGCGAACGCGCAGATAGCACATATCAGCCCGACACACCATTTCCCGACAGGAATCACGATGCCTGTGAACCGCCGCTATGAGCTTTTGGCATGGGCCAACGAGAGCAGTGACAGATACATCATAGAGGATGATTACGACAGTGAGTTTCGCATGAACGGACACCCGATACCGCCCATCCTCTCGATTGATGCGTGTGAAAAGGTCATCTATATAAATACATTTTCAAAATCTCTCACATCCACCATCCGAATCAGCTACATGGTGCTGCCGGAGCATCTGGCAAATGAGTTTTACAGGAGGCTTTCATTTTACTCATGTACGGTATCGACCTTCGAGCAGTATACGCTGGCACGATTTATCAGCGAGGGCTATTTTGAAAAGCACATAAACAGAATGAGACTGCACTACGGCAGAAAGCGCCAGAGCGTGCTTTCGTCCATAAAAGGCTGCTTCACTGAAAAGGAATGCAGGGTAATAGAAAATGACTCCGGACTGCATTTTATCATACAGTTTGACACGAACCTTCCGGACAAAACAGTTGAAGAAAGGCTTTTGAAAAAAGGCATAAAGCTTCAGGCGATTACCCATTTCAACCTGATCAAGCCAAAGGAGGACAGGCATCAGTTTATTATCAATTACTCAAATATTGATGCAGACAGGATAATGGATGAGCTTTTAATTATTAAAGATACAATACTTTAACCAGACAGTACTTTAATAAAGCCGACTATAAAGCATATAAATAGTATATACAAATAATAAATACAAACAGTGCGAATAATTTATGTGTGTAAAAATTTGACATAGATTTTACATACATCTGATAGAGCATTTTACAAAGCATCCATATAATGTATTCTCGAAGACAAGAAATTTATTACATGTTGCAGGAGATACAAATGGAGAAAAAAATCAAAATTCAGGTTCGCGACCTGAATCTGTATTATGGCCAGAATCATGCACTGCATGGTGTCAATATGGACATAAAAGAAAACAGCGTGACAGCGCTGATCGGACCGTCAGGATGTGGTAAGTCTACATTTTTAAAGTGTATCAACAGAATGAATGATCTGGTTGACAACGTCAGAATCAAGGGAAGCATAGAGATAGATGGTGAGAATATATATGCACCATCAGTCGATACAACCGTACTTCGCAAAAAGGTCGGCATGGTTTTCCAGCAGCCAAATCCGTTCCCGATGAGCATATATGACAATATCGCATATGGCCCGAGAGTGCATGGCATCAAGGATAAAAAGATACTCGACCAGATAGTTGAGGAAAGTCTTCAAGGTGCTGCGATATTCAATGAAGTTAAAGATAGATTAAAGAAATCTGCTATGGGACTTTCGGGTGGACAGCAGCAGAGACTGTGTATTGCGAGAGCGCTTGCCGTACAGCCGGAGGTGCTTTTGATGGATGAGCCAACATCAGCGCTCGACCCTATTTCTACTTCAAAGATAGAGGAGCTCATGGAGGATTTAAAGAAAAAGTACACAGTTGTAGTAGTGACACATAACATGCAGCAGGCAGTGCGTGTGTCAGACGATACAGCCTTCTTTCTTGTGGGAGATATGGTAGAGTTTGGTGACACAAAGACAATTTTCTCATATCCACAGGACAAGAGAACAGAGGATTACATCACAGGGAGGTTTGGTTAATGAGATCGAAATTCGACGAGCAGCTTAAGAAGCTGAATGAAGAAATGATGCACATGGGAAGCATGATTGAGGAGTCAATCCAGAAAGCAATCGAGGCATTTATACATCAGGATGCCGATAGCGCCAAAGCCATCATGGAGGGCGATTCAGAGATAGACAGAGAGCAGAAAAAGATAGAGAGCCTGTGCTTTGATCTGCTCATGCAGCAGCAGCCTGTAGCAAGAGACCTTAGAACAATTTCTGCAGCGATGAAGATGGTTACTGATATGGAGCGTATAGGAGACCACGCAGCCGATATCAGCGAGATGACCATTTTGATGAGCAGTGACAAGCCATACAGGGTCAATATAGAGCATGTCAAGAGCATGGCTTCAGAGACAATGCTTATGCTTATCAGGGCAATCGAGGCGTATGTTGAGAAGAACAATGACAAGGCTCGCATAGTGATGAAGCAGGATGATGTGGTTGATGATCTTTTTGATAAGGTAAAGGCTGAGCTTATTGATTTCATCAGGGAACATCCGGAGGATGGTGAGCAGGCAGAGGATCTTCTCATGGTTGCAAAATACTTCGAGCGTATTGGAGACCATGCGACAAATATTGCTGAGTGGGTTGAGTTTGCGCTTGATGATAAGGTTCGCAAATCATGATTTAATCTTTATGCTGAAAAATTAAATCATAGTTATATACAAACAAAACTGATACAGACGATGGATTTTACATAAATTTTACATAAAACCATCGTCTGTTTTACATTAGTAATGTATAATCGAAAGTAAAAAGCAGATAAAAATTTTACATAAGATTTTTTGAAATGGAGAAAGCTATGGCACTTATTTATATTGTAGAGGACGACGAGAGCATACGTGAGATAGAGAGTATTGCTTTAAAAAACAGTAATTACATAGTCAGTGCATTTGAAAATGCAAAGGAATTTTACAAGAAGCTGGATGAACTCGTACCGGACCTCATACTGCTTGATGTGATGCTTCCGGATGAGAGCGGCTACGATATCGTGAGAAAGCTCAGAAAACGTCCGGCCACACAGGATATTCCTATTATAATGGTCACAGCCAAGACCACAGAGATGGATATGATAAAAGGGCTTGACGGAGGAGCAGATGATTACATCAAAAAGCCTTTCTCAATCATGGAGCTTATCACAAGAGTAAAGGCACTGCTCAGGAGAACAGTGAAGGAGGAGCCGAAGCTTTTAAAGCTGGATGATCTGGTGATCGACCATGAGCGCCATGTGGTTACAGTGAACAATGAGCCGGTTGACCTTACATACAAGGAGTATGAGCTTTTAAGGCTTCTGATGGGCAGTCAGGGCATAGTCATGACCAGGGAGGTCATCATGAGAAGCGTCTGGGATACTGACTTTGAGGGCGAGACACGTACAGTGGACATGCACATAAAGACACTCCGCCACAAGCTGGGTGACTATGGCAGCAGGATAAAGACAGTCAGAAATGTGGGCTATGTTATAGAATAATAGCTGTTATAATGATTTCTAATATACATAAGCGGAGCGTACAGCATGAAAAAGAAGATTAACTATTATCTGGTAGCAACAGCACTTTTTGTAGCAATTGCCACTATGGTTTCCATGACAGTAATCAACTATTACCTCTTTCAGAAGCAGGTAAAGGAAGATCTGCAGGTCATGGCAGAGACAATAGAAAGCACCGGAATACTAAAACAGGATATAAATGAAATCCCGCAGATTGACGTGGAGGGTATTCGTGTCACCTGGATTGACAAGGACGGCACAGTGCTGTATGACAATCAAAATGATGTGAAAAAACTTGAAAATCATGGCGATAGACCGGAAGTTGAATCAGCATTTGATAAAGGTACGGGAGACTGCGTGAGAACATCAGCCACAATGAACAGCAATACCTTCTATCATGCCATAAAGCTCAATGATGGAACGGTACTGCGTGTTTCTATTGCAGCGAGAAGTATCTGGAACATGTTTGCAAGCAGTATACCTGCCATGCTTATAGTGACGGTTATCATAGTAGGAATATGTGTGGTTCTCGCCAAGAGCCTGACCAGAAAGCTCATGAAGCCAATCGAGACACTCGCAGGCAACCTTGAGCAGGCCTCTGTCATCCAGAAAAAGACAGAGTACAAGGAGCTCGTGCCGTTCATGAATGCGATAAGGATACAGCATGAGGGCGTGCTTGCCGCGGCAAAGAGCAGACAGGACTTCACAGCCAATGTGTCACACGAGCTAAAGACTCCGCTCACAGCCATCTCTGGCTACGCAGAACTCATAGAAAACGGCATGGTCGAAAAGGAGCAGCAGATTCATTTTGCCACTGAAATCAGAAGAAATGCACAGCGCCTGCTTTCCTTAATCAATGATATCATAAAGCTCTCGGAGCTTGATTCCAGCGAGGCGCAGCAGGGCTTTGAGCAGCTTGATCTGTACGGTCTGGTCAAGGACTGCATGGAAAATCTACAGGTGAATGCCGAGCAGAGAAAAGTAGCACTTAATTTTGACGGCACCGACTGTATGGTACGAGGCAACAGGCAGCTTCTCACGGAGCTCGTTGAGAATCTCTGCCAGAATGCTATCCGCTACAACAATGAGGGCGGCACCGTAAATGTGACGGTACACAAGCTCGGTGGTAAGACAGTTCTCACGGTCGAGGACAACGGCATAGGCATCCCAAAGGATCAGCAGGAGCGCGTCTTTGAGCGCTTCTACAGAGTGGACAAGAGCCGCTCGAAGGAGACCGGCGGCACAGGCCTTGGGCTTGCGATAGTAAAGCATATAGTGGAGCTGCATGATGCAGGGCTGACGCTCGACAGCGAGGTGGGGCGTGGCACAACAATAAAGGTGGAGTTTTAGCTCCGCCTTTTTGCGTGAAGAGAGGGACACAAGCACCGGGCAGCAAGACGCACACCGTACTTCCACGTGAGCTACGCTTCGTGTCTAAGAGTCTGTAGGAATTATGCTTTTTAGGTTTTCGATGCCCGACGAAACCGGCTTTTATGCACCATCCGTGGTGCATAACGCCTTGCCAAGCCGTCCATGGCTTGGCATTTCTGTTTATTGGGGCATAATTCAACAGACTCTAAGACACTTCGCTATGCGCTCACGCGGGAGTACGGTGTGCGTCTCGCTGCCCGGTGCTTACGTCCCCCGCGCCATACCGGCCCCACATATTTCAGCCCGTAGTAACAAGAAAACCGGGCACACAAGCTCTTGCAAAATCGTGGCGCAGTGTTTATAATCATATGTTAGCAGTGAAAACAAGGCAAAACCAGGAGGAACAGCCATGTATCAGGAAATATCAAAATTACTTATGTACGGAGATTTACCTCAGGACGAGATACTTTATAAATTGGGACAGCTCTTTGAGCAGTTTGAGGTGGGCGAGTACAACAAGACAGAGCTTGTGCGCGACATCAATACACAGGTCAAGAGAATCCTAAAGGTAGCGACAGACTATGGTTTTGATGACAATCTGTGGCACAACTATCTCACTTTCTTCCTTATGATGAGCGAGAATCCGTTTTCCATCACCTGTGAGAAGGTCGGAGCCAGCGATGGTAGCGTAAATGGGCTTGTGGCAAACGATTTCAGGATTTTTAAGAAGCTTTTCGATTATGATTTCAAGCCAATCGAGTCAGCACTCGGAATCGACTGCTTCACACAGATCAGCAATTATAAGGCCATTGTGAAAAAGGACCTTATGTACAATCACAATGTCAGCGAGAAAGTAAGGGCGCTGAGCAAGAAGCTTGAGGCAGCTAAGGATGAGCAGGAGTTCTTTGATGTGGTAACAGGCTTTTACAAGGCATACGGGGTTGGCATGTTTGGTCTCAACAAGGCATTCAGGATTGAGGAGCATCTGGATGGTGGCTTCTCCTTCATGCCAATCAACAATATGGATGCGGTCATGCTCGATGACCTGATCGGTTATGAAATCCAGAAGAAAAAGCTCACAGACAATACAGAAGCGTTTGTACAGGGCAAAAAGGCCAACAATGTGCTGCTTTTCGGAGACAGCGGAACCGGAAAATCAACAAGCATCAAGGCCATTGTTAATCAGTATTATGATGACGGATTGCGCATGATTGAGATATACAAGCATCAGTTTAAATATCTGTCAAAAATTATCGCAGCAATCAAAAACAGAAACTACAGATTTATCATATATATGGATGATCTCTCATTCGAGGAGCATGAGATTGAGTACAAGTTCCTAAAGGCAGTTATCGAGGGCGGTGTGGAGACAAAGCCTGACAACATACTGATTTATGCAACCTCTAACCGCCGTCACCTGATAAAGGAGACATGGAATGACCGTAATGACCAGGACAACAGCAATGACAAGCATCACTCAGATACAGTTGAGGAGAAGCTGTCACTTGTAAACCGTTTTGGTGTGACAATCAGCTACTCAAAGCCATCGCAGAAGGAGTTCTTCAACATCGTAACAGAGCTTGCGAGAAAGAGCGGCTGCACACTTTCAGACGAGGAGCTGTGCAGGGAGGCAAACAAGTGGGAGCTCAGCCACGGTGGCATTTCGGGACGTACTGCAACACAGTTTGTTAACTACATTATGGCTAACAATTAAGCAGCAGGCATAAGCATGAAAGGATAGTATATGCTCTACCAGATAAGTAATGGCGCTGTCGCATTTGGCGACGACGTCATTTTGCATAGTATAGATTTTGAAATCAGAAACACAGAAAAGATAGCGATAGTCGGCAGAAACGGCTGTGGCAAGACAACACTTTTAAAGCTCATTTCAGGCGAGGTTGAGATGGAAAAGCTCGACAGCGATGAGAGCGCCTTTATTGCAAAGACAGGAAACCCGGAGATAGGGTATCTGAAGCAGATTGCGTTTGATGATCCTGATGTGACACTCGAGCAGGAGGTGCGCAAATGCTTCGTGAAAATGGACGAGCGAAAGGCAGAGCTTGCGCGCGCGGCGGCAGAGCTCGAGCATGATTATTCCGATGAAAAGGTAGCCAGATATACCGCGATGGAGGAAGCTTTCAAGGATGATGGCGGCTACTATTATGAGAAGGAATATGAGGTCATGATCCGCAAGTTCGGCTTCTCGGATGATGAGCGCAAAAAGCCAATCCGTGACTTTTCCGGAGGGCAGCAGACCAAAATAGCATTCATAAAGCTGCTTTTGTCAAAGCCTGACATACTGCTTTTGGACGAGCCGACCAACCACCTCGATGTCACGACGATTGAGTGGCTTGAGGGCTATCTGAAGTCGTACCCGAAGGCAGTAGTTGTCGTATCCCATGACCGTATGTTTCTCGACAATGTGGTAGATGTAGTATACGAGATAGAGTACGGCACAGCAAGGCGCTATCCGGGCAATTATACCAATTTTATCGCCCGCAAAAAGGAAAACTACGACAAGCAGATGAAGGATCACATCGCCCAGCAGAAGGAGATAGAGCGTTTGCAGCGTATGGTTACGCGCTTCAAGGGCAAGCCGACCAAGACAGCCATGGCGCAGTCAAAGCAGAAGGCTATCGACCGCATGGTGATTATCGAGGCACCGGACAAGTACGACAACAAGACCTTCCATGCCAATTTCCAGCCCGAAAAGGAGACCGGAAACGATGTGCTTTATACATCAGAGCTTGCAATCGGCTATGACCATCCGCTCTCCGTAGTGTCGCTTGATTTGAAAAGAGGCGAAAAGCTTGGCATACTCGGCGGAAACGGACTTGGAAAATCGACATTTTTAAAGACTATCGTGGGTAAGATCCCTGCACTTTCAGGCGAGTACCGCTTTGGAACCAACGTGCAGATAGGATATTTCGACCAGCAAATGGCCATGTATACAAGCAACAAGACTGTGCTCGATGATTTTTGGGATGAGTATCCGAATCTCACGGAAACCGAGGCCAGAAATGCACTCGGAGCCTTCCTTTTTTCAGGGGATGACGTGTTCAAGAACGTAAATATGCTCTCAGGAGGAGAAAAAGTCAGACTGGCGCTTTGCAAGATTTTAAAGACCAGACCGAACGTGCTCGTGCTCGATGAGCCAACTAACCATATGGATATCGTAGGCAAGGAAACGCTAGAGAGCATGCTTAAGGACTACAAGGGCACACTGATTTTTGTATCACACGACAGATATTTTGTGAAAAAGGTAGCCACACAGCTGCTTGTGTTCGAGGATGGCACGACCAATCTCTATCAGTTTGGCTATGAGCAGTATCAGGAAAAGCTCGATCGTGAGGCTGAGGAAAGCAAAAATGTATACAGAGGCAATGCAATATTTGGCGGCGCGATAAGCCAGAACGGCAGCAGTCAGACAGGCAGTGATGCAAACCGGAGCACGTCACAAACCGCTGCAGCAGG
>OFMU01001995.1_pt1 | contig 11627 bp, 7 predicted proteins | sample 1541861 | NCBI WGS metagenome assembly OFMU01 (sample SAMN04209238, study PRJEB22552) | human gut metagenome | biome: gut; material: feces | host: Homo sapiens | place: USA: Oklahoma
CCCCGGTGCAGCGCACCGGGGTGGTTTTATAGCTGTTTTCACTTCTTCACCCGGTAGGTATCGTCTCCCGCGGCTTCGAGGTATTGCTGCCCGAGCAGGAAGGCGATGACCTGATCGGCCGCCTTTTCGCCGCTCTGCACGCGTACCCGGCTGCGCGACCAGAATGGGCCGACGCTCAGCCCCTCGATCAGCGCGGCGATCTCCGCGCGCGTGATGCCGCCCTGCTTCTTCGCGCGGCGCACCACGCGGCTGCCGCAGGCGCTCAGCAGGCTGCGCTGCAGATCCTCCCGCTGGTTCACGGACTTTTTCAGTCCCCACACATAGAGCACCGCCCCCGCAATCGCGAAAAGTGCGATGCCCAGCATAATCTGTCCGACGGTCATTGCGGCGCCCTGTCCTTTCCGGCGTAGTAGATGAAGCCGTTGTTGCGCAGGATCTGCATATACTTCGCCAGCCGCTCGTACAGCGGCTCCGCGTCCGCGCCGAAGCGCTCACGCACCAGCTGCGCAATCTGCCCCACCGTCCGCTCGCCGTCGATCAGGGGGAAGATAAAGCTCCCCATCTCGTCGAGGTCGATATGGCTCACGCGCGGGCGGTGAAAGACCTTCTGCGCGATCCACGCATAAAAGCCGCGGTGCACCATGTGGATGGTGACGTTTCCCTCCGCGTCCGCATCCCAGCTGTTCTTCGTCGAAACGGCGGGGATATAGTCGAGATAGTTTTCGTCCTTTTTCGCTTTTCTTGCCATAACGTCCTCCTGTGGCCGCCGGAAAGTGTCCGGGCGGCTCGCGTCAGTTTTTCGCGGCCTTGCGGCCCTTGCTGCAGAAATAGAGAATGCTCAGCAGCAGGAGCGCAAAGCAGACCAGACCGCCGATGTTGCCGAGGTTCACCTTATCGGAAATGTCGGTGTTGACCTTCGCCACCGCGAACACCGCCAGCAGGATGCCCACGACACCCTCGCCCGCGATCATGCCGGAGGTATAGAGGATGCCGGACTGGATGCTGTCGCTTTTCTCCTTCTCGGAGGCGTACTTGCGCTTCTCGACAAACAGGCGCACCAGACCGCCGAGCATGATGGCGGCGTTGAGGTGGATCGGGAGATAGATGCCGATGGCCACCGGCAGCACGGGCAGGCCGAGAATCTCGATCACCACAGCGAGGAACACGCCCGTGAACACGAGCGTCCACGGCATTTTGCCGCCCATGACGCCCTCGACGACCATCTTCATCATCATGGCCTGCGGCGCGCCGAGCTCATCGGTGCCGAAGCCCCACGCGGCGTTGAGCAGGTAGAGAATCGCACCGATGGCGACGGCGGAGACGCACACGCCGATCAGCTCGCCGTATTGCTGCTTCTTCGGCGTCGCGCCGAGGAGGAAGCCGGTCTTGAGGTCCTGCGACGTATCGCCCGCGATAGCGGCGATGATGCAGATGACCGAGCCGATGGCAATCGCGCCGACCATGCCCTCGGAGCCGGTGGAGCCACTGGCCTTCAGCGCGATGGTCGAGATGAGCAGCGTAGCGATGGCCATGCCGGAGACGGGGTTGTTCGACGATCCGATCAGTCCCACCATGCGCGAGGAGACCGTCGCGAAGAAGAAGCCGAATACCAGCACGATCAGCGCGCCGAGGAAGCTCACCGGGATGGCCGGGAACAGCCACATGAACACCGCGATCAGCAGGCACACGGCGAGCACGACCTTCATGGAGATGTCCTGCTCGGTGCGCAGAGTACCGGCGGCGCCCTTACCGTAGGACTTGAAGGCCGCGGCGAACGTGCGAACGATCATCGGCAGGGACTTGATCAGGCTGATGATGCCGCCCGCCGCCAGCGCTCCCGCGCCGATGTAGCGGATGAACTTGCCCCAGATGGCGCCGGTGCCGCCCGTCGCCCAGAGCTCCGCCACGCTGACATCGGCGGGATAGATGACGAGGTCGCTGCCGAAGAGCGTGATGAGCGGCATGAGCACGAACCACGCGAGCGTGCTGCCCGCGAACATGTACGACGAAATGCGCGGGCCGCAGATATAGCCCACACCCGCCAGCGCCGGCAGAACGTCCACGCCGACGGCGGAGCCCTTGTAGGCGTCGATGCCATACTCGACCTCGCTCGGGAACAGCTTCAGGCCGTCGGTCACGAACTTGTAGACCGCGGCGATGCCGAGACCCCAGAACACGGTGGAGGCGCGGCTGCCGCCCTCCTCACCGGCCATGAGCACCTCGGCGCAGGCCTTGCCCTCGGGATAGCCGAGCTTGCCGTGCTCCTGCACGATCAGCGCCGAGCGCAGCGGGATCATCATCAGCACGCCCAGCACGCCGCCGCACAGGGCGATCAGGCCGATCTCCACGACGGAGGGCATGTCGCAAAGTCCCTCCGCCGCCCACATAAACAGGGCAGGCATCGTGAAAATCGCGCCCGCGGCCACGGACTCACCGGCCGAGCCGATGGTCTGGACCATGTTGTTCTCCAGAATGGAGTCCCGCTTGAAGATGAAGCGGATGGCGCCCATCGAGAGCACCGCCGCCGGGATGGAGGCGGAGACCGTCATGCCGACGCGCAGACCGAGGTAGGCGTTGGCGCCGCCGAACACGATGGCCAGCAGCGCGCCGAGTACCACGGAGAACACGGTGAATTCCGGCACAACCTTGTCCGCCGGGACATAGGGTTGGAATTTCTTCTCTTCCACGTTTTACTCCTCTTTCTTTTGTATTATCGCGCGTTAAGAATCCGCACAGACGCGTTTCATTTTACGAAAAATATCACAGAAAGTCAAGTAAAATTGCATTTTTCTCCATATAATCTTTTTCTAATTTTGCTCATTTTTAACGGGACGATTTGTTGAACCCGTTGCTGTGTCAGCGTTTGCGCGGTTTTAGATTTGTCTAAATCTTTTCCCGGATCCATGATATAATATACCCGATTTCATATTGGGAAGGTCTGCCCTATGACGATCCGTCAGCGGCTATCCGGCCCAGCTTGAACCGGTCACGCTGCCCCTTGCAAAGGAGGACGGACATGGATAAAATACTGATTATCGAGGACGATCCCGACATCGCCGCCATCGAGCGCGACTATCTCGAGCTGAGCGGCTGCGCCGTCACCATCTGCGCAAACGGCACCGACGGTCAGCGCGCGGCGCTCGAGGGTGCGTTTGACCTGATTCTGCTCGACCTGATGCTCCCGGGGACGGACGGGTTTTCCATCTGCCGCGCCTTGCGCGCACAGAAGGACATCCCCATCCTCATGGTCACGACGCTCGGCAAGGACGCCGACAAGATCCACGGCCTCGGCTTCGGCGCGGACGACTACATCGAAAAGCCCTTCTCGCCGAGCGTCCTCGTCGCGCGCGTGAAGGCGAACCCCGCGCATCCGCAGCTGCTGCAGACGGTCTGGGGCGTGGGGTACCGGCTGCGAAAGGACAATGAACCGTCCTGAACCATTTTACATTTGAGGAGAGAGAACAGACATGTGGATTTTCTTTGCGTTCGGCTCGGCGCTCTTCGCGGGCCTGACCGCCATTCTGGCCAAGTGCGGTATCCGAAAGACCGACTCCACCGTCGCCACCGCCATCCGCACCATCGTGGTGCTGGCGTTTTCGTGGCTGATGGTATTTATCACCGGCTCACAGGGGACGATCTCGTCCATCAGCGGGCGGACGCTGCTGTTTCTGGTGCTGTCGGGACTCGCCACGGGCGCGAGCTGGCTGTGCTATTTCAGGGCGCTCCAGCTCGGCGACGTGAACAAGGTCGTCCCGATCGACAAGTCCAGCACCGTGCTCACGATCCTGCTCGCGGCGATCTTCCTGCGCGAGGGCGTCAGCCTGACGAAGGGGATCGGCGTGGTACTCATCGCTGCGGGCACGTTCCTGATGATTGAGAAAAAGGAGAGCACCGGCGAGACGAAGAGCGCCGCGTGGCTGTGGTACGCACTCGGCTCGGCGGTGTTCGCAAGCCTGACCGCCATCCTCGGCAAGGTCGGCATCTCGGGCGTGGAGTCGAACCTCGGGACGGCCATCCGCACGGGCGTCGTGCTCGTGATGTCGTGGCTGATGGTGTTCGTCACGGGCAAACAGCTCGCACTGCGCGGCATCCCGCAGCGCGAGCTGGGCTTCATCTGCCTGTCGGGGCTCGCCACCGGCGGAAGCTGGCTGTGCTACTACAAGGCGCTGCAGGACGGCCCTGCGAGCGTCGTCGTCCCGATCGACAAGCTGAGCATCCTCGTGACGGTGCTGTTTTCCTACGTTGTCTTTCACGAAAAGCTCACGAAGAAATCGGCGCTGGGCCTTGCCGGCATCGTCGCCGGTACGCTTCTGATGCTGGTTTAAGGTCTGTTTAATCTCTGTTTATCCCGCGTTTTAGGGGCTTCCTTACAATGGACACGATCCGTTGGAGGAAGCTCTTTTTTCATTCCGATCGGAGGTGGTTTTACGAAAACGGTCGATCATCTGTCTCTGGGGCGGCAGTCTCGCCGCGCACCGCGCCTATGAGTAGTCGCTGCACGCGGTGTTTGCCGATTTTCTCCGCGAACGCACAGGGACTTGCCGCGGGCGGCTATGCGTCTTTGCGGCGGGCATACTGCGAAGAGACGTACTACCCGGAGCGCGACTGCCGGTACATCCTCGCCGCCTGCGCGGCGGTGCTCGGCGCCGTCATCGGCGCTGTGACCATGCGCTGCGGACGCAAATGGCTCCGGTAAACCGAAAATTTCATGCGGAAAGGCCTGCCCCTGTGCGAGGGCAGGCCTTTCCGCTATGGTTATGGATGAGCTAAGCAGGGGATGGGGTTACGCTTCTTCGCGCTTCTTGCTGCCAACTACGGCGGCAGCGGCCAGACCGGACACACCCAGCGCCGCGACCCACAGCATCACGCCGCGGTCACCGGTGGAGGGCTTGTCGGGGTTCGTGGGCTGATCGGGCTGCTCCGGCTGATCGGGCGTGACAGGGGCGGGCGTGATGGTCACGTCGCTCATGTCATACAGGCTCGTCTGACCGGCCAGCAGGCGGTAGTACGCCGCGAGGGCATAGTAGCTCTGCTCGGTCGCCATGCCGTCGAGATCGCCGGATGCGATGTGGCGGAAGCCGCCGCCGTCGACATAGAAGCTGCACAGGCCGTCCACGGCGTTCACGCCGTTCTTGATGAAGCGGCTGTCGGTCGCGGGATTGATGCCGAGAGCCGTCAGCGCGACGATCACCTGCGCGGCGGACTCGGACGTCTTGCCGCTGAAGGCGGTGGAGAAGGTGCCGTCGTCATTCTGCATGGCGCTGAGCGCATCGAGCGCCTTGTCCACGGCGGCCTTTACGGCGTCGTTCGTGTCATAGTAGGGCGCGAGCGCCTGGATGGCCATGGCGGTGATATCGGTATCGGCCGCCTTGCCCATCATATCCCAGCCGCCGTCGGGCAGCTGCGCGCCGAGGATGGCGTCGATGAGCTTCTCGCGCGTCACGTCGCCCTGCGGCGCATAGTCGTGGCTGTCGAGGGCGATGAGCGTCCAAATCGGGCCGTTGATGCCCTGATAGGTGACATAGCTCATCTCGTCGAGACCGGCCAGCAGGTTGTGGCCGCCGACATTCGTGACATCCTTGCCGATGGCCGTCAGCGCGAGGATCACGCGGGCGTTGTCGGTCGCCCGGTTCTCGTCGAGACGCTCGTCGGCGTCGCAGTTCTCCTGCACGTACTTCACGACGTTCTCATAGTACCCGTCGGGCACGGTGCGGCCGGAGCGGGCAAGGCCGATGACCATCCACTCGCCGCCGACAGAGCCGACATTGGGCGTGCCGAGCGTCTCGAGCAGATCTCCGGTCGTCTGATAGGCGTTCTCGGCGTAGGCCGCGCGGGCGGCAGCGTCCTCCAGCTCGGCGAGGCGGGCCTCCGCCGCGAGGAGGGTGTTGTAGTTGCTGACCTCGGCCTTCTGGCTGTCGGTCAGGGCGTCATAGGCCGCGCGGGCAGCGGCGATCGCGTCGCCGGAGGTGAGCGTCACCTCGCCGATGGCGTCGATGGCCTTCTCCGCGCCATCGATGGCGACGACGTCGGTATAGCGGGCCTCGGCGGCGGTCAGGGTATCGGCGTTCGTGACCTGCTTCTTCTGCGCGTCGGTCAGCGCGTTATAGGCGCTGCGCGCGGCGGCGATGGCGTCGCCGGAGTCGGGCGTAACGGTGCCGATGGCATTGATCTTCTCGATGGCGTCATTGACATGCCAGCCCTCGAGCTTCAGAGACAGCGCGGGGAGCTGGGCGAGAACCGCAGCGGGACTGGTACCGTACTGACGATCCATACCCTTGGTGTAGGATACGCCGCGGTGCGTCGGTACGCCGCCGAAGCCGCCGACCTTGATTGCGCCGGTCAGATCATAAGCCAGATCCGTCCAGCCCTCGGGGATGGTGATCTCGATCAGCTGGCGCACGGGGTTGCCGCTGAAATCGTAGACACCGTAGGGAGAGCCGGGCTTGGACTGGAAGAACGTGCCGTTTTCACCCTCATAGTACAGGGAGAAGCTGAAGTTATACACACCGGAGAGCTTCTCCTGCGGGCTAATCAGGTCGTGGAACTGGACATAGACCTTGTCCCCGGCCTTATACTCGGTATTCGCGGGAAGGACGTTGCCGTTCGCGTCGACGAGGTCATAGCTGACCTGACGTGCGGTGACGACCTGATAGGTCGCGGTGCCGTTCTTCTCCACGCGGATGATGTGGCGGCCGGTGGTCAGACCCGTCACCGTCACAGCGCCGGTCTCGGAATCCACCGCGACGCCGTCGGTGGTGAAGCCGCTGAACGTCAGCTTATCGCTCACTGTGGAGCGGGCGACGCTCACGGTCGTGCCGCTCTCGGGGGTGAAGGTGTAGCTTGCACCGGCGTTGCCGAGATAGAACAGGATGTCATGCTCGGCGTCGATGTACTTCTGCTCGTCCTTCGTCACTTTGACGCCGGGACGGGCAATTTCCATATTAGTCTCGATAGCAGAGCCGTCATTGTCCACGGAGACAACGAACACACCCGTGCACTCCGGCCAGATGGCGGAGAAGACCTTGCTGTCGGTGCTGCTCTGGCCCTGCATGTGGGTCATCGCGTCGTAGGTCACGAGGACGATGGCCGTACCGGCCTTGTTGGCCGTCAGGGTCGCAAGACTGCTGTTGTTGGCATCGGGGGTGACGGAGACCACATCGCTGGGGTTGCCGTCGAAGTCGATCACCTGATAGTGCATGTCGGGCAGGGCGATCTGGTTATTCATGAAGCCCTCGATGGCCTGCCAGTTGCGGAAGGCGTCCAGCTCGCGGGTCGCACCAGACTCCATGTTGATGTAGCCCTGACGGTTGACGTTCAGGTAGATGTCCGCGCGGTCATACACGTTCTTGTCGAAGCGATAGACGGAATCCTTCGTGCAGTCCGTCTCGCCGATGTGGAGGTCTTCCTTGGTAACGGTGATGTCCTGTGCGCTCGTCCACTTGGCAAACGTCCAGTACGTCACGCCGTCGGGGTTCTGCACGCGCAGGAAGTGGTTATAGGAGCTGGTGGTGGTGGGCACACGGAAGGTCGCCTTCACATTGCCGCCCACATTCTCAACGCTCTCGGCGGTGAAGAACTGATAGGTATAGTAGCTGCCGAAGGTGCCCGTGGAGATGGAGGAGCCCGCGGGCGCGGTGACGGTCACGTCGATGGCCGCGGGGAGGCTGGCGGACATACTCAGCGCATCGCCGTCCTTGTAATCGGAGACCGTCCTGGTGACGGTGGTGGCCAGATAGCCCGCCGCCTTGTCGCCGATCGGGGTCAGCGTGGCTTTGACGGTGTCGCCCGCCACATACAGGCCGGAGGTGTAGACCGTGCCCCAGGAATCCGCAGTGCCCAGCGTGCTCTCACGCTCGGTGCCGTCGGCCATGACCAGCTGATAGGAGATGGAGTAGTCCGTATCCTTGACCCAGCCGCTGTTGCTGGCATAGATCTGATAGACGCGGGAGACCGTCACATCGCCGCCGCCCACGGCCACGGAGATGGCGAGGCCGCCGTTGAAGTCGCCGTTGGCGTCATAGCCGTCGACCCAGTAGTCGCCCGCGGCCAGCTCGGTGGTGTACTTCAGCTTATCGCCATCTTTCTCGGTGCTCTTGCCCTCGAGGAGGTTCTGCGTGCCCTTCACGCCGTCGGTGTAGGTATAGACCTTGATGTCGCTCAGCTGCATGCTGTGCAGGCCCTTGAACTCAAACGGATAGGCGTGGCCGACCTCATTGACATGCAGGGTCACGGTATACACCTCGCTCGTGAGCGCGCCGTCGCTCGCGGTAAACGCCAGCGTCACGGTGCCCGCGGCATCGGGGGTGTAGGTATAGCTGGGCGCAGCGGCCGCGGCCTTCGCGCCGTTGACGCTGACCTGATAGGTCAGCTCGTCGCCGTTGACATCCACAAAGATCTTGCTGAGGTCGAGCGTGTAGCTCATACCGACCTCCAGCGTGGCCTCCGCCGCGGCGTCGCCGCGGATCGTGGGCGCACGGTTCGCGCCCTCCTGCTCGACCTTGAAGGTGTAGCTCTGCGCTTCGCCGTCATTGTCGTTCATGCTGGGCCAGGAGGGGTCGCCGCACTTGACGGTGATGACCGCGCCGTCCGCGACGGGAACCTCCGCCGTGCGGGCATACTCCGTGCCGCCGACGCTCGTGCGAACCTGATAGTTCTTGTTGGACGCGGTGGGCGTGACAACGACGCCGCTCACGTCCGCGGGGATGGTCAGGGTGTACTCGTGCGTGTCCTTGTCAAAGGCCTTGTCCAGCGTACCGGCGTTGAACGCAACATTCTTGACGGTCTTGTCGGTGTTTCCCCAAATGCCGCCGAGATCCTCACCGTAATTGCAGGTATACATGATGCGAATCTCGTCACCGGCCTTCAGCGTACCCTTCGCGGCGGTGAAGGCTCCGAAGCCCTCGTTCGTGAACCAGTCGTTCAGTGTACCCATCCAGCCGGACATGGCGCCGCCTGCGCCGGCCTTCAGGCTGTTGATCTCGGTGATGTAATTGCTCTCCGCGCCGGACTGGGGATAGCTCCCCAGCGCGTCGACCATGCAGCTCATCATGGTGGAATCCGATTTCAGATCCACCCATTTGTCGACCAGCGTCCCCGTCCAGGGGGCGTCTGCGGCCGTGTAGGTCGTGTTCTCCACGATCACGCGGACCTGGTCGGCATGATCTGCTGCGAATGCAGCCGTCGGCAGCAGGCTGAACGCCAGCACCAACGCCATCAGCAGGGAAATAATCCGTTTCTTCATACTGATGAATCATCCTTTCTTGTGTGATTGATGTATTTCAAGGCGTGTGCGTGCCTTAAAAACAGAAAAAAGCGCCCGGCCGCTATCCGGCAGCCGGGCGCAATGAAAACAGCACTGCAGTTCGGCTTCGGTGATGGCGAAGACCCAGGCACAGCACTCGGCGTATCTGACTGATCCCGCTTGCGCGGGCTTCACAGTGACCGTCTCGTGGGGAATCGCACCCCGTTCCGCCGCCGGAGGCACAGAAATGCTCCCGGACGAACTGCCCTGTCTTTATATATTGAGTATGATAGCATCATTGTAGCCGATGCGGCGCAAAAAAGCAAGGGGGAAAACCCGCATTTTGGCGAAATCCGCCCGCATCACTTCGCGTGGACGTTGATGAACTCCGCGCGCAGCTTGGAGTAGAGGATGGTCTGGCTGCTGTAAAGCCCGCAGTAGCCAGAGAGCAGATAGCTCACGGCGCAGGCCATCGCGAAATAGAGCAGCCCGCCCGAGCCGAACAGCTCGATCGAGAGGATGACCGACGCGATCGGGCAGTTCACCGCCCCGCAGAACACGGCCACAAGGCCCACCGCGGCGGCAAAGCCCGGCGGCAGTCCCAGCAGTGACCCCGCCACGCAGCCGAACGTCGCACCCACGAAGAACGACGGCACAACCTCGCCGCCCTTGAAGCCGAAGCCGATCGTCACGGCCGTGAACAGCAGCTTGAGCACCCACGCCCAGCCGGAAGCCTCTCCCGCGACGGCGCGCTCGATGACGTCCATGCCCGCGCCGTTATAGTCGCCCGTGCCGACGAGCTTCGTCAGTGCGATGACGATGCAGCCGCCCACGACCGCGCGCAGCCACGGATTCTTGAGGTACTTCTCCGCCAGCCGCTCCGTTCGGTGCAGCCCCTGGCAGAACAGGATGCTCACCACCGCGCAGCCGATGCCGAGCGCGAGCACGAGCACCATCGTCCACGCGCTCAGCGCAGGCGCCGTCACGGTAAAGCGCGTCGGCGGGACGCCCATCGCGAGCGAAACGAGATACCCCACCATCGCCGAGGTGATGCACGGCACCAGCCCCGCGTAATACAGCACACCCACGGAGATAACCTCGAGGGCGAAAACCGTGGCCGTGAGGGGCGTTCCGAACAGAGCCGAGAACACGCCCGCCATGCCGCACAGCGTCGCCAGCGGCAGATCCTTCTCCCCGAGGTGCAGGAGCTTGCCCGTCTCGTGGCCAATGCCGCCGCCGATCTGCAGCGCCGCACCCTCGCGCCCGGCGCTGCCGCCGCACAGGTGCGTAAGCACTGTGGCCAGAAAAATAACCGGCACCAACTGCACCGGTACGTCCTTTCCGAAGTGGACGGATTCAATGACGGCGTTCGTGCCCTTGCCCCAGACGCCAGCCGCCTTATAGAGCCACACAATCACAAGTCCCGCGAGCGGCAGCAGATAGAGGATCCACGGGTAGCGCAGCCGCTCAGACGTCGCATAGTTGACGCCGATGTGGAACAGCGATCCCACGAAGCCGCCGACCGCGCCGATCAGCGCCCCGAGTACCAGCCATTTGGCCAGCACAACCACATATCCCGCCATGTGCTTGATTCTTGCCGCAATCCGCTCCACCGTCAGTTCCTCCACTTTTTGGAATGTCTCTGTCCACTTATAACACGTTCCGCCCCCGCTGTCAACCGCCGGGGCGGAAATCCCCGGTGGGCGTGGTGTTCTGGCGGGGAATTGGTGGGCGAATCGGCGTGTTCTGCCAAATCTCCCCGCAATAAGCCCCGTATAATCGAGCAAGAAGTACAAAAATACCCCGCCGGGAAATTCCCCCTTGCAAAGGCACTGCGTTCGTGTTAAGATACGTTTATAATTGAATCACCCCACTGAACCGCCCGGAATGCAAAGACCGGACGGGGAGGGGACTCTGGAGAATCCCATTGAATTGGGTGCCGAAGGTGCAAGGCGCTGGTGCGCTGAATCTCTCAGGCAAAAGGACGGAGCTGACAAGTAATCATTACTTGCCCCCCTGACTTTCTCCAGAGTCGCTGTTCCACAGCGGCTCTATTTTTTATGTAAGGAGAAAAAAGCCATGATCGAATCCACACTGTTTCCCATCGTTTCCAAGATCAACGAGTATCTCAGCAGCTACATCCTCATCTTCCTGCTGGTAGGCGTAGGCCTGTGGTACTCCATCCGCACCCGCTTTGTGCAGGTACGCTGCTTCGGGGAGGGCATGAAGAAATTTTTCGGCGAGCTGAACCTCCGCGGCGGCGCGCAGAAAAGCGGTATGACCTCATTTCAGGCGCTGGCCACCGCCATTGCCGCGCAGGTGGGTACCGGCAACATCGTAGGCGCCTCCGGCGCCATCCTCACCGGCGGCCCCGGCGCCATCTTCT
>OFMU01002008.1_pt1 | contig 11589 bp, 11 predicted proteins | sample 1541861 | NCBI WGS metagenome assembly OFMU01 (sample SAMN04209238, study PRJEB22552) | human gut metagenome | biome: gut; material: feces | host: Homo sapiens | place: USA: Oklahoma
ATCAGTACACGGTCAGCGACGCCATCGCCCGCTCCGGCAGCAACTGCGGCTGGTACATCACAAGCGGCAAGGAGCCCTACGGCGGCGTGCAGTACGGCTACAAGGCCGCAGTTGCCGGCAAGTCCAAGGATCCCTGCGCCACCTCCATCGAGGGGCTGGCCAAAAAGATGGGCTGCGACCCGGCGACGCTGCAGGCGACCTATGACCGCTACTGCGAGCTGGTCGAACGTGGCGTCGACGAGGATTTCGGCAAGCCGGCCGAGTTCCTGCACCCGATCAAGGGACCCAAGTTTGTCGCCCTGCGTCTGCATCCGTGCGTGACCGTCACGTTCGGCGGTCTCGAGACGGACATCTCCGCGCGCGTCATGAAGCCCGATGGCTCCGTGATCCCGCACCTGTATGCTGCGGGTGAGGTCGCCGGTACCGGCATGTACGGCACGCAGTACCCGACCTGCGGCACGTCGATCGGCAGCGCCCTGTTCTACGGGCGCATCGCCGGCCGCGCCGTCACCGATCAGGCGCTGCTGTGACGCGCCCGACGGCATCCAAGCCTGATTTTGAGCGCCTCAGAGTTGACTCTGAGGCGCTTTTTGTACCGGAAAGGAAATGCTCTTCTTAATTAAGCAGCCGCATCGAAAACCCCCGTACCTCTGAGCGTGATGACTGTGCTCAGATAGGCGGCATCAAATAGCGTTTCAACAATTGCCTGCATAGTTTAGTCTCCTTTTTCGTCCTGGAATGCTGTTTTCTCTTCGCCGGCGGCGATGGCCGCCCTGACGAACTGATAACCGAAGCGAATGCCGGCCGTCAGCAGCGAAGCGCCGAGGCCGGTATAGAACACCGCGATGAAGCGATCCGGCGCGGTACCGCTCGAACGCAGCCAGATACCGCCGCTCATCATCACGGCCATGATGATGAAGGACTTCACGTCGAAGAACTTGAGGAAGAAATGACGCTCCTCCTCATAGCCCGTGATCCGGGCCGTGTGCTTTTTGACCAATCTGCCGAATATGAAATACTGGAACACGGCAAAGGCCAGCGCTGACAGCACGAAATTCAGTGCGCTCAGATAAGCGGGATAAGCCAGCACCCCGAGGCGCAGGATGTTAACGCCCGCCGCCCCCCACACGAGACAGGCGATGAGCAGCAGTGTGTTGCGTTTGACTTTCATGACATTCGACCTTTCTATGTGAACAGTGTTCATTTTGCAGTTTGAAATTGCCCGCCGCAAGGCGGGCTTTGGATTTAATACAGCGTTCTGCGCACGATCTCCAGCACGGCAGCGGGATCGCAGTCCTGCCGCAGCATGGCCGAGAGCATCTGCGAAAAGAGCACATCCGCAAACCGCTCCACGGTGAAGGTGTCCGTAAAGGCGTCCGGCCGGATCTTCGCGTCGCGCCTGAGCACCGCGCACAGCCCCGCCAGAATATGCCCCCACGTCTGCTGCATGCGCCGCTTGCCGTCGGGCCGCTCGTCGCGCAGGAAGCCGATGGAGTGCAGGGTGAAAAAGCCGGGGTACTGCTCACAGCCGTAGGCGATGCGTGTGTACATCCACGTGACGCACGTCTGCACATCCTGAAACACGTCCGCGTCATCCGGGCGGTGGAAGATCTCCTGCCAGACGCTGCCGACCGTTTCGCTCAGCAGCGCAGCCTTGGAATCAAAGTAATTATAGATCGAGCCCACCGATACGCCGCAGGCCGCGGCGACCGAGCGGATGCTGACCGAGGACCACCCCTGCTGCCGGATCAGCTCCCGGCTGGTTTTCAGGATCTCCTCTTTGGATGTGACCGCTGCGTTCATACAAGCACCTCAACTTGAACTGTGTTCATGTTCGAGCATCATTATACGCAGATCCCGTCGGAAGTCAAGTACCAAAACCGACAAAAAGCCATACGCCTCCCGGCCCATTCCACTGCCCCTTGCATGCACGACAGCGAAGGCACACAACGCGCCTTCGCTGTCGATATCCGTTTTCAGTGCTCCCGCGCTGCTGCGCGGATATGCGCCCGACCCCGGCAGCAGCCGCTGCCGGCCAAAGGGGCATGCCGTCCACCGCCTCTACAGATCGCGGAATACGTCGATCATCCCCGCAAACCACGACAGCTCGCCTGCAAAGCGGCGGCGCAGCTGCGCCGGGTCTTCATTCCCCTTGCCGACATCGAAAAAGCCGCGTCCGCTATGAACGGCAAGGTACAGTCTGCCATCACGATTGAGATTCACGGCAAATTTCCCGAAGGCGGAATCCGCCAGCGTCAGGATCCGCGCCGCACGGTCGGGCATCAGGATGCGCAGAGCGGCGGCTTCATCGCCGCAGCTCACGCAAAAGCGCCTGTCAAAGTCCTCATTGCCCGTTCTGACGGTTTTGACGCTCAGAAACCTGTCCAGCCCCTCTCTCGGCCAGATGGTCAGCCATGTGGGAAACGCGCAGCTGAGTTCACACAGCAGCCACTGGCCGGTATAGACCTCATGCTCGGTTTTCTCCCACTGTCCGCTTTCCTCGCGCTGAAACGCGTCCACCTCCGTCAGCTTGACGGTGCACAGCTCCGTAGTCAGTCCCTGATATGTCCCGCGCATGTACCCGCTGCCGCTGCAATAGCTGTGGCCGGGCAGCGGGATGTTCGTGTCCTCGGCGTTGAGAAGATGCGCAGCGGGATCGATCTGCACATTTTCGAACACGGCGCTCACAACATCCGGCGCGATTGCCCGGAAGGCCTGCTGCCCCGCCTGTTCTCTGGTTTTTCTCTGTATCGTCTGCCCCAGCGCGAGGATCACGCCGCCCAAAATGACCGGCACAATGTTGCCGCCCAGGACCATGCCCGCCACAGCGATGACCACTCCCACCAGAGAGAGGAGTCTGCCGGCCAGTTTGCCGCTCTTGTGCCTGCGCAGCTGCTGCGAGAGCGCCTCGTCTGTCATGCTTCTGTTCTTTTCTTCCATACCCTTCTCCTTATTCCGCCGCACCGGTCAAAGCCGGGCTCGCCTTGAGCTGATCCAGCACACAGCACATCTCCTGCAGCGAACGGACGTAGCTCCGACGCACCGCGTCAAGCTCGCGCAGGTCCACGCTGCCCGCAACTGCAGCAAAGGCGTAGTCCGTCTCCAGCGCCAGCGAAAAGGTGTTTTCCCGCCAGCAAAGTCTCAGCAGCTGCCCTTCGACGCTGCGGTCGAACGCCGTCAAAAACCCGATCGTCTGCGGTGTCAGCAGACGGACGGCGTCTTGCGGATGCTCCGCTGTGACGCAGAAGCTGCGGTCGAACGCCGCGTGCCCCGTCAGGATGCCGCGGGGACTGTCGGCCGTGCGCGCGGCCGCAAGCACAGGCGATACGGCGGAGGCACGCGCCGCACAGCGCAGGACAAGCCCGCGGAAAACCACGCTGCTGCAGGTCTCGAAGCCCTCATGGGGCGTCCCTCTCTGATACACATGATCCAGCCGCACATTTGCGGCGGAAAAATGCACACCGCCATGCTCCCCCTCGTGGAAGTTTTCCACGCTGCATGTCTCCCATTCGCCGTCCAGCAAATGCAGTGCCCTCATGAACGGCTCGTCAATGCGCATTTCCGGCGTGTGGATATCCGGGCCGAAGGTTTTCTCCCATTCCGAGCGGAAAAAGTCTCCCAGCTGCTCGTGCATCAGCGCTTTCAGCTTTTTTTGTGCCCCGCCGCCGAAAACGACCGCACAGCAGACCCCGCCGAAAAACAGCACCGTCACAAGGATCGCCCTGAGCAATGCAGCCTGCACCGTAAAAAAGCAAACGGTACCGCTCACTGCGCCGGCCAGCCCCACCAGAAGCCAGGCGGCAGACCGCCTCTGGAGGCCGCCGAGCCGCTTTGACAGCTCCGCATCCGTCATGCGTCCGGCATCCGGCGCGGCAAAAGCGCTGCGTTTTTTGTCCATCGCCGCACCGCCCTCAGTCGCAGAGGTCGAAAAACAGGCAGCTGTAGGGGTCTAAGGTATCAATGTCCATAATGGCCGACTCCGGACAAATGCTGTCGAGCTGCATGCGTTTGGCACTCTCCTTGTAGGTCAGCGGCTGTGCCTCGGCGGCAAAGATCAGCCCGTTATAATCCTCCGGGATATAGACCACATAGCTTTTGGTCAGAACCTGCGCCCAGTCGCTGACGTTATACTCCCACTCGGTCGAATAGGCGAATTCAATGAGATAGCTGCTGCCCTGCCAGCTGATGGTGTAGAGATAGTAGTTTTCTCCGCGCTGGCTGTTTCCGTAGGCCGTTGAGGCGGTGAGCCACGTGCCGGTATAATAGTCATAGAGCTCGCTGCTCGTGACGGTGATGTACTGCTGGTCGAAATACGGAATGGCGCCCTCCGGGATGTAGCAGATGGCATCAAAGTGCAGCTCGCGGATGCCGTCGTGGGTGTAGTCACCGTTTTTGACGATCTCCCAATAGCAGTCGTCGGTGTTGTAGCCGTCACCGAGGCCGGAATAGCTGCAGACCCCGTCCTCGAGCAGGAACGTGCCCATCTCCACGGCGGCATTGATCTGAAGGCCGTTTCTTGTGAAATACGGCTGGCCGCTCAGCGCGCCGCCGACCGCGACCGTGGACAGATCCTCCCGGAAGACATAGCGCTCGACCGGGTCCCAGATCCAGATCATCTCGGTCGTGTCGCCGCTCTTGTGCAGGAAACGCACCAGCACGTCGCTCTCGCCGTCGCCGTCGATATCGTCAAAGGAGATAGCGTGAAACGCCTCCTCCGCATCGGGGATGCTCACGGGAAAAGACACGCTGTCGAACAGCACCTGCTCCGGCATGTCCCGGTAGAACGCCGCACTGCTCTCACTCACCGTGACCAGCACATCCACGCTGTCACCGTCATGGGTGATGGTGCCGCTGTCGACCACCGCGCCGCTGGCGCGCCAGTCGTCTCCTGCAGTGTCGTCGGATTTGCCGCAGGCGGCGGCGCTCAGGCACAGCGCCAGCGCCAGCGCAGAGGCAATCAGATGTCTCCATCGTTGTTTCATGATCCTGTCCTTCCTTTCTGTCTCTTTGTCCGATGACAAATGCCCTTGCCGTCACGCCATTTTCTGATAATAATCGTACTCGCCGCCCCAATACATCGTACTGCTGTCGATGAGGGTGAAATCATAGGTAACATCTGCAAATCTCGTGGAAACGGCGTAATACAGCGTCTCCTCGCCGCTGCGCTCCACCTGAATCGTGCCGCAGTCCACCATGGTGGGATCGCCATCGCCGCCGGGACGCTCCATCAGCTCCCATCCGCCGGCCTGATCGATCACGAGGATGCTGGGCGCGTCGGCCTCGGCATCCAGATACCATGTGCCCGCCAGCGTCTCAAAGCCGGTGTCGCCGGTCGTCTCCCCCGGTAGGTCGCCGCTCACCTTCGCAAACGTGCCGAGGCTCACCACGTCCAGCGCGCCGGCCTCGTCGAGCCGGCTGCGGTAGGCAACGCCGTCGTGCTCGTTGTAAAAATAATCACAGCCGTAGTCCGGAACGAACTGGATAAAGCCGCTGGCGGTCACCTCGTCACCGGCGTCGTAGAGCGCAAAGCGCACCTCGTCGCCGTCGCCGCCAGCTTCAATGAGCATCGTGCTGCCGTCGTCGCCCGCCCACGTGCCGCCGTAGTCAGACAGTCTCGCCATCCGCTCGCTGTCCTTGACCATGCCCTCAAAGGAATCGGGCGCAGCATCCGTGTCGGTGTCGGTATCGCCGCCGCTTCTGCAGGCGGCCAAGCTCAGGCACAGCGCCAACAGCAATGCGGGAAGCAGGTATTTTATAAAGCGTCTCATTGTGTGTTTCTCCTTTTTCAAATCAACTGTGTCAATGCTCCTGTTCCGCCATGGACAATATCTCATCGTGGCTCAGCTCCACATCACCGAAGCGGACAAAAATGCCGTTGGTCACGGCGCTGCCCCACACCTGCGGATCAGAAAGTGCGCAGAAGCGCGTTTTGTCCAGATACGGCTTCATGTCCAGCAGGAGCCGGCTTCCGGACACGAAATCGACCTGCAGAACATAGTCAGGCAGCGGCATGACCGCTGTGAGATATCTTCGGTTCAAGTGCGTACCCTCCTTTCCGCAAAAATAAAAGATCCACCGTACAAGCATTGTACGGTGGATGCGGCGGGAGAACCATTAACCAAAGGTTAGGTCTTTTCATGCAGCAGCGCGGCAAGCTGTGCACGCTTGGTGCGGGTGTCTCCCTCAATATGGAGTTTGGAATAGATCTGATTCACATACTGCTTGACGCTTCCCTCGGAGAGATAGCACTTTTGTGCGATCTCGCGGTTGCTCAGGCGCTGCACCATCAGCTCCACGATCTCAAATTCCCGCGCCGTCAGTGCGCGGAAGGCCGCTGGACGGAGACGCTCTGCGCCTCGCGCCTGCGCCGCTTCGCCGAGTGCGGTGATCCTTGCGGCAAAAGCAGATCGCGTTTCCCATGCCAGCAAGGGCTTCAGGAGGCTGTAGTTTTCCGCGAACGGCATCACAAGGCCGTCCGGCCCGGCGTCCGAAAGCGCCTTTTGCAGCCATGTGTGCGCCGTCTCGGGCTTGCCCAGTCTGGCATACGCCGCTGCCGTCTGGATGCGGATGTGCAGCGCCACCAGCGCGTAGTGCATCGCCTCGCACGCCGCCAGCAGCTCTGCGCTGCGCACCACCACCTTGGCATACGCCCCCTGGGCAAGATACACCTGGTTTTCGATCATTTCCATCATGGGCTTGCCCGGCGCGAGCAGATTGATATCAGAGAGCCGGTGCTGCGAAAAGATTTCCGGAATCTTGTCCGTTTCGCCCCGCAGCGAATGATAATAGGCGCTCGTGGCGCTCCAGATGTTGATCCATGATGCGTCATGATAGCGCAGCAGCGCCGCATAGCGCTCAGAGAAGGTGTAGCGCCGCTCCACATCGGTGTGCAGCGAGAGCCGCCATGACAGGAAGTCACAGCAGAGCGCCATATTGATCTGCCCGTTGCCGCCGACCTGCGCATACGCGCGCTCCAGCTCGATGTGCGCGTCGGTAACGTGTCCCTGATAAAACAGCGCCTCCGCGCGCATAATGGTCTCCGCGCCCTGCCCGTGATGGTTCGTGACCCGATAGTAATGGGGCATACACTCGTCCATCTCGGCCAGCTCGCTTTCCAGCTCTCCCGGCGCGCGGTGGAACATCATCAAAACGGACGGCGAGCCAAAGGTCCAGCCGCCGCCGGACTGGATGCTGATAGCGGGGCGGGACATCCGGCTGCTGGCGCTGCGGTGCAGGCGGCTCATGGCGCTGATGTCGTTGTAGCAGAGGAAGCTCAAAATGAGATCGCATTCGCCCAGCAGGTTGCCGCGCTCCTCCTCCGGCATCTCCGGATGCTCCTCGATGGCCGTCAGCAGCAGGGCCTTCAGCTCCAGCATCTTTGGGATCTGCCGCCATGTGAACATCCTGCGCATCAGCACCAATATGGCAAAGGGATCGGCCTTGAGCGTTTCGGCCGGACATTTGTCCAGCGCCTCAAGTACATCCTCCGGCTTCAGCGATGCCAGCAGGATGCCCGCATCGCTGCGGATGACCCGCAGCAGCGCAGCGTAGTCTTCGCTCCTCCGGTAGGCGGCGATGGCGTGCAGATACTGTTCGTGCTGCTCATACCAGCTGCCGAAGCGCTGCCAATACAGCCGCTGCGTTTCCGGCTCCATCGTCAGAAAGCTCCGCTCGGCACACGCTTTCATCATATGGTGGAAGCGATAGGCCGGCCCATCCGGCAGGCGCGCGACGAAGGCGTTCTGCTCTGTGAGCCGGGAGAGGATCTGCCCCGCGTCCGCATCGCCCGTGATATACTGCGCCATCTCCACGGTAAACTCATCGGCAAGCCCCATAACCGCCAGAAACTGCCGCTGCTTTTCCGGCAGCGGATCGATCATGGCAGCGGTAAAAGTGGCATAAATGTCGGAATGGCGGCTGGGCAGCACACCGCGCTCGGAGAGCGTGCGCAGATTCAGATACACGGCGGAAAACCAGCCCTCGCTGGAATAGAGAAGGCGTTCGACCTGCGCATCGGAAAGCTCCGTGCCGCAGCGGTGCGCATAAACGGCAAGCTCCGTATGGTTAAGGCGCAGCTGCTCCGTGCCGATCTGATACACCCGCGCCCCCAGCCGCACCACCTCCGCAGCAGGCAGAAAGCGATCCCGGCTGGCAACGATCAGATGCACATTCGCCGGAAGCCGGTTTGCCAGCATACACAGAAACAGCGATGCGCGCTGATCCGTCAGCAGGTGAAAATCATCGATGAAGAGATAACAGGCCGTCTCGCCCGCCAGCGCATGGCACAGATCATCTATCAGCAGGCCGCCGCCCGCCGCGTCCGTCGGGCAGGGATATTCCCGCAGGAAAGGAAAGCCCGCGCGGGCAAACGCCTCCTGTGCGCTTTTCCAGAAGATCGCAAGGTTGTCGGAATATACGCTGATGCGGATGCTGTGCAGGGGCTCCGCTCTGGCGCGCTCACCGAGATACCAGTTCACCGCCGTGGTCTTCCCGTAGCCCATGGGCGCGACCACCGTGGTCATGGCGCAGCGGGAGATGGGCCGCAGGCTCTCCTGCAGCCGCTCGGATATGTAAACGGTGTTCAGATTCCACTTCGCTTTTGGCATCCTGCATACCTCCAACGATGCATTCTTCCGCAGATTCCGGCGCGGCCGATCCTGCGTTTGCTTTGATTATATCATGCGGATCTGCACACGAAAAGCCCATCTTGTCCGTAAAAATGGACACCCGTAATAACGCCCCCCGCACGGCAGCGCAGCCGCCGTCCGCTCTCGCCGCCTCTTGCAAAACGCGAAAAAGTACAGTATAATGAACGCAGGGTCATTGCATTGCTGCAGAAATGCAGCTATTTTAAGGCATACCAGTTAGTCTAATCTAACTTCGACACATTTCAGACCGGTCAGATCAGGTGAACGATAAAATACTACGAAAAGGCGGTGCAACAAATGGAAGTCTTTCTCGGAATACTGATTCCCTTTCTCGGCACAACACTGGGTGCTGCCTGCGTATTCTTTATGAAAAAGTCGCTGGGCGATCTGGTTCAGCGCTCTCTTGCCGGCTTTGCCGCCGGAGTGATGGTGGCGGCCTCGATATGGAGCCTGCTGATCCCCGCCATTGCACAGTCCGATCACATGGGGAGGCTGTCTTTTCTCCCCGCGTTGGCCGGCTTTTGGGCCGGGGTGCTGTTTTTGCTCCTGCTCGACCGGCTGATTCCCCACCTCCATGTGGGCAGCGATCAGGCCGAGGGGCCGAAGAGCAAACTGGGCCGAACGACCATGATGGTGCTGGCAGTGACGCTGCACAACATTCCGGAGGGCATGGCGGTGGGCGTCATGTACGCGGGGTTTCTCGCGGGGAACACGCAGATCACGGCGGCAAGTGCACTCGCTTTGTCGCTCGGCATCGCCATTCAGAACTTTCCCGAAGGAGCGATCATCTCCATGCCGCTCCGGGCGGAAGGCATGCGTAAGGGCAAGGCATTTGGGGGCGGTGTGCTTTCCGGTGCCGTCGAGCCGATCGGCGCAGTGCTGACCATCCTCGCCGCGCAGCTTGTGATCCCGGCGCTGCCATATCTTTTAAGCTTTGCAGCCGGTGCCATGCTCTATGTTGTGGTAGAGGAGCTGATCCCCGAAATGTCTCAGGGAAAGCACTCCAACCTCGGAACAGTTTTCTTTGCTGTCGGTTTCAGCGTGATGATGACGCTGGATGTGGCGCTGGGATAGACGCGAGGGTGCAGCAATCTTTGCCGTCGCCGGCTGCACCTTGATTCTACCAATCCCGCAAAACCCTGAGGCCGGTGTATTTCCGAACTGAGGGAGGTTCGTTTTTGGTGCAACATGGGTGCAACATCACAGGGCATTTTATAGCCGAAAACAGCCTAAATCGCGCCTAATTTTTTACAGCTGCAATGGCGAAGAAAAACCATGTAGCCATTGAAACTACAGGGTTTTTAGGTGGTACGCCCGAGCGGATTTCCCCTCTCGGGGATAAACCTCGAATCCGCGGCGCACAGCAAAAAAAACCTGCCTCACGGCAGGTTTTTTCGTGGTACGCCCGAGCGGATTTCCCCTTTCGGGGATAAACCTCGAATCCGCGGCGCACAGCAAAAGAAACCTGCCTTACGGCAGGTTTTTTGTGGTACGCCCGAGCGGATTTCCCCTCTCGGGGATAAACCTCGAATCCGCGGCGCACAGCAAAAAAACCTGCCTCACGGCAGGTTTTTTGTGGTACGCCCGAGCGGATTCGAACCGCTGGCCTACAGAGTCGGAGTCTGTCACTCTATCCAGCTGAGCTACGGGCGCATATTCAGCAGGAGATATTATAGCAAAGTCCGGACAAAATGTAAAGCAGGATTTTCTGTTCCCATTTGACGGCGGATATGCTATACTGGTCGCAAGAAACCTGTATCGGAAGGACACACCCTCTATGAACCATAAACGCCTGCATACCCGCCTGCTCGCGCTGCTGCTGTGCTGCGCGCTCGTGCTGCCGCTGAGCGCCTGCGGCGAGGCAAAAAGCACCACGCAGCAGATCTTTGCCATGGACACCGTCATGGACCTGACCGCCTACGGCAAGAAGGCCGACGACGGCATCAACGCCGCCATCAGCATCATCAACAGCATGGACACGCTGCTCGACCCGGAAAACGAGCGCAGCAAGACCTATGAGATCAACCACGCCATGGGCGGCTCCGTCGTCGTCAACGAGCAGATCGCCAAGATGCTGCGCACGGCGCAGACGGTATACGAGCGCTCGGACGGCGCGCTCGACCTGACGACCTACCCCCTGAGCAAGCTCTGGGGCTTCATCGACCAGAACTACCGCGTGCCGCCGGACGCGGAGATCGAGCGTCTGCTCCCGTGCGTGGACATGAGCAAGGTACAGCTCTCGAGCACGGACGACAGCGCGAACTCGCTCGTGACCATGCCGGCGGACATGTCGCTGAGCTTCGGCGCGGTGGCCAAGGGCTGTGCGTCGGACTATGCCATTCAGGCCATGCGCGCCGCCGGCGTCACGAGCGGCGTGGTGTCCCTCGGCGGCAACGTGCAGACGCTCGGCAAAAAGCCGGACGGCAGCGACTGGAACATCGCCGTACAGGATCCGAACGACACCGGCAGCTATCTCGGCTACCTCACCGTGGGCGAGACGGCCGTCATCACCTCCGGCAGCTACCAGCGCTTTTTCACCGAGGGCGGGCAGAAATACCACCACATTCTCTCCCCCAAAACCGGGCGGCCGGTGAACAACGGCCTGCTGTCCGTGACGATCGTGTGCGAGGACGGCACGCTGGCCGACTGCCTGTCGACCGCGATGTTCGTGCTCGGGCCGCAGGCGGCGCTCAACTACTGGCGCACCTACGGCGGGTTTGAGATGGTGCTCGTCAAGTCCGACGGCCATGTCATCCTCACCAACGGCCTGTACGGAAAATTCACGCCCAACGGCGACAACTATGTCGTCCAGTATGAAAGCTGATGGATAGGAAACTGCAAGATCGGGAATTTTTCCGGCGCGACGTACTCTGCGTCGCGCCGGACCTGGTTGGGCGCATTCTGGTGCGCCGGCTGCCGGACGGCACGCTGCTGCGTGCGC
>OFMU01002014.1_pt1 | contig 11568 bp, 10 predicted proteins | sample 1541861 | NCBI WGS metagenome assembly OFMU01 (sample SAMN04209238, study PRJEB22552) | human gut metagenome | biome: gut; material: feces | host: Homo sapiens | place: USA: Oklahoma
CGAGAAAAAGGCTCCGAGAAACATAATTTCTCGGAGCACTATGTCTACAGTCTGAGAGGTGCAGTTTACTGCACCTCGTCTTTTTATATAAACTAAATTCAGCCACAGAGTAAGGGACGTGCGCCGCGGGCAGGGGGAGGGCACAGGCATACTTCCGCAAGAGCGCATAGCGAAGCTGCTTAGAGGCTGTAGAATTGTGCTACGAAGCACAGAAATGCCCCGGCATGGAAGCCGGGGCAAGGAGCTATTGAGCCATGGATGGCGAGTAGCGACGGTTTCGTCAGGCATAGAAAACCAAAATCACAATTCGTACAGCCACTTAGCAGCGAAGCGTAGCTCACGCGGAAGTATGCCTGTGCCCTCCCCCTGTCCGCGGCGCACGTTCCGACCTAATAAAAAAATAAAGAAAAATGCAAAAACCCCTTGAAAAGTACCACGATTCATGTTATTATCTAAACTCGTGATATAAAATTCCTTGCTCATAATCAGATTTATGAGCCAGAGACCAAAAGGAGGTAACATTCGCATGAACAAATATGAATTAGCACTCGTCGTTAGTGCAAAGATCGAGGATGATGCGAGAACAGCAGTAGTCGAGAAGGCAAAAGAGTACATCACACGTGCCGGCGGTACTGTTACAGAAGTTGAGGAGGCTGGTAAGAAGAGATTAGCTTACGAGATTCAGCACATGACTGAGGCCTTTTATTACTTCATCCAGTTCGATGCTGAGGGAACAGTCCCAGCAGAAATCGAGCAGGACGTTCGTATCATGGACAATGTTCTTCGTTTCTTATGCGTTAGAAAAGACGAGGCATAGTATAAGAAAATAGGAGATTGTATTATGAACAAAGTAATACTTATGGGTAGATTAACCAGAGACGCAGAAATCCGCTATGCCCAGGGGGACAACTCACTTGCAATAGCAAGATTTTCACTTGCAGTAGACAGACGCTACAGCAAGAATGCAGAGGAGCAGTCAACGGATTTCATCAACTGCGTAGCTTTTGGAAAGATAGCAGAATTTTTTGAGAGATTTGGCCGTAAAGGAACAAAATTTGTTGTTGAGGGCCGAATCCAGACCGGCAGCTATACAAACAAGGACGGACAGAAGGTATACACCACTGACGTCGTGGTTGAGAATGCAGAGTTTGCAGAGTCTAAATCAGCCGCATCAGGAAATGCAGGCGGATTTGCACCGGCAGACAGACCTGCACCTAGCCAGGCTGCTGGGGATGGCTTCATGAACATTCCGGACGGAATCGACGAGGAGCTTCCATTCAATTAGTAGTGTCCACGAGGACAAATATTCAAGGAGGTAACAAAAATGGCTTACAATAAATCAGCTGATGGTTCATCAATGAAGAGAAGACCAATGCGTAGAAGAAAAAAAGTCTGCGTATTCTGTGGAAAAGACAATGTCATTGATTACAAAGATACAAACAAATTAAAGAGATACATCTCTGAGAGAGGAAAAATCCTTCCACGCCGTATCACAGGAAACTGTGCAAAGCACCAGAGAGCTCTTACAGTAGCAATCAAGAGAGCACGTCATCTTGCTCTTATGCCATACGTTTGCGAATAAGATAAATGTATGATAAATCCCGACTACCGGATGGTGGTCGGGATTTTTTAGGTTAAAAATGTTTTATGTTTAAAAAATTAATATTTGTTGCATAATCAAATTACATAGTATAAAATGAATATAAAACAAATACTAATAAAAAGGGAGGGTTCAAATGGATACATACATTGTTTTCTGGTTGGCAGCCACCGTAGTTTTTGTTTTAGTTGAGCTTATGACAGTCGGGCTCACATCCATATGGTTTGCGGCAGGCTCATTTGTAGCGTTTATAATCGCACTGCTTGGCGGCAATGTCGTGGTTCAGGGAATTGCATTTATACTCGTTTCAGTCGTGCTTTTAGCTCTCACAAAGCCATGGGCCGGGAAGTACATCAATTCCAGGACAGTGAAGACAAACGTGGACAGTCTGGTCGGAGAAAGAGCTGTGCTCACCGAGGATGCTGACAGCATGAAGCAGACGGGAAAAGCCGTTGTAAACGGTCAGGAGTGGACAGTCAGACCGCAGGACGAGACCCAGGTCATAAGAAAAGGCGAGCTTATCGAGGTAGTGAAGATAAGCGGAGTAAAACTAATTGTAAAAAGGGTAAAGGAGGCTTAACCGGAAATGGAAGGATTAATAGCACTTGCAGTGTTACTCGTAATCGTACTTATAGTACTGGTAAACTGCATCAAAATCGTGCCACAGGCACATGCAATGGTAATTGAGCGTTTGGGAGGATATCTCACCACATGGAGCGTAGGACTTCACCTCAAGGTGCCATTTATCGACAGAATAGCAAAGAGAGTCATCTTAAAGGAGCAGGTGGTAGATTTCCCACCACAGCCTGTAATCACAAAGGATAATGTAACAATGCAGATAGACACTGTAGTATATTTCCAGATTACAGATCCAAAGCTCTACGCATACGGAGTAGAGAATCCAATCATGGCAATTGAGAACCTCACAGCCACAACACTTCGTAACATCATCGGAGACTTAGAGCTTGATGAGACACTCACCAGCCGTGAGACAATCAACACCAAGATGCGCGCAACACTCGATGTGGCAACAGATCCATGGGGCATCAAGGTAAACCGTGTCGAGCTCAAGAACATCATACCTCCAAAGGCCATCCAGGATGCCATGGAGAAGCAGATGAAGGCAGAGCGTGAGAGACGAGAGGCCATTCTTCGTGCAGAGGGTGAGAAAAAATCAACAATCCTTGTTGCAGAGGGAAATAAAGAGTCAGTCATCCTCGACGCCGAGGCTGAAAAGCAGGCAGCCATCCTTCGCGCAGAGGCAAAGAAGGAGGCAACAATCCAGGAGGCAGCAGGTCAGGCAGAGGCTATCCTCAAGATACAGCAGGCCAATGCAGACGGACTTCGCATGTTGAAGGAGGCAAATCCGGATAACGCAGTGCTCCAGATAAAGAGCCTGGAGGCATTTGCCAAGGCAGCAGACGGCAAGGCTACAAAGATAATCATCCCATCAGAGATTCAGGGGATTGCAGGTCTTACAAAGTCAATTGCAGAGATAGCTGCGGATAAGATTGAGAAGTAATTATATTTAATCAAAATGAATACCGGAAGATGAGAGCACACAAAAAGCATCGCATGTATCGTATCAGATATATGCGGTGCTTTTTAGACTGCACAGAATTGTATTAAGATTCTCTCTGCTACACAGAAATGCCATATATTCCTCATAATCATAACTACGGTTCACACCTAACAGTGTGAACAGCAACGATTTGAGTATAACTGATTGAGTATAACTGATAAATATAGTACTAGGAATAATCCCCACAAAGTGGTATACTCTCTAGTAGGTATATCAATCGATGCGGGCTGCACAAAGGTGTGGCCGGTAACTATTAATTTGTAGTACATTCTCGAAACCGCAACCGTTGCACCGGCAGCATCAGCGCAACGCAGCGGGGATAAGGAGAGTAAAATGAAGAAAAAAATAAAATTCAAGGGCAGGCTGAAAAGCTACATGTGCTGGCCGCTATATCTGACGTTTGTGTGGATATGTGCTGACGGAATAGCACTGCGCTATGACAGAAGGCTTGGCTATGGCATGGTAGGCTTTACAGTGTTTTACTTTGCGCTCGTGCTGTTTTTGTATGTCAGAAGCAAGTCAGTCGTTGCAAATGAGCTGATAAGCTTTGCAACACAGTATTCATCGGTGCAGAAGAGGCTGCTTAATGAGTTTGAGGTGCCGTATGCCCTGCTTGAATACTCCGGCAAGATACTCTGGGTAAATGACAAATTCGCAGAGCTAATGGGTGTGGATAAAAAATATCACAAATCCATCACGACACTTTTTCCGACAGTGACCAGAGAGCTTCTCACCAAGAGTGATGCGCCGACAGACTTCAAGATAGTAAATGAGGAGGAGGACAGCATAGTCAGACTGTCCGTCAAGCGAATATATTTCAACTCTATCGCAGAGGAAAATGAGATAATCGACACAAATGAAGCAGACCAGTTTTTGACGGCGCTGTATGTATTTGATGAGTCGGAGCTTTATCACTGCAAGAAAGAAATCACAGAGCAGAAGCAGGTCTCAGCGCTTGTGTATATCGATAACTATGATGAGGCACTTGACAGCATAGAGGACGTAAAGAGGTCACTGCTCGTTGCACTTATCGACAGGCGTGTAAACCAGTATTTTGCCAAGTATGACGGACTTGTCAGAAAGATAGAAAACGACAAATACTTCGTGGTGTTCAAGTACAAGTATCTTGACAGCATGAAGGAGGACAAGTTCAAGGTGCTCGATGAGGTCAAGGCTATAAAGGTCGGCAACGAGATGGCGGTCACACTCAGTATCGGAATCGGTATAAAGAGCGATAAGTATAATGAAAACTACGTATATGCGCGAAATGCCATAGACCTGGCCCTCGGACGAGGCGGTGATCAGGTAGTTATAAAGGATCATGACGATATCCTGTATTTTGGCGGCAAGTCAAAGCAGGTGGAGAGCAAGACAAGGGTAAAGGCGAGAGTCAAGGCACAGGCGCTTCAGGAAATCATTGAGACCTGTGAGAACGTGCTTATCATGGGACACAGCATCACAGATGTAGACTCGCTTGGAGCAGGCATAGGTATATACTGTGCAGCCAAGAATCTCGACAAAAAGGCACAGATAGTCATAAATGATCCGACAAGCTCAGTAAGACCTCTTATGGAGACATTTTCAGAGGCAAAGGGCTACCCTGCGGATATGTTTATAAACAGCGAAGAAGCTCTTGAGATGGTGAGCAAGGATACGCTTGTCATGGTGGTGGACACCAACAGGCCAAGCTACACAGAGTGTCCTGAGCTCCTCAGAAAGACAGGAAAGATAGTCGTATTTGACCACCACAGACAAAGCAGCGAGATAATAGAGAATCCTATACTCTCATATATCGAGCCGTATGCATCAAGTGCGTGTGAGATGGTTGCAGAGGTATTGCAGTACTTCAACGACGGAGTCAAGATCAATGCGACAGAGGCCGACTGCATCTACGCAGGAATCCTCATCGACACCAACAACTTTATGACAAAGACAGGCGTGCGTACATTTGAGGCGGCAGCCTTTTTGAAGCGCTCAGGCGCAGAGGTAACCCGCGTCAGAAAAATGCTTAGAAATGACATGGCATGCTACAAGGCAAGAGCCGAGGCAGTACGCCATGCAGAGGTATACAGGGGCTCGTTTGCCATATCGGTATGCCCTAGCGAGAATGTGGAGAGCCCGACAATCGTCGGTGCACAGGCAGCAAATGAGCTGCTCAACATAATAGGAATCAAGGCATCATTTGTGCTCACGGAGTACAATGACAAGATTTATATCAGCTCTCGTTCAATCGACGAGATAAATGTCCAGATAATCATGGAGAAGCTGGGCGGTGGCGGACACTTAAATGTGGCAGGCGCGCAGCTGACAGGCGTTACTATCGTGCAGGCGAAGCGCATGATACAGGATACACTGGACGAAATGCTAAAAGAAGGAGACATAGAAGAATGAAAGTAATCTTATTACAGGACGTAAAACCATTAGGCAAAAAAGGCGAGATAGTAAACGTGAGTGACGGCTACGCCAGAAACAATATCATACCTAAAAAGCTCGGAGTAGAGGCTACTCCAAAGAACCTAAATGACTTAAAGCTTCAGAACCAGCACGCTGACAAGGTAGCACAGGAAAACTACGAGAGTGCACTTGCGCTCGCAAAGGTCGTAGAGAGCACAAAGGTAGTAGTAAAGCTGCGCTCAGGAGAGGGCGGCAGGACCTTCGGCTCCATCTCCACCAAGGAGATTTCGGCTGCGGCAAAGGAGCAGCATGGCTTAGAGCTCGACAAGAAAAAGATGCAGCTTAACGAGTCAATCAAGGCACTCGGAAACTATGAGGTGCCTGTCAAGCTTCATCCAAAGGTAACAGCAAACCTCACAGTATCAGTAGTTGAAGGATAGGAGGAATCCCCTTGGAAGAAGCATTAATCAAACGAATAATGCCAAACAGCCTTGAGGCAGAGCAGTCCGTGGTCGGCTCCATGATTATGAGCAAGGATGCCATAGTGACCGCCAGCGAGATGCTCCTTAAGGAGGATTTTTATCATCAGCAGTACGGCATCATATTTGAGACCATGGTTGAGCTCTTTACAGAGGGGCAGCCTGTAGATCTCGTCACACTCCAGAACCGTTTAAAGGAAAAGGATGTGCCGCAGGAAATACAAAGCCTTGACTTTGTGCGAACTCTCGTCACCAGTGTGCCGACCTCTGCCAACATCAAGTACTATGCCAATATCGTAAAAGAAAATGCCATAAAGCGAAAGCTCATCCATGTGACAGAGGACATAGAGAACGAGTGCTACGCGGGCAAAGAATCTCTCGAGAGCGTACTCGACAAGACAGAACACGATGTATTTGAACTGCTTTCCACAAGGCAGACAGGTGACTACGTGCCAATCCGTACTGTAGTCATGAATGCCCTCGAGAAAATCGAAAAAGCAGCACAGCAGGAGGGCACAGTAACAGGAATCCCGACAGGCTTCATAGACCTTGACTACAGGACAGCGGGACTTCAGCCGTCAGATCTCGTGCTTGTGGCAGCCCGTCCGTCAATGGGAAAGACAGCCTTCGTCCTCAACATAGCACAGCATGTAGCATTTCACGCACATCTGTGTACAGCCATATTCTCACTCGAGATGTCGAAGGAGCAGCTCGTAAACCGTCTGTTCTCACTCGAATCAAAGGTAGATGCGCAGGCACTGCGTACAGGAAATCTGTCTGATGCCGACTGGGAAAAGCTGGTCGAGGGAGCCGGAATCATCGGAGACTCCGAGCTCATCATAGACGACACTCCGGGTATCAGCATATCAGAGCTTCGAAGCAAGTGCCGTAAATACAAGCTCGAACACGACTTAAAGCTCATCATCATCGATTACCTGCAGCTCATGACAGGCTCAGGACGAGGCTCAGAATCGCGTCAGCAGGAAATCTCAGACATATCGCGTTCGCTTAAGGCACTCGCCAGAGAGCTTTCAGTCCCTGTAGTGGCACTCTCACAGCTCTCACGAGCCGTAGAGCAGCGTCCGGACCACAGGCCTATGCTTTCTGACCTTCGAGAGTCAGGAGCTATCGAGCAGGATGCAGATGTCGTTATGTTTATCTATCGTGATGACTATTACAACAAGGACACCGAGCTCAAGGGTATCTCAGAGATCATCATCGCTAAACAGCGTAATGGTCCAATCGGCACCGTAAACCTTGCATGGCTGCCTGAGTACACGAAGTTTGCGAATCTGGAGCATTAAGACTAAAACACAAAAAGAATAAAGAGACAATCCATCCCGGCTTGCGTCATAGGATAAAGTTAAGTATCCTGATGTGGGCCGGGATTTTTCAAAATCTCTTTATACTTAAAAAGAGAAGAAAGCTATAAACTTTCCCGCAATTCATCCGATATATTCCTTAGAATAGGGTAAGAACAACAGTCAATTGCAACATATTTTCACACGGAGGTGTTAGAGATGGCAATAGAGGCAATCAAAGGTGCAGGAATGGTCTATCAGGGAAGTACATCAACTGCACAGATAAAGGAACAGGCACAGGGAAGGACAGAGGTGTCCAGTGCGGACAATCAGGTCGTGTCTGACAGCATCGCAAGGAATATTCAGGCGATGAATACTAAGGAAACAAGCGGTGATTCAGCCGGTGATGCCGGAGCGCAGGGACAGGCACAGCTTGCCGCACAAAAGCAGAATGAGAAGAATATGCAGCTTAAAAAGGCTGTGGATGATATCAACAAGAGCGCGTTGGCTGACCAGTCGGAGGCAGTGTTCGGCATCCATGAGAAGACTAACCGCGTGACAATAAAGATAGTTGATAAGAAGACAAAGGAAGTCATCAAGGAGTTTCCGCCGGAGAAGACGCTCGACATGATAGCGAAGGTCTGGGAGATGGCAGGACTCATGGTAGATGAGAAGAGATAGGAGGACACCATGGCAATCAGATTATCGGGAATGACATCAGGTCTGGATACAGATTCTATTGTAAAGGCAATGGTATCGTCATATACCACCAGAAAAGAGAAATATCAGAAGGCGCAGACTAAGCTTGAGTGGACACAGGATGCGTGGAAATCCCTTAATACCAAGGTGTACAGCTTGTACAGCAATATTTCCAATCTGCGATTTTCTACAGCATACAACTTAAAGAAGACATCAGTTTCGGATACTACAAAGGCCACAGTAAAGGCAGGCTCCGGTGCACCAAGCGGCACACAGTCGCTGAAAATCAAGCAGATGGCAAAGGCCGGATATATGACCGGAGCAGAAATTAAGGCAGACAGTGAGAAGACTACACTTGCCCAGCTCGGTTACACAGGTGGTGATGCCAAGCTTGAGGTAAAGATGGGCGATGAGACCAAGTCCATCACGCTCAGCGCATCATCTACCATGAACGACGTGGTAAAGGAACTCAGGAATGCGGGGCTTGATGCAAACTACGATTCAAGCTACAAGAGATTTTATATCAGCTCAAAAAAGACAGGCGTGGCAAACGATTTTACCATAACCGGCAGCAATATAGATGGAGCATCAGCACTTTATAGCCTGGGAATAGCATATGGTGGTGAAAAGACCACTACCGGTACTTATTCATCCAATCCATATGATGAGTATGCAGCTTTACATGGAGTTTCAGACGATGAGACCAGAGCCAAAATCGAGGCAGCTGTTACAAACTACAATAATCTGACAACAGATGCGGCGAAGATGAATGCGCAGAGCAAAAATCTTATGAATGCTGTAAATTATGGCTATTCATATGCCACACTTCAGGGCATTTATGAGAAGCTGGATGCAAACAATGCAGGAGATAGTGATAAGCTGAAGCTGCTTGAGAAGCTTGGCTCATCTCGTGATGGCGCATTGATTTCAAAGAATGGTGACAGCTATGATACATATACAAAGACCACACTGACCGATACAAATGGAAATAATCTCTATAAGTATATTGACAGCGACAACAATAGCCACTATATTGCAGCCGTTGCTGATAAGGACAAGGATACCACATCGTACTATGATGTGACAGAATCTACGAGGACAGCTTATACGGACGCTGATGGCAAGGAGCTTGAAGCAGTACCTACAGTAGTCGATGATACAACACTGAAAGTCGGTGATAAGACTTACAAAAAGGACGAGGCAGACGGCAAGTACTATCTGCAAAAGGAAGATGGCACAGCTGATAAAACTGATTTCATCACTGTTTCACAAAAGACCGAGTACACTATTGCGGCAGATGCCGTAAACAAGACTGGCATAGAGTCAGCTTCAGTAGCGTATGACACAATCATCAAGTCAATGGATGAAAAGACTAAAAGCTCATACGATGAGGCTCTTGCGTCAGTTCAGGCATTTGAGAATTCAAAGGACGAAGTGCTAGGAAGCGATGACAAGTACTCGGTTGCAAGCCTCACCAAGGCTATTCAGAATGCTTATGCAGGCAATGGAAAGGAAGCCGTAGAGCAGCTTTTAGCAGGAAACGGAAACGAGACTGACGGCTTTGTAAATAAAGCAAACGCTTTGGAGGAGGCAGCAGAGGCCAACACAAAAAAAGCAGCAGATAGCAATATTGTAAAGGAGCTTGCCTCAAAGCAGAAGGATTCGTCTGAGTATACACAGGCGCTAAACGACCTGCTCGACAGGGTAAACACTGCATACACGCTTCAGAATAAGGCACTTTTCAATTCACAGGTGAAGAAGGTCGCAGGACAGGATTCGGAGATTGAGCTGAACGGTGTAAAATATACAGGTGACAGCAACAGCTATTCAATCAATGGACTGACAATCGAGGCACTTGCTGAGACCGGTGACAGCGCTATAAGCATTACAACAAGCACAGATACACAGGGTGTATATGATAAGGTAAAGGATTTCCTGACAGAGTACAACAACATCATCAACGAGATGACGAAGCTATACAATGCTGATTCAGCAGGAAGCTACGAGCCACTCACGGATGATGAGAAGGATCAGATGTCTGATAAAGAGATTGAGAAGTGGGAGACAAAGATTAAGGACTCTCTGCTTCGCAGGGATTCTACACTTGGCAGCGTAATGACAGCAATGCAGACAGCCATGATGTCATCAGTTGAGATAGCTGGCAAGAAGTACTCGCTCTCAAGCTTTGGAATCAGTACACTTGGATTTTTGAATGCAGCGGAGAATGAGCAGAATGCATATCACATTGATGGTGATGAGGATGACGCCAATACATCCGGCAAGACAGATAAGCTCATGGCAGCTATAAACGATGATCCGGATACGGTAATGCAGTTTATGCAGCAGCTTTCAACTAATCTGTATAGTGCAATCGGTGACAAGATGAAGTCTACAGATTTGAGCTCAGCATTTACCATCTACAATGACAAGCAGATGAAGACAGAGTACACTAACTACACCAAGACTATTAAGGAATGGGAGAAAAAAATCTCAGATCGTGAGGATTACTACTACAACAAGTTTACTCAGATGGAGTCAGCTATGACCAAGCTCAATAGCACACAGAGCTCAATTAGCAGTTACTTCTCATAAAAGATACCAGGGAGGGTATATTATGTTACAAAATAAAGCATACGCAGCATATGCAAACAACAAAATCATGACTGCATCACCGGCAGAGCTTACACTCATGCTGTATGATGGTGCAATCAAATTTTGCAATATCGCCATTATGGCAGTGGAGAAGGAGGATATCCAACAGGCTCACACAAACATCCGCAAGGTTGAGCGTATCATAGAAGAGTTCCAGTCCACACTTGATGACAAATATCCGGTATCAAAGGATTTTAACAATGTATATACATATCTTCACAGACGTCTTGTCGAGGCCAACATAAAAAAGGACAAGGAGATTCTTGAGGAGGTACTTGAGCACCTGCGCACTATGCGTGACGCGTGGAAAGAGGTCATGCAGGCTACATGCAACGGAAACAAGCTGCATGTGTCATAGATAAATGTATCATAAATCACCGACAGGGATTATAGAGAGTTTTTAACTTAAACAAAACGCAGAGACAGCAGCATGAAGCTAGTTTGTTTGTGCGTTTTGTGCTATTATAGAGATGCTTATAGTTAAAACAATTGGAAATACAGGGAGAACACCATGGAACAGACATACATAGATATAATGATACAAAGCCTGGAGAAAAAGGAGCAGGTACTCGACCGGATAATAGAGCTTGATATCAAGCAGAAGAACCAGCTCGAGGATCCACAGCTCACACCTGACGACTTTGACGAGGTAGTTGAGGCAAAGAGCAGGCTCATCGACCAGCTCAATAATTTAGACTCAGGCTTTGAGAAGCTTTTTGAACGTACAAAGGAAGAACTGAATGGTCACAAAGAGGACTACAAGGAGCAGATACGCACCATGCAGGAGCATATCCGCAGTATCACGGACAAGAGCGTAAAAATACAGAGTCAGGAGGCCCGTAACAAGGATCTCATGACTCT
>OFMU01002028.1_pt1 | contig 11527 bp, 9 predicted proteins | sample 1541861 | NCBI WGS metagenome assembly OFMU01 (sample SAMN04209238, study PRJEB22552) | human gut metagenome | biome: gut; material: feces | host: Homo sapiens | place: USA: Oklahoma
CCGGATTTTTCAAGATCAAAAACTTTCTGTATTCCCCGCGTTACAATTTCTTCATCATCCAGTAATAATAATCGATACATAACTTCCCCTATTTTATCCAAACGAAAAAATATGTAACGATCCAGAGACAAAGGCGATTTTCTTAAATATGTTCATTTACCCAAATGCGAATCACATATTTAATGAAAATCACCCTGCTTCTGAATTGTTACATATATTTTTTCTTTGCTTTGCTTAATTGTGTCAGGAACCACACGATTCCCACCCCAAATACTGCAATTCCTATGGCTTTGGCCATCTGCATTTTCAGAAACGCCTCTACAGCTAATTCATATAAGCCATAACCGGCGCAAATAAATCCAAAGATCATGGTCTTTGGTGCCATCTGTTCACAGAACTCTTTTGGCTGACGAATCCGCACCAGATCCTGCTGCGACACAAGCCACTGCGGCACCTGATGATCCTGTCGCATTTTCCGTGCAGTCGTAATGGAATAAATGCCATACACAATCAGAATAAAATCAAATATGGTCATAATTCCGGTATTCCCCATAGCTGCTGCTACCATATTAAATGATTCTCCTATCTTATCTCAAGAAATTCTTTCACAATGTTCGGCATCTCATCCACTTCGCATACTGTCTTATGAAGTACCTCTGCGCTGCGGATATCCTCGATGGCCTGCGGAACTTTCACATTTGCGATCTTGGAAAGTTCATCCACGAGTTCAAAATCTGTCATGGAATCATATTTCTCATCAATGGCATCCATAACGCTTCTTGTGAATTTGAACGGACTTGCCGTAGATGCAATAACTGTTTTGGTCTCATCTTTTGTCTCTGCTTTATATTTTCCATATACACTTGATGCAACTGCTGTATGTGTATCGATGATATAATCATCTGACTCATATACCTTTTTGATGGTAGCTGCGGTCTCTGCCTCTGTTGCATATCCACCATAGAACTCAGCAAGCTTTGCCTTCATATCGTCTGTGATGGTGTACACTCCATCTGTTGTGAGTTCTTTCATAAGCTCCGAGTTCTTCTCAGCATCATTTCCGGCGATCTTGTATATCAGTCTCTCAAGGTTGCTTGAAATGAGGATATCCATCGATGGTGATGTTGTGAGTATGAACTCTCTGTTTCTATCGTATGTTCCTGTCTGGAAGAAATCAAACAGAACCTTGTTGTCATTTGATGCACAGATGAACTTTGCGATTGGAAGTCCCATCTCCTTTGCGTAGTATGCAGCAAGGATATTACCAAAGTTACCTGTTGGAACATCCACGTTGATCTTGTCGCCTGCCTTTATAGTTCCGTCTGCCACAAGTCTTGTGTAAGCGTATACATAGTATACCATCTGAGGAACAAGACGTCCGATGTTGATGGAGTTTGCTGATGAGAACTGATAGCCCTTCTCATCCATGTACTTTGCAAGCTCAGCATCTGAGAACATCTTCTTCACACCTGTCTGGGCATCATCAAAGTTACCTGTGATACCAACAACAAATGTATTGTCACCCTTCTGTGTAACCATCTGCTTCTCCTGGATTGGGCTTACACCGTGCTTTGGATAGAACACGATGATCTTTGTTCCAGGAACATCTGCAAATCCTGCAAGGGCAGCCTTACCTGTATCACCTGATGTTGCTGTGAGGATGACGATCTCATTCTTTACGCCATTCTTCTTTGCTGATGTTGTGAGAAGATATGGAAGGATTGAAAGTGCCATATCCTTGAATGCTATTGTTGATCCATGGAAAAGCTCAAGATAATATGCTCCTGCCTTATTCACAAGTGGTGCTATAACCGGTGTATCAAACTTTGAATCATATGCTGAATCTATACAATGCTTAAGCTCAGCCTCTGTGAAGTCTGTGAACATAAGCTTCATAACCTCGTATGCAACCTGCTGATAGTTCATCTTTGCAAGATCTTCCAGAGACACATCAAGTGCTGGTATAGAATCTGGTACAAAGAGTCCCCCCTCATTAGCAAGTCCCTTAAGTATAGCCTGTGATGCTGTTGCTGTCTCATTTGCATTTCTTGTGCTTCTGTAGATAAGTTCCATTTGCCAATCTCCTTAATAAATATATTTAAACATTTCGTTATGTACTAAACTCAGGAATCACCTGTATTCTTACAAATAATCGTGTGCATTATAACACAGCATTTTATAAAAAACAAGCTATAGCCCTCCTCATTCGTGCGACTTTCCCAATACTTATATCACTGCATTTAAAAACCCGCCTTACGGCGGGTCTTTAATATATCTGTATATAATTTCTGATTTTTATTACTTTACATATACATCATAGTAGCCTGTTGCGAAGTTGAGAGCTGCCTGATGATTTGAGAAGTAGATGTCAAGGTGATTACCGTTGATTGCTCCACCTCTGTCCTGTACTGTGTATGTGTGACCATCCACGATGAGCTCTGTACCAAATGCAAAGTTGCTTGGTGCTGCACATGTAACACCCTCAACCGCAGGAGCACCTGAAGCTGTTGTCGGGTTATCCATGTTGCTGTACTCTCCACAGCAGATTGGGCATGGACAATATGCCGTAATCCAGAATGTTCCGAGATATGTACCTGATGTCTCACCATTCACCCACATAACCTTGTCATCAGGAAGTCCGTCTGTTGACTTCTCTGTTGATGGATCAACTGATATCTGATCGTCAGGAAGTCCTGCTGCTGACTTATCCTTATCCTTAACCTTCATCTGTGTGGTAGGCTCTGACTTTGTTGTGTCTGCTGCCTGCTGTGCAGCCTCTGTTGCACGAGCCTCTGTTGTGCTCTCCTGAACTCCACCGCTTATGGCTGAAGTCTTCTTAGCTGTCTTCTTGCTTGAGAGGGCTACTGAACCAGTCTTGTTGACATCTGACAGAGTACCATCTGCCAGTGCAACTGATGATGTTGCCTCTCCATAGTCTGCTGTGTTGTCTGCGTATAATGTATTACCTGCTGCTGCGATCGACACTCCCTTGCCCTTGGATGAAACCATGCTGTCATCTGATGCGATAACTGCGTATGATGAAAATCCAACTGCCAGGAGTACTGCTCCTATGCTAATCTTCTTTACGTTTCTTTTCAGTGATGTCTTCATTAGTTTCTGTGATTTCATACGTGATGAATCTGAAAACTTTTGCATAACCTTTTCTCCTTAATTTCTTTACGGTTTCAGAATTGTTACAAAACCGTTAAAATTTAACTCATGACGCTATTATAATCTCTGTCAAAAGAAAGGTCAAGCAAAGTGGCTATTTTTGTAAATCATGCACAACTCGCATAAAATCTTTAATTCCGTTAATGTAAACATGCAACATTTTAAAATGCTATTTTTGTGTATATTTTACATTTTAGTACCGTAACATTTTTGAAACAAATCAGCATCTTGTATATTTTTACTTTAGAGTTTTTAATAAATTCTTTGTTTTCTGTTACATTTTTTTGTTTTTATGTTAACTCACAATGACTTTTTCAGGTGCGCTGTCAGCCCATCTACAGAGCAGTTCCTCAAGCTCCTCGTAAGTCTCAACCTGGTTCACATTGCTCCTGAGCTTTGCCGAATCATACATTCCGACTGAGTACCATGCCACGTGCTTTCTCATCTCATGGATACCTGTGTACTCACCCTTGAACTCAACCATGAGTCTCGCATGTCTCAGCATCATATCCTTCACTTCATATATGTCAGGCTTGTCCGGCAGCTCGCCATGCTCGTAGTAGTATTTCATATCGCGGAATATCCACGGGTTGCCCCTCGCACCTCTTCCTATCATAAAGCCGTCACAATTCGTCTGCGCCCTCATGTCTATGATGTCCTGAGGAGTGTTTATATCGCCATTGCCAATGATTGGGATGATGCACGCCTCCTTCACCCTGGCTATGACGCTCCAGTCCGCATGTCCCTGATAATACTGCTGCCTTGTCCTTCCGTGCACCGCCACAGCGGCAGCCCCGCTCTCCTGGGCTATATGTGCTATCTCAGGCGCATTTATATGCTCTGAATCAAATCCGCTTCTTATCTTGATGGTCAGCGGTATACTTATAGCTTTTGCCATGGCCTCGACTATCCTTCCAACGAGAACCGGATCCTTCATCAGCGCAGATCCCTCTCCATTGTTGACCACCTTCGGCACAGGGCAGCCCATATTTACATCTATGAACGAATAACCGTTGCTCTCTATCCTCTTTGCCATCTCCGCCATGATCTCAGGATCAGAGCCAAAGAGCTGCAGCCCAAATGGCTTCTCCCGCTCATCCATAGCCAGAAGCGGCTTCGTGTTCTTATTTTTATAATATATTGCCTTGGCGCTCACCATCTCGCTGTACAGGATATCACAGCCCTGTTCCTTGCATAAAAGACGAAATGGCTGGTCACATACACCAGCCATCGGCGCCAGGATCAATTTATCTCTGAAATCCATAAATTTCTCCATTGCTTCTATAATAATATATAATTTGCAAAATCCGACTTATTTCTGCTTGTCCATGATAAGTCTGAGTCCGTGAAGTGTGAGATCCGGATCATACACATCTATGCAGTCCGTGTTCTCATATATCATCTTTCCAAGTCCGCCGGTAGCCACGACCTTCATGTTGTCGTATCCTGACTCCTTGCGCATTCTCTTCACTATATACTCTGTCTGGCCAATATAGCCCATGCACACACCGGCCTGCATACTGGATATCGTGTCCTTGCACAGTATCGTCTCAGGCACCTTTATCTCTATCTCAGGAAGCTTGGCTGTTCCCGTCCACAGAGCATTTGCAATAAGCCTTATACCCGGTGATGTGACCTCAGCCTCAAACACGCCATCGGCATTGATGAGGTCGTACGTTGTGGCAGTTCCAAAGTCCACCGTGAGAACCGGTCCGCCATACATGTGATAAGCCGCAACTGCGTCAACTATTCTGTCAGCTCCAAGCTGCTTCGGGTTTGGCAGCGCTATATTGATCCCCGTCTTTATTCCCGGCTCAACTATGAGTGGTGTTATTCCAAAATATTTCTTTATGCCATTCACCAGGGAATGCATGATCTTCGGAACAACCGAAGCGATTATAACTTCATCTATAACATCAGTTGACAACTGTCTCATTCTGAGCCAGTCGCACAGAAATACTCCGTACTCATCCGATGTTCTCGATATCCCGGTGGTCATCCTGAAGGTCTTCTCCAGGCGTTCTCCGTCAAACAGTCCTATCGTAATATTTGTATTTCCAGCATCAATAGCAAATAACATGCCCTTTTTTCCTTCCTGATCTTCCAATTATTTTATATCATTCATTTACAAGACTGTTAATGTCAACACCCTGTATAAATATCTTATAGAACAGCTCCAGACTCTGGAACAGCTCCTTCTTTTCATTCTGCAGCTTCTTGACCTTGAGTCCGCATCCTATGTCGTCAAATAACAGGTCATCCTCAAGTGCCCTCGTCTGTATCTTCAGATTGCCGGCGTCGTCAAACACCAACATAAATATTCCTCCGACCTCCTGTGTAAACGCTCCACACATGGCGTGAAGCTCGTCCTTTATCTCATCAGGAAGCTTTGAAAATTCCTTGTTCAGATAAAACTTCTGATTATATATCGAGCTGGCGCACAGAACAAGCTCGCCATCCTCTGTCCTGGTTGAAATCTCCATAACCGCTCCTATCCTATAACGTCCGCCATATCGTACATTCCTGCAGGCTTGCCCTTGAGGAACTTTCCTGCCTCAACAGCACCCTTTGCAAATACTGACTTGGAATATGCAGTGTGTTTGAACTCTATAACCTCATCAATACCTGCAAATATCACCTCATGCTCTCCAACTATAGTGCCGCCTCTGACAGCAGAGATTCCGAGCTCCTTCTTATCTCTCTTCTTTCTCACCTGGCTTCTGTCGTACACATACTCATACTGCTCATTGCATGCCTCATTGATTGAATCAGCAAGAGCAAGAGCTGTTCCGGATGGAGCATCCACCTTCTGGTTGTGATGCTTCTCAACTATCTCTATATCATATCCGGCTGGTGAGAATACCTTCGCAGCATCCTTCAGAAGCTTCATGAGTGTATTGATTCCCAGTGACATGTTCGCTGACTTGAGTATGGCAACCTTTGCACTGCACTCCTTTACCTTTGCAAGCTGCTCATCTGAGAGACCTGTTGTGCAGAGAACTATAGGAGTCTGTGTCCTCACACCGTAATCGAGGAGCTTGTCAACAGCTACAGCCGCTGCAAAATCTATGATGACATCAGCCTCGACATCGCAGGCATCTATATCTGTAAATACCGGATATCCGTTATCCCTGTTGTCCACAACATCTATTCCCGCTACGATCTCGGCATCAGGATCGCCTGCAACGATACCTGTTATTACCTGTCCCATCTTTCCATTGCAACCATGCATTATGATCTTTACCATGTCTGTCTATCCTCCATATATATAAGCTTTGTCATTTGTTGTCGTCTTTTGTGTGGTCTATGCACGCTGACATGCGCATATATTTCAACATGTACTCCATTTTACACATTTGCTGTCCATTGTGCAACGTTTATATCCACCTCGGCAAATAAAAATGTCTGCAGCCAGTTGAGACCGCAGACATCTGTATTGTTTCAATGATAATTACAGTCCTAGAGAACTCCGTACTCTTCCATTGCCTTCTTGAGCTTCTCCACGTTCTGTGGCTCCATCTCAGTGAGCGGCATTCTCATTGTTCCATCACACATACCAAGAAGCTCTACAGCCTTCTTGACAGGTATTGGATTGACCTCGCAGAACAGTGCGTTGCAGAGGTCGATGGCCTTGAGCTGGAGATCAAGACTTCCCTGAACATCTCCGTCAAGATATTTCTGAACCATATCGTGTACGTCCTCAGGGATTATATTGGCGGTTACTGAGATAACACCCTTTCCGCCAAGTGAGAGAAGAGGTACAACCTGATCGTCATTTCCTGAGTAGATATCTATGCATCCCTTTGAAAGACTTGCAAGCTTTACGACCTGGCTTATATTGCCTGAAGCTTCCTTGATACCGACAATGTTCTCAACGTTCTGTGCAAGATATACTGCTGTCTCCGGCTGGATATTGCAGCCTGTACGTGATGGCACATTGTAAAGGATTATAGGCACATTTACTGAATTTGCAACGGCTGTGAAGTGTGCGATGAGGCCCTTCTGTGTAGCCTTGTTGTAGTATGGTGTAACCACGAGCAGACCGTCCACTCCGTAGCTCTCTGCCTCTGTTGAGAGATATATTGCTGTTGCAGTACAGTTTGAACCTGTTCCTGCTATTACCTTTATTCTGTGATCAGCGAACTCTACACACTTCTTCACGCACTCAAGATGCTCCTCGTGTGACAGTGTTGAAGCCTCGCCTGTTGTTCCGCAGATAACTATGGCATCCGTCTTATGTGCTATATGAAACTCCACGAGCTCCTTGAGCTTATCATAATCCACATCTCCATTTTCAAGAAATGGTGTTACAAGTGCAACTGCTGAACCGGTAAAAATTGACATATTGTCGTCCTCCTTAAAAATAAATAGTCGATACAATATAGCATAAAAATGGGCTGGCAAAAAGCCAACCCATAAAAACATCTCATTCTTACAAGTAGCTCTCCATCCTCAGATGACAGTCATACAGTTCTTAACTGCACAACCAGCAACAGATCCTGTGGAATATCCATCACTTCGGCGGTCTTCCCTTTCGTCAGGCATCTTCTGCATCCACATGCATCAGCCTGCTTAATCATTAATCCCGCGCCTCTACTATATTGTATTCAGTTTAATCTTAGATAGTGCTACTATATCACCGCATCCAGGCCATGTCAACCATATATTTTACTGCATGCTTCACGAGGATTTCTCCCACTAACGTGGGTCCCTCCTTATGAAATGTTGTGCAGGCGCATTCCTATGCGCTTTGCGCGGCGCCTGCGTGCTTCACAAGGGTTCCTCCCACTGACGTGGGCCCCTCCTTATGAAATATCATTCAAGACATTCCATCTTGCTCACAGACACCTCGTATGCCACCTTGCTGATCACCTGGTCATTGTCGATACGCTTCTGATACTCCCTGCTCTGGATCCTTCCCCAGATGGCCACATGCTCTCCTACCTGGAGTTTTCCGGCAAATCTCGCATTTCTGCCCCAGCAGATACATGGTATGTAATCGCTCTTGCCGTATGCTCTGTTGACCGCCAGCAGCACATCCGCGATCTCCCTTCCAAGGGGCGTCATCCTGTACACAGGTGCCTTACATATGTAACCGTCAAGATAGATCTGATTTGGTCTGTTCTCCTCCTCAGCATCATCCTCGTCGATGGTCTCGATCTCTCTCACAAACACAGACAGTATAAGGCGGTTTCTGGTCTCCTCATGCTTGTTGTATGACCTGAACTGTCCCTTTGCCATGATGCGCTCCCCTATGTGGGATTCGTTCACATCGAACAGTCTGTCAGACACCATGAGCGGAATAGTATCGTAAGCATCGCTGAGTCTGCTGACGATGAGATCCACCATATAGAAGCCCTCGCCAAATATCTCGTGGCTGAACACGAACTCTGATGCTATCTCTCCTGCCACCACTACCTGATTGTTGTTTAATGTTTTTTCAGTCATATTTTCTCCCTCCGTTATAACAAACTTTTGCATACTTTAAAAGTTATGCCACGCAGTACAAAAATATGCTGTCTTGTTTAATCTAGTTTTGTCGGTCTCTCTTTCGCTGTCTCATTACCTCATACGACAAAAGAGTCGCCGATATTGCAGCGTTCAGCGATTCGACTTTGCCCTCCATCGGAATCCTGAGAAGTCTGTCGGCTCTGCACGCCACCTCATCCGTCAGGCCATTTCCCTCATTTCCTATGAGGAACGCCACCCTGTCAGGGAATCCTATGTCGTAGAGATCGTCGCCGTCCAGATGTGCTCCGTACACCACAACGCCTGACCGTCTCAGCTCCTCCACGGTCCCGGGCAGGTCATCGCACATGACAAATGGCACCCTGAATATGGCACCCATCGTCGATCTGACTACCTTCGGATTGTACGGATCGCATGAACCTTTTCCTATAAGCACGGCGGTCACACCTGCTGCCTCTGCGCTTCTGAATATAGTTCCCATATTTCCGGGATCCTGGAGCGTATCCAGCACAAGAAATGTCTCTCTGTCATTCCTGCCGAGCACGGAATCAAGCTGATAATGCATGCATTTCACCACAGCCATACACCCCTGTGGAGTCTTGGTCTGTGACACCCCTGCGAACACTCCATCGCTGAGTATCCAGGTATTCCTGCCATCAAGCACACCCATGCTCTTGAATTCATCCCTGTATTCCTTAAGCGCACTCTCCGACAGATACACCTCCTGAACATTCTGAAGCGGAAGCTCCCTGAACATGCGTATCCCCTCGACCACGAACACGTCTCTGTCCTTTCTGAGCTTTGCATCCTTGTTCAGCTTATTAAGTTCTTTTATCCTCGGATTACTGTTTGCTGTAATTACTTCCACTTTTTTCTCCTTTTGCGGTATTTCTGTCACACTTTTCTGAGCAATACCCTGTCTTTGCCGTATTCCATCTGGAGCGCGTACACCACGCCGGAATTCTCATCCACACAGAATCCCCGGCCCATATTCTTCGCCTGTCTGGACTTCTTGAGCTGCACGTACACCGGACATGTGCCCTTGTACTCCTCAAGGATCGACATAAATGCAGACTCGTTCTTCATGTATTCGTCCACATCATCGAACAATACCCAGAGCTGGCTGTTGCTCTGAACAGGCTTCTGTCTGTTGTTCCATGGCTTCCCCGACTGAAAGCTCTTGCCACCTTCTGCCTCCTCAAAGCTTATCATATCCGACAATATGAGCTTGTTTTCCTTCTCACCGAGATTCGCCCTGCCCCTGACAAACACTCTGGAATCCACCAGAAGTCTGTCCCTGAACTTCTCGAAATCCCTCGGGAATACTATAACCTCAACCTGTCCAACCAGATCCTCTATCGTCACATACGCCATATTCTGATTGTTCTTGGTGAGCTTCACCGTCACCCTTGATATGAGTCCGCCGATGACATACATTGCATTGTCCTGAAGCTTCTGTCCATCTCCGTCACCCTGATCCCGGCTCATCTCATCGTCATCCTCGGTGTCCACCACGAAATCCGTCGCCTGAGCCGTGCATGTTCTCTGCATAAGCTCGATATATTTGCCAAGCGGATGTCCCGATATATACACTCCGAGCACAGACTTCTCAAGCGCCAGCTTCTCCTGATCCGAATACTCCTCCACATCAGGGTAAGGTACAAGATTGCTCTGCACAAAATCGTCTCCCATCAGGTCAAACAGAGACATCTGCCCGGACTCCCTGCTCTTTCTCTCCCTTGCTGCTTCCTCCGCTATGGCCGGAAGAGCCATCATCATCTGCTTTCTGTTTGCTCCCATATCATCAAATGCACCGCTGAGTATCAGAGCTTCCACAGTTTTCTTATTTGTATCCTTTGAAGGCATCCTTGTGAGGAAATTCCTGAGATCCTTAAACGGTCCATTCTTGGTTCTCTCCGCCTCTATCCTGTCGACAACAGCGCCTCCGACACTCTTGATACCGGAGAGGCCGTATCTTATCTTGCCGTTGCTTATGGAGAACTTTGCCACTCCCTCATTTATATCCGGAGGGAGCACCTCAACACCCATCTGCTTGCACACGCTTATATACTTTGCAACCTTGCCATTGTTGTCAATTACCGATGACATCAGCGCAGCCATGAACTCCACCGGATAGTAATACTTCAGGTACGCTGTCTGCGCCGCAAGTACCGCATATGCCACGGAGTGAGACTTGTTAAATGCGTACTCCGCGAACTTCATCATCTCGTCAAATATCTTATTTGCCACGGTCTCCGAGATTCCATTTGCCACACATCCCGGAACATTGAGCTCCTTGTTGCCGTACACAAAGTTATGACGCTCCTTCTCCATCTCCTCAGGCTTCTTCTTCGCCATGGCTCGGCGCACAAGGTCACTTCTTCCCAGCGTATAGCCCGCCAGCTTCATAACGATCTGCATTACCTGCTCCTGGTAAATGATACATCCGTAAGTCGGCTCAAGTATCTCCTCGAGCTCAGGGGTATCATAGTGAACCAGCTCACGGTTCTCCTTGCCCCTGATGTAGTCGTCTATGAACTGCATAGGACCCGGTCTAAACAGAGCAACACCGGCAATTACATCGTCCAGACTCTGCGGCTTCAGCTTCATCATGAAGTTTCTCATGCCCTCACTTTCGAGCTGGAACATACCCTCGGTCTTTCCCTGTCCCATGAGTCCAAGTATATTCGGATCATCGTAATCTATATTGTCTATGTCTATATCCTTGCCTGTTGTCTGCTTGACCAGCTTGACTGTATCCTGCACAACAGTCGCCGTACGGAGTCCCAGGAAGTCCATCTTGAGCATTCCCAGATGCTCCACCGTGTTCTTCTCAAACTGGGTTACCACCGCGCCCTCGGCTCCGACTGACAAAGGCGCGTACTCC
>OFMU01002038.1_pt1 | contig 11505 bp, 10 predicted proteins | sample 1541861 | NCBI WGS metagenome assembly OFMU01 (sample SAMN04209238, study PRJEB22552) | human gut metagenome | biome: gut; material: feces | host: Homo sapiens | place: USA: Oklahoma
CTACCTCGTGGACGCCGAGCGCACCCCCGCGCTCTACAAAATGGCGACCGAGGGCTTTGTCTTCACCGACTACTACAACACCATCTGCGACAACACTTCAAACGGCGAGTACGCCCTCTGCCTCGGGCTCCTGCCCGACACCTCCCTGCTCGGCCGCGGCTGGAAGAACTTCTACGACTTCAACAGCTTTACCGCCGCCAAGGAAAACTGGCTGCCCTACGCGCTCGGCAACCAGTACCGCGCGCTCGGCGCAAAGACCTACGCGGTACACAACTACTTCTGCGACTACTACGGCCGCGACAAGACCCACCCCAACATGGGCTATGACTTCAAGGCGATCTTCCGCGGCATGAAAAAGGTGGACGACTGGCCGACCTCGGACGTCTCCATGATCGAGCAGACCCTGCCCGATCTGCTGACCCCGGACGAAAGCGGAAGCATCCCGCCGTTCCACGCCTACTACCTCACGTTCAGCGGACACATGTACTACAATTTCACCTCCAACGACATGGCGATCAAAAACAAGGCCGTCTCCGACGGACTGCCCTATTCCACGGCGACCCGCGCCTACATCTCCTGCCAGGAGGAGCTGGAATACGCGCTGGAAACCATGAACAAGATGCTTGCCGACGCGGGCGTCGCCGACAAAACGCTCATCGTGCTGACCGCCGACCACTACCCCTACAACCTGGGACTGGACAAGCTCTCCGAGCTTGCGGGCAAAACGCTGGAAGCCCCCGCCGACAAATACCGCAGCGCGCTCTACATCTGGAGCCCGTCCATGACTTCGCCCGTCACGGTGGACGCGCCCTGCTCCACGCTCGACGTGCTGCCCACCGTATCCAATCTCTTGGGGCTGTCCTTCGACTCCCGCCTGCTCATGGGGCGCGACATCCTTGCCGAGGGTGAGCATGTCGCCGTCCTCGGCGACCGCAGCTTTGTCACAAAGGACATCTATTTCGATGCCGAGACCGGCACAGTGACGGCGCGCACCGCCGCACCGGTGGGCGAGGATACGGTCGAGCGGCTAACCGCCGATGTGAAAAACCGCTTCACCGTCTCCACCGAGATGCTCTACACCGACTATTTCGCCAAGGTGCGCGACAGAACGGCGGCAAACTGATGGAAAAACTGCTCATTCTCTCGGACATCCACGGAAATGTCCGCCGCGCCGCCGCCGTGGTCGCGGCGCACACCGACTGCACCGCCTGCCTCTTCCTCGGCGACGGCGTGCGCCACATCGAGTATCTGCGCGGCCTCGCGCCGCACATGGCATTTGTCGCCGTGCGCGGCAACTGCGACACCTTTCTCGACGGCGACTGTCCCGACGAAACCGTCTTTGCCGTCGAGGGGCACAGCCTCTTTCTCTGCCACGGACACCGCTTTGGTGTCAAGGGCGGCATGGGCGCGCTGCTTGCCGCCGCCCGCCGCGCGGGCGCGGACATCGCGCTCTTCGGCCACACGCACATTCCGCACGAGGAATACGACCCCGAAAGCGGCATTTACCTCTTCAATCCCGGCAGCATCGGCGAGCCGCGCGCGGGCAGACCGAGCTACGGCATCCTCTCCCTCTCCGGGAAAAATGTCCTCTTCAGCCTCGGCGAGACGGAATAGGCAAAAATTTAACGATTTCCCTTGAAAATCCGAAAAAATCGGGTATACTATAGAGTGGGGTAAATCCTTTACATCATGTACACTTTCGGGGAGGAAGAAAAGTGGCAGGGCAAAAAGCAGTAAAAGATGTTCTTCATGCCAAAGGTTTTGAAATCGGCATTTTTACATCCGATTTCAAAAACGAATACATATCTTTAACAGACATCGCCCGCTATCGGAGCGATGAACCCAACGATACCATCCGCGCTTGGATGCGAAACCGGGACACCCTTGAGTTTCTCGGCTTATGGGAGACGCTCCACAATCCGAATTTCAAACCCGTCGAATTCGACGGGTTTCGGAGAATGGCAGGCTCCAATGCATTTACCATGTCGCCGGGCAAATGGATTTCTGGCACAGGCGCAATCGGCATTGTTTCCAAGGCGGGAAACGGCGGCGGAACTTACGCACACGCCGACATTGCCTTTGAATTTGCATCGTGGATTTCCGCAGAATTCAAGCTGTACATCATCAAGGACTATGAACGGCTCAAAGCGGAAGAAAGCAGCCGTCTGTCGCTTGACTGGAATCTGCGCCGCGAAATTGCAAAGCTGAATTACCATATACATACGGATGCCGTCAAAGACTACTTAATACCGCCTTCCCTGACGCCTGAACAAAAATCATTCGCCTACGCAAACGAAGCCGACCTCCTCAATGTCGCACTGTTCGGCATGACGGCAAAAGAATGGCGCACCTTGCATCCGCACGCAAAAGGAAATATTCGAGACGCCGCAACCATAGAGCAGTTGCTCGTCCTCGCCAATCTGGAAAGCTACAATGCGCTTTTAATCGGGCAGAATAAAGACAAGCCGGAGCGACTGGATTTGCTGCGGAGTGCAGCACTGACACAGCTCGCTTCGCTTAGAAAAACCGAATCCGCACTGCTCGGTTCCGGAACAGGCGATACGCAAAATAAATTAAATTAATGATTGAAAATAAAACTAAAAGGAGATAGAATGATGGACAAAGTTCTGAAAAAAGCCGCATTCCGCGGCGTGGAAGGCCCTGTTCTGACCATCGTCATGGACGGTGTGGGGCTGGCGCCCGCCAATGAGGCAAACGCCGTCGCGGCGGCCAATACACCGACGCTGGATATGCTGATGGCAAAATACCCGATGGTGAAGCTGAAGGCGCACGGCACGGCGGTCGGTCTGCCGAGCGACGACGATATGGGCAACTCGGAGGTCGGACACAACGCGCTCGGCGCGGGGCAGGTCTTTGCGCAGGGCGCAAAGCTGGTTTCCCAGTCGATTGAGAGCGGCAAGATGTACGACGGCGAGACCTGGAAGTCGCTGATTGACAATGTGAAGGCAAACGGCTCGACGCTGCACTTCCTCGGTCTGTTCTCGGACGGCAACGTGCACTCGCACATCGACCATCTGAAGGCGATGCTCGCCGAGGCGAAGAAAGAGGGCGTGAAGACCGTCCGCATCCACATCCTGCTCGACGGCAGAGATGTCGGCGAGACCAGCGCGCTCGACTACATCAACCCCTTTGAGGCATTCCTTAGCGACCTGCGCAGCCCCGACTTTGATGTGAAGATCGCGTCGGGCGGCGGCCGTATGCAGATCACGATGGACCGCTATGAGGCCAACTGGCCGATGGTGGAGGCAGGCTGGAAGACGCATGTGCTCGGCGAGGGCAGACAGTTTGCATCGGCGGCAGAAGCCGTGGAGACCTACCGCCGCGAGCTCGGCGTCATCGACCAGGATCTCCCTGCCTTCGTCATTGCCGAGGGCGGCAAGCCGGTCGGCACCGTCGAGGACGGCGACAGCGTAATCTTCTTCAACTTCCGCGGCGACCGCTCGATTGAGATTTCCCGCGCGTTTGACGATGCGGACTTCACCAAGTTTGACCGCGTGCGCTACCCCAAGGTGGTCTACGCCGGCATGCTCGAATACGACGGCGACCAGCATATCCCGAAGCACTACCTCGTCAATCCGCCCGAGATCACCAACACGATGGGCGAATACCTCACGAACACCGGCATCACCATCCTTGCGATGTCCGAGACGCAGAAGTTCGGCCATGTCACCTACTTCTGGAACGGCAACAAGTCCGGCAAGTTTAACGACAAGCTCGAGACCTACATCGAGATTCCCTCGGATGTCGTTCCCTTTGAGCAGCGCCCGTGGATGAAGTGCGCCGAGATCACCGACAAGCTGATCGAGTGCCTGGAGAGCGGCAAGTACCGCTGCCTGCGCGTCAACTTCCCGAACGGTGACATGGTCGGCCACACCGGGAGCTTCCCGGCAACCCAGTGCTCGATGGAGGCGTTGGATCTCTGCCTTGCCCGCATCCTCAAGGTCGTTGACAAGCTGCATGGCGCGGCGATCATCACCGCCGACCACGGCAATGCAGACGAGATGTACGAGGTGGACAAGAAGGGCAATGTCAAGCATGCGGCCGACGGCTCCATGAAGGCAAAGACCAGCCACACGCTCAACCGCGTCCCCTGCATCATCTACGACAACTTCTCGAAGGACGCCTACACCGTCAAGGCGGACGACGGCAGCTTCGGCCTGTCCGATGTCGCCGCCACCACCGTCAACCTGCTCGGCTACGAAGCCCCCTCCATGTGGGATCCCTCGCTGCTTGAGCTGAAGTAAGCAAGCATCATAAAACCAAAAGAACACGCCGTCGGCGTGTTCTTTTGTGTTTGCAAGCGAGCATGTTTGTGCATCTTGCCAAGACCCTTTTCCTGTGGTAGAATGAAGCAAAAAGGAGGTGTTTTCCCGATGCTGCCGATTCTGCTGATGATCGACGAAATCACGCAGGAAGACGAGCGCGAGCTGCTGCGGCGTCTGTTTTTCACCTATGCGCCGAAATCCAAACCTTTAATTGGTCGTAGTTTTAGCTGAAATGAAAACCGTATTGGTTTCACCACTCCACGCAACATGTAATCCTAGCATGTCGCAGATTGCGCGAACTGGCAGATAGGTGGTGTCACTAAAGGAAATCGGGAAAACCCGCGTCCCATCCGCATTAAGCATGACTTGCTTGACGCCGTCATACAAAATGACGCGATCCGACAGTCGTAGTGCCTGCACCGTCTGCACTGGTGCATCGGTTTCCGATGCACCAGTCCGCAAATAGAATCTGTTCAGGGCAATCCACTCATCGGCAGAGCCGAATCCTACCCCCTTGTCCAACAGAATTTCAATCGGTGCATCAGACATTTCCGCAATCCGCCATGTGTCGCCGTCCGTTACGGCAATCACCAACACATAGTTCACGCCGTTCCAAGCATCTTTTGTCTCCTGAAAAACTGTATAGCTCATGCCCACATAATAGGCAGCAACTTGCGTATACTTCTGCCGATATGCATCCATGTCTGTAAGCCCCGATGCAATGTCCATCGACAGTTCTTTCATTTCGGCGACCTTTGCAGAGAGAATATTGAACACCCCCGCATGGTTTTTCGCATTGTCGGGCGATTCCAGAAAGTTGCTGTAATCTTGACGATTTTCCGCAACCTGCAAATCCACATACCGATGCCAGTCCTGCACATTTATCGCATCCACCGCGCTGTAAATCAATTCTGCGGCCTCGGCATGCTCGACTTTGGGCTCCTGTGCGCCATCCGCGCTGTTTTTACGAATGTCCACCGTGTCGGTGTCACCGTTCCATTCAATGTCAATGCCAAGCATATTACAGACCGCGCGCACTGGCAGATAAGTCGTGTCACCGCAGGAAATCGGGTAAACCCGCGCTCCATCCGCATCATGCATAATCTGCTCGACATCGTTGTATACAATCTTGCGCGTGGGCAACAGCAACACATCTTCCGCCAGGGTACGCCCTGCATCCTGCGCGGAAACGGCGCACAATAGCAACACTGCCACGCACAGCACTACAATCCCTCTTCTGTGCAATCTCATATAGACCTCCATCGTTTCAAAGTCGCGAAGCCATGCGCGAGATACGACTTCGAAATAAATTGCTGTTTCATACACCTATATGCTTGAGTGAGAATCAATATGTAAAAGTACGGCACTTGCCCTGACGATTTATTAGAGTTATCATAATAATATCTGCATATGTAAAGATACCCGAATTCATCTTCTGCCAGTTTTTTCGACCCCCATTGAGATATTTTCCCGCCGTTTTGGGTTCCATATGTGTCTCTTGTTCCCGCATAATACTGTGTTTCAAATATCTTTCCTGCACTGTTTTCCAGGCCGATTCCGTTCAAAGCGTTGATTGCAGCCGTTCCATCATCGTTTTCAGTGCCAGGTACATAGCACTGATCAACCGAGGTATCTTTCACATCTGCCCCAAGTGAACCCCATTTCGGATGATATGTGTGATACCAGCCGTACATTTTGACAGCCATTGCGCCTGCCTTGAGAGATTCCTCGGGCCAACTTGTATACCATTCATTTGGAAGTACATTTTTCACATATGAATAGTAATCAACATTCTCAACAACTTCGGTTGCAGTACGATATACGCGCACAAAATCCGGTCTTCCATGATCATCCGATACTGCGCGGAATGTTCTTGTCTTGCTTATAATACCTCCACTCGGATTGATTATTATTCCCGAGATTCTGGCATGAATAATATTCAAAGCAACATTTTCGCTATTTGTTCCAAAACCAAGTCCCATTGGAACAAGGCTTTCAATCGGTGCATCCGACATTTCGATGATCTTCCATGCATTGTTTTCAACGCCGGTAATGACCAAGGCATAGTTCACACCGTTAAAATAATACTTACTTTCCTCATATACACTATAATTAACGCCGACATAATATGCAGCCACCTGATGATACTTCTCTTTATATATTTGGATCCGGGAAAACGCCTCAACATCATTCGGTGCTAATTCTTTCACTTCCACAACCTTTGCCGAAATGATGTTGAACAATCCCATATGCTTTGCAGCATTAATCGGATTAGAAAGGAATGCAATATAGTCTTGCTGATTTTCCATGCATTGCAAAGCAATGTATGTGTCTCAATCCTGAGAATTCATTGCCTCCACAACGCGATAAACGACATCAAGAGATTCAGCTTGAGCGGAAACAGCCAACGCCGTTGGCGCAAAAACAGTCAGCGCGAATACGAGGAACAATAAAAGCGCGAGGGTTTGAATTCCTTTGTTTTTCATAAAAACCTCCAAAACTCTTTTTGACACCTGGATTGAATACGATTGTTTCATTCTCAATTATTTGTCTTATCCACTGTTACAGTAGGCTGCGCTATACCATTGATTGTTGCATTGACAACCAATGTATAGCTTTTTCCTCTTTTGACAGTTGCTGTTTCTTCCAGTTTCAATATGCCGGATGCAGAACCACTCCATTCGGCAATCACAATATTTCCTTGTCGCAGTTCCATCGTCGCCGAAATCGTATCTGTCACTCTGTCACCAGCTATCCGCACCGTACATGTTGCCCGTGTGCCATCAAATACAATAGTCGGCGTAAAATCAATCGTCCGCGACGAAATCGGAAGGATTGAGCTTGTCAAAAGAATGATTACAACTAACAAACACAGACCTTTTTTCTTCAAGTGTCTTCACCTCCTTTCCATTCATCTAATACGATACCAAAGGAGGAATTTGGACATAAAATTATTCTTTTTTGCTTTCCCGTACACTTTCCGCAATTTTTATAAGGTCATCCTCGTTCAAAAAGCCGGAAATGTAGAACGCCGTGTCATCAGCATCCGTCCACAGAATCGCGCTTGCAGTATCCGAACTTTCAGATAGCAGCAGGTCGGCCAAATTGCCTTCGACCGCTACCTGCTTGCGCGTCACATTTGATGCGTCAATCCACCAGCTCATTGCGTCCGGGCTGTCAATATACTTAAATTTCAGCAGCTGCCCAGCTTCATTGGCATAAACGATGAGCATCTCGCCGTTCATTTCGTCGGTGAGGAACTCCGTATATCCGGTAGGAAGCCAAGTCAACTGATAATTAACGGATGCTTTGCTTTCAAGCGGGCTGTCATCATATTTGTACACAAAATAAGTTCCGTAAAAGTCCTTGATCCATCCTATAAATGCCGTCCTGGCCTCTGCATCCACCGCCAGCCACGCGCTTCCTGCAAACAGAAGCGCCAGCAGGACGGAGGCTACGGCGCGCAAAAATCGGTAAAACAACGGGCGCTCCGTTCTTCGTTTCAGCCTCACAATGCTTTTTTCAAATTCGGTCGAAAAAACATGCACACTCGCAGTGGCACTGCTGCTTTCAAAATGACGCACATAGGCCGCTTCAGATAGTAAGGCAGCTTCGCGAAGCATGGCATCCCAAATCACTCTTTCTTGCCCTCTTTCTCATACATTTCTTTCAGTTTCTGCTTGGCACGCTGCTCTGTTTTTTGCGCGCACGCAAGAGAGATACCTGTCATTTTTGCAATTTCACGCAACGTGTACCCATGGTTATACTTGAGCCACAGAATCTGCCGTTGCAAATCCGGAAGTTGAAAAATGCACGCGGCGAGACCATTTTCGCTAACCTCTTCCGAAAGCACATCTGCGAAGTCATCTATACAGACAGGCGGCGAATGTCTCCCCCGCGCACGCAGCAGATCCGTCACGCGGTTATCGACAATCGTCACCACAAGTCGTTTTGTCCGCGTACTGACGGGTTCAATCTTACGAATATTCTCAGCGATTTTAACAAAGGCATGATGCACAACATCCTCTGCATCCTCCGCATGGTGCAAACGCGCAAAGGCCACATGATACATTAGGCCACGGTATTCTTTATAAATTTGCTCGAACTTAGACTTATCCTCGCCTGTTTCAATCATTTGCAAGTAAATGATCAACCTTTTCCACCGCCCTAATCAGTTTTCGCTCTTATAATAGCAGAAATGAGCATGTTTGTCTATATGTGATCGTCGAATAAAATTGGAAAACACATTCAAAAAAGCGTTCCCTCGGGAACGCTTTTTTCATATCTTTCCAAGACCCGCGCCGTATGGTAGAATGAAACAAAAAGGGGGCTTTTCCGATGGGAAAACTCCGCGAGCCGCATAGCGTCTCGTTCGCCGTCCCTCACCGAGGGGCTGAAAAAGATTACCGGACTTTGTCATCACTCCGAAGCACGCCTTTTGGCGTGCTTTTTGCTTTTCAGCATTCTGTATGATGTTCTCTATAATACCTTCGTGCCGGATTTGAAGAAATATAACTTGCCCGCGTTTCGTAGTCTTCCTTATCCCGCACAATATGCTCAATATAGCCGCGTTGAAAAAGATTGCTGCCGATTTCCTTATTGCAAAAGCGCTTAAAAGTTGAAATGACGTGCGGCAGCATTTCATTGGTAGGGGTCGGCGCCCTCGACGACCCGTCCCTCCGTTTGATATATTGCTCAGAATCGAGAAGAATAATTGCGTGGATATGATCCGGCATGATGACATAACGGTCTATTTTCACGCCCGGTATATTTTCACCGGACAACAAATTCTTTTCTACGATTCTTCCGATGGCTGTCAATCGTATTTGCGGTTCGCCGGGTGATGCTGCGTTTCGCGGGTCGTCGTGGGCGCCGACCCCTACCGGTTGGATGAGCGTTGAAAGAATCGGTTTTCTGTCCTTCACGCATATTGTTACAAAATAGGCACCCGTGGAACTGTAATCATGCTGTTTTATGCGAAGTTCTTTTCTTTTCGGAAGTGTCTTTTCTTTATCCATAGTTTGCTTTCCCGACAGCTTGAAAAGCACGCCTTTCGGCGTGCTTTTTGCTTATTCTTCTTCCGCTTCTTCTTTCGGCAATCTGCCGAAGTCGGCGGTGAGGCGATAGAGCTTCTTGGCAAGGGCGGGACGCGGCATCTTTTCCATGCGCCATGTCCAGTTGCCGCCGGTGGTGGACGGCGTGTTCATGCGCGCCTCGCTGCCGAGCGACAGAAGATCCTGCATCGTATAGATGGCGGTGTCCGCCACGGTGGACGCCGCGCCGCGGATGAAGCCCCAGGCATAGCCCTCGGCGGGCGTGAGGTTCAGATACCGCTTGGCATACGCAACATCGGCGGGTGCGGCGGTGTGCATCCAGCCCTCGGCGGTATCGTTGTCGTGCGTGCCGACATAGACCACGGAATTGGCGCTTTTGTAGGTGTGCGGCAGATAGTTTGACTCCTCGCGGCTGTCAAACGCGAATTGCAGCACCTTCATGCCGGGATAGCCGCTGTCGGCCAACAGCTTGGCCACCTCGGGCGTGATGTAACCGAGATCCTCGGCGATGATGTCGAGCCCCGTGACCTTCTTCTTCACGGCATTGAACAGCGACATACCGGGGCCTTTCTCCCACGCGCCGACCGCGGCGGTCTTGCTCTCCGCCGGGATGGCATAGAAGGATTCAAAGCCGCGGAAGTGGTCGATGCGCAAGACGTCGTAGAAATCCGCCTGCCGCGCGATGCGGCGGCACCAGAAGTCATAGCCGTGCGCGTGCTGGTACTTCCAGTCGTAGACCGGGTTGCCCCAGAGCTGACCGTCCGCCGAGAAGGCGTCGGGCGGGCAGCCGGAGACCAGCTTCGGCGCGAGGTTTTCATCGAGCAGGAAATCACGCGGGTTTGCCCACACATCGGCGCTGTCGCGCGAAACATAGATGGGCAGGTCGCCGATGATGCGCACGCCGCGCGCATTGGCATAGGCACGCAGGGCGTTCCACTGCCGCATAAAGGTGTATTGCAGGAACTTATAGAAGCCGATTTCGCGTCCGAGCCTGCGCGCGGCGGCGTCCAGCGCCGCACGGCGGCGGAACTTCAGCCCGTCCTCCCAACTTTCAAACGACGCGCCGCCTTTCTCGTCCTTGATCGCCATAAAGAGCGCGTAAGGCTCCAGCCAATCGCTCTCGCGGCGGCAGAAGTCGAAAAAATCCGCCGGGATCTTGCTAAGAAAGCGCGTGTACGCCAGCCGCAGCAGCGGAAAACGCAGGTTGTAGAGTTTCTCGTAGTCAACGGCACGCCCGCCGTCCGCCGTGGCATCCGCCGCCTCAATTTCCTCGCGCGTGAGCAGCTTTTCGCGGCGCAGCGTGTCGAGGTCGAGAAAATACGGATTCCCCGCAAACGAGGAGAACGACTGATAGGGCGAATCACCGTAGCCGGTCGGGCCGACAGGTAGAATCTGCCAGTATCGTTGTCCCGCACGGTGCAGGAAATCGACAAAGGCATATGCCTCTCTGCCGAGTGTGCCGACGCCGTAGGGCGACGGCAGGGACGAAATGTGGAGCAAAACGCCGCTGCTTCTCATGTGTGTTCTCCTTGTCTGCAATAGTAAAAGCGTCTTTGAAAATAGTCGGGTCGGGGGATGCATGTATGCCTTCCCCCTTGGGGGAAGGCGGCGCGGAACGGCATTCAAAACAATATCGTCAACATACAAAGCGGGGGACGTACCGCCCTGGACGCCGGTTCCTGCAGGTATAAATTCTTTGCAAATCTGTAGGGGCGATTCACGAATCGCCCGTTTTTGCCTCAGTTCGGCGGGCGATTCGGCAGTCACTCCCTACGAGTTTGTGGTTTTTTCATCTGTTGCGCGCAAACGAAAGCAGTGTTCTACAGGAAGCAAAAATCGCTTCCTTTTTTCTTTTTTCGCTTGAATTACCCTAAAACCTATCGTATAATAGGGTTGATGAAAGTGAGGGAAAGCCATGCTGATTTCAACCAAAGGGCGATATGCGCTGCGCGTGATGCTGGAATTGTCCGACCACGGCCGGGACGAATATGTGCCGCTCAGTGTGATTGCAAAAAAGCAGGAGATCTCGGAAAAATATCTTGAGAGCATCCTCGTCGTCCTCTCGAAGGCGGGCGCGATCGACGCGCTGCGCGGCAAGGGCGGCGGCTATCGGCTGAACCGCGACCCGAAGGACTACACCATCGGCGGCATCCTGCGCCTGGTGG
>OFMU01002039.1_pt1 | contig 11504 bp, 8 predicted proteins | sample 1541861 | NCBI WGS metagenome assembly OFMU01 (sample SAMN04209238, study PRJEB22552) | human gut metagenome | biome: gut; material: feces | host: Homo sapiens | place: USA: Oklahoma
CTACGGGCTGTAATAAATCCGTCTCGGTGGGGAGGACAATGGAGATCCGGTCCACCTCATAGGTCAGCACCCGGTCCAGCACCGTGATGGTGAACGTGTCGCCCGCTTCCAGCTCGTCCAGATTGGTGAACAGCTTGGCGCTGGGCAGGCCGCGGTGGGCCGAGATGACCGCATGGGTGCCCGCCCCGCCCACGGGGAGGCTGCTGCCCTCCAGATGGCCTGCCGCCACCTGCAAAACACCATCGCTGGTGCCGTGGTAGACGGGCAGCTCCACGCCGATCCTGGGGATGGTGATATACCCCATAATGCCCGTGCCGGAGACGTCCAGCGTCTCGTCATAGCCGGAGACCTGCTCCGGCGTGAAGAACGAATTGGGCGTGGCCGCCAGCCGCTGGTTGTAGGCGTCCGCCGCCTCAAAATAGGCGGTATAGTCCGCGTCCGACATCTCGTTGACCGTCTCGTCATAGCTGGCCAGCGCGCGGGACTGGTGGCGCTGGTTGACATAATCGCTGACGGTGGGATATAACATCACGGATAGACCCACGAGAAAGATCAGGATTAAAATTATGGTACTGCGGTTCTTTTTCATGGGCTACTCCCTAATGTTATCAGGATATTTTTTGCTTTGGGGTTTGGTTTAGCGCTTGTTCTCCATCCGCTTCTTGGTCACCAGCAGGACCACGGCCACAGCCATCAGGCCGCCGCCAACGACGTAGAAGACCGTGGTGCCCATGCCGCCGGTGGAGGGGAGGACTGCACCCGTGTTGTTTTCAATGACTTTTGCTTTCTGTGCATTTTTTGCATCAACAACAGTGTTTTTCCCGATTGTTGTAGTTGTTACCATATTTCCAGAAGTCAAATCAACCGAAAATGCACCATTCGGTTTATTGTAACCATCCAGGGGCTTTGTCTCGCTCAAATAGTAAATCTTTTTGTCAAGTCCTTCAATGGTAACTTTTTCACTATCAGTAGTAACAATTGTATCTGTCACACCTGCTGCTGTGGTATCTTTTGCAACGCGGTATGTATTATCTGTTTTCACAAATTTGATGGGTTTACCACTAACTACATATTCACCATCAACAGAACCTGTAGCTGCTTCATACAGTTTAAATTCAACATTGCTCAACAGCTTTTTTGTCGTTCCATCAATTTTTACCAAATCAAATTTATAAGTATAGGTATTGGTCTGGCTTGGCACCGTTTCCGAATTGTTGCCATACTTCAGTTTTGCTGTATTTTTATTTGCCGTGTCAAATACTACAGCATTTTCATTTATCGTTGCACTATAGGTAACAACGATATCTGTAGTATTTTCTGTAAGGCTGTCAAGATATGTCTTTGTAAAGGTCAGCTCAAAAGTATTTTCAATACTATTAGATGTCTTTGTCTTAACCGTGTAATCTTTATTCAACACCAGATCATTCGTTCCGGCTTTGACCACAATATCATTATTGAACGTCAAACCGTTATCCATTGTATCCGTCAAGACATAGTTTTCTGCGCCCTTTTTTGCATGAATCGTAACCTGATACTCAACTTTATCACCGATTTTGGCATTACTGTCAGTATCCCAGTTATCATTTTCTTTTACTTTTTTCTCAATCGTCGGAGAATCATTTTTTTCTCTCAAAATTGCAGCCGGATTTGTCGTATCCAACGAGCACAGTGTACCAAGAGAGGTATCCAAAAGATAATAACCAAGGCTCAGACTACTAAAAGACACTCCCGCGTTTCCTGCTGTCTGATGGCCATCATCTTCGATATTATTCTTTTTTGCAAACGCCAAAGCATTTTTTGCGAACGTAGCTGCCGTCTCATCCGTAAACTCTGCTTTTGGCTTAATATAACCATTTACAGTCTCAAAGTAACTTGTAAATGCACTATCGGTTGCAAATCCTGCATTTGACCACTTTGTACTCATTTTATAGGAATAGCTATTTCCGCTATAGCTTTCCAAATCAAAAATACGATAGATTTTATATTCTTCGTTTTCCTTTGCGTTCTGAACGGTGATGCTTCCCGTATTGCTTGCCGCAAACGCCGGGACGGCCATAGCCAGCACCAACGCAAACGCTGCAAGCAGCGCCAACACGCGTTTTACTCTTTTCATATTTCTTTACTACCTTTCTTACGTCCCCTCTCTGAGACACCAGAGAGGGGATTTATTTTCCTACGTTCGGTTTGTTGCCGGGGTCAGAGCTGCAGGAGTCACTCTTCCCCCCTTTTCCGCTTGCGCCTGGAGTTATATCCACACAGCACCGCGGCCAGCGCAATGGCCGCGCCGCCTGCCGTGTAAGGAACCGTGCCGCCCGGGGAGCCGGTGGAGGGGAGCTCGTAGGTGGAGGCCTCGGTGTTGGTGATGGTCACCGTACCGCCGGGAGCCACACCTGTGGTTCCGCTGCTGCCCTCCGGGTAACTATACGAAACCGTATAGCCGCTTACGCTGGCTTCCTCCACGACATAATGGGCCGTGGGATCGAGGTTTGTAAAGGTGTATTTCCAACCGCTCATTTTGGTCATCGTAACAGTATCTTCGCCGTCCACTTGAACCAGAGTCTTTCCTCCCGTACTCTCCACCTTAAAGAGTTTTAACTGGATGCTATCCGGCTCTTTGTCACTTGGCAATACACTGCCGTCCTGACCGTTCCACTTTTTGACTACAGACAATTCCGTTGGCTTAAGCTGGTTTACAACAACAATGGTATCACCGCTTTGGTAAGCATCATTCGCAGAATGTTCTTTTCCAAAACCATCCATATAACTGATGATATAATTATTACCATCCTGCTCTTTTGCTTCAAACTTTGTGTTGCTCTTAAGGTCCTTACATTTTGTCAGGTCTACCTGAGCTGTCCATCCGTTGGCGCTGTTCAAAGTCACCGTATCAAATGCTGTGTTTTCACCTTTTTTGAAGACATCCACCTTGATTTCACTTTGCTCGTTTTTCTGGTCCTCAGACATAATCGTCCCGTCTGCATTTTTCCATACCTTACGGACTGTCAGCTCCAGCTTGCTGTTTTCCACTTGCAGAACCGTTGTCTTTCCATAAGTTGCAAATGTCACATCCTCCTGCTTCGGAAGTGTAACACTCCCAGCATTTTGTGTTGCAGCCTGATATGCATTTAACTCTGTTTGACCCGGTTGCAGCATTATGAAATAAGAGGTATTTTCTTTCAGCAGATAGCCATCAGGTGCTTTTATTTCCACCAGCTTATAAAGCGTATCGTATTCCACCGGAGCCGAGTTTATGTTCTCCATTGCAGCCTTTGCAAAATGAATCTCGCCTGTCTGGTCTGTTACAAGGTTGTCCTTGCGGATTGTCCACCCATTGCTGTCCAGTTTGGACAATGTAAACTCCGCGCCCGCAACATCCTGAGATTCAAGATTTTTCTGAACCTTATGCAGCAAAAGCTGTCCGTTTGAGTATGCTCCTGCGCTGATATCTTGTGCATGGTACTGGATTTCATCGCTCTTCGTCTCTTTGCCAAACAGTTTTGCTTTATTGTTCAGTTTTACATTTTCCTTCTGCTGCGATGTAAGATTAGACGTGTCAATCTTATACTTATAGGAGAAAACATATGCCTGATCATCTGGGACCGTCAGCTCAATGGTATACTTACACTCACTCCCACTTTCATCGGTCTTGGTCGTGAGCCCTCGGATATCTTCGTCCGCCAGTGTCGTCCCATCTTCTTTGTAGAGGTGAACATCCTGCAGGACTGCTGTAGCCCCCTGCGAAGTTGTGAACGTATCTTTTAGCGTGATCTGGTCTGCCGTACTGATCAGATCTTTGCCATCCGGATTGATCTTTACCTGATAGAATACTTCTTCCAGATATTGATCCTCACTCTTTTTTAGTTGCTCACCCTTTTTTTCCAGATACGATTTGTTTCGTTCGACTGTAACATCTACATCGTCTTTGTGGCCGTTCCATACAACCGTATTTTTGTAAGTATTTTCATTCATACTTGCATCTGCGTTCCACTTTTCTTGGTCTGCCAACTTGACACGGAACATGATTGCAACGGCTGAATAGTCCTTATTGTTTTTTTCAATAGAAGTGAGGTTGCTCAATGTAAATGTCAGTTTATTATTTGTATACTGTATCTGTACATGGTTTGGATTTGGTTTATTCCACTTCCAATCTTTATGATATGCTGCAATCTGTTGTCCATCACCCACACCAGCTGTTCTATCATCGGAAAATGTAATCACATATTCTCCAGTGTATTCAATTCCCTCCTGGAGTTCATCTGTGATCACTGTTCCATCGAACACAGACAGATCTTTCGGCGAAATCCAGAGTTTATACCAGAATGTAGTGTCTCCGCTTTCATTGTATCCGATTTTTCCACTGCCAAGACTATCCTGGAAATAATGCAAATTTGATTCCATCGCTACCATCTTATCAAAGGATTCTTCTTTTTCAACTGGCTTTTCCTTTGTAATGGTGTAAGAAGCATTTGTCTCGCTGTTCTCAACAACCAGATTGTTCTTAATTGTCCAAGTTTCACCTCCCGACATCACATCATAACAATCCACGTGTGTGCGATAGTTATTTACATTGATCTGACGCAACTTGTTGCCAGAATAATCCTCCCCCTCTTTTACAATAATTTTAAAGCTTCTAATTTTGACATTCTTATTCTCAGTGGTATTGCCTACTTCGTTGGCTTCTGTCTGATCAACAGAATTATAATAAATAATTTCCGTTTCAATTCCGCAATTTTGGGCTTGGTACATAGTCAATCCCTGGGTATAGGTATCTCCCACTCTGAAAACACGAATGCCATTTTTCAAATCCTGATCCAGTTCTGCAAGAAGTGCATAATGTGTATCTTCTGCTCCACTGGGGGTCTGCCCGCTACTGTTTACAGGGTCAAAGAACCGATCACAAAGTGTAATACTACTTGCACTTTCCGGCGACTTTGCGGTTGCATTCCAGCGAGCGATTTTCTGGTTGTCTGCAGCACCATCTTGCAGGTCACTTTTCGCCTTACCCTTTACGGCTTCCCATCCCTGACGTACTACTTTACCGCTGCCAGTTGTGCCGTCCTGCTTTTTATCATCTTTGTCGATCTCAGCATCGTTTTTCAATAATTCGTTATCCTGTATGCCTTCAGGAACTGTGGTGTAATACTCAATCAGATAATACTTTTCCGTTGAACCTGCCGGGAATGTATATGTAAATCCGGTTTCCTGCTTTGCCTCATTTTGGGTGATCGTTACTGTGCCTTTCGACGAAACCGTTTTGTTGATGCTGTCCCAGTTATCGCCAGAGCTACCGTATTTCACCTTGATTCCATCTGTGCCGCCTACGATCGTTGCCCCTGTATACCGCAGAGTATCCTTGACCGTATACCCATTTAAATCGCTTGGCCCTACATTGTTGATTTTGATTCTCCAGCGCATCTTACGGTTCACAGTATCATAGTTTCCGCTCTTTTCAATAAGAGAACCGCTATACCGCTTACTCCACGATGCCGGAACGGGCTCCTTTTTCCCCTCATAAATCGCAGAGGCTGTATTACCGATTTCACCTGTGGGCCATTTATCCGCATCGTTCAATTTATAGTGGTAGGTCAACGTATAGCTTTCGCCTGCCTCCAGTGCGTCAAGATCACTGATTTCAAAGCATGGTTTTCCTGTTGTACTATCCGTACCAAATTTCAGGTTTGTTTCCTTTGTCAGCTCAACAGAGGCTTCTCCTTTCTTCAAAGAAAAACTATTCTCATCATAATTTCCTGCAATTGTCGTGCTTTTTCCAATAATATCTGAAATTTTTACTTTCTTTCCATCCGTTCCCAGTGTAGAGCTTACTGTCACCGTAAATTCCACATACTTATTCCCGTTTGCATCCAGTTTAATTTCACTACCGCTTTTTTTCGTCTGAATGTCCGTCGGGTTTTGCAGCTTGATCGTGGTCCCTGTTCCTGGGAAACTTACTTCTCCGGAAGCCTGATTTGCTTTTTTGCTGGCAACCGAATCGACCTTGAAGTATGCATTGAAAGACTCGTTTTCCATATTAGGTGCATCTTTAAAATCAAATACCAGCTTCACCAAGCCGTTTTCATCCACTGTAACCGCACCAATATCAATTTCCGAATCATGATCATCAGGGTTTTGCGCCATAATTCGGCCGGATTTTGATTTCTCCATGCCATATGGAAGCTGATAGGTCAGCGTCTTTCCATTTTTGAAAGTATCTGGATTCGTAACAAAATCCACTTGTGTCCGGATATTATCTCCAAATGTAATTACATGGTCTTTATCAATCGGGGTCCATGCTCCATCCTTGTTCTCTGAAACAGTAACAGAGGTAATCTTCGTTACGATGTTAAGTTCCTGTTCCATTTCAGATGCAGTCGCAGCATCCGGGTCCTCATCCATCAAATCGCTGATACCATACCCCTCCGCGGCATTGACGGACACAAAGCTGGTGACCTCGTTCAGGGTAACGCTCACCTCGGCCACCTGGTCGATGGTGGTCTCGCCGTCGGACTCGCAGCCGGTGGCGACATCGCCGGAAATGACGGTGAGGGCCGTGGTCAGATCGGTCTCCTCGTCCACCGCCGCGTCGGACACCACGCCAATGGTTTCGCGGCCCTCGGCATTTTTGTACATGACGATATCACCCGGCAGGATGGAGGCAAACCCCTGCGGGTCATCGGTATAATATTCAGAGTTCATGCGGGCAAGCTCGCCACGCAGGGCGCTGATGCTGGCGTACTGGGGGATGATATCCTGCGGCACGCCCGCGTGGTACAGGCAGTAGGCCACAAAGGTGCTGTCCCAGTCGGCATACACCATGGGCTTGTCCTTATAATACTGGTCGGCATACATGGTGTAGCCGTTGCCGTCCTCGTCCACGTCGGCCTTGCTCTCGGTATAGCCAAGCTGGCTCCGGGCCACGAGCACCATGTCCTGGGCCCAATCCACGCTGGTGCGGTCTGGGGTCTTGGCGTCGTACTCCGCGTCGATCTCGGCGTTGGGGTTGACGAGGCAGGCGGCAGTATGCTCGTGCTCTTCCTTGCCGCAGATCAGCACCTTGCCATAGCACTCGTCGGTGTGGTGGTGGACGGTATAGCCCGTGTCGATCTCGTCGTCCGTTTCGGGTTTGGTGGCTTCTTTTTCGGGTTCCGGGTCGGCTACTGTCTCCGGTTCCTCGGCAGAATCGCTCTCCTCCGCGCTGTTTTCGTCCGTGTCGTACAGAGCGGCGCCGTCATCCGTTTTCTCCGGCTCGCCCTCTTCCTGGCCGCAGACCAGAACCTTTTCGAGGGTATAGCAGTCGTCGGTGTGCTCATGCTCGGTGCAGAGCAGTTCGCCGGTCTCCTGGTCGTAGCAATAATCCTGATGGATGTGGTCGCTCTCGATGCCGCAGGTCAGCACCTCTTCTTCCTCGTAGCAATCCGCGGTGTGGTGGTGCAGCACCACTTCCGGCTCCGGCTCTTCCTGCGTGGCGGGCTCACTTTCCGGCTCGCTCCCGGCTTCGTCCCAGTCCGCAGCGCTGGAGTCACCGTCCCCTGCGTCATCAGCCGAATCCATCGTTTCTTCGACGATTTCGCCCTCTTCATAGCCGCAGATAGGCTCGGTGCCCTCGATGTAGCAATCGTCGGTATGCTTGTGTTCTTCTTTCCCGCAGTAATAGCGCGTGTCATCGGCGGCAAGCGCGATGCCATCCTGATGCAGCCGCCAGCTGACGCTCATGGCGGTCAGCATCGCCAGCACCAGAACCATTGCCACCGAACGCCGGGCCAAATGACGCTGCCGCTGGACGTTCTGAATGGCTTCCTGGAAGCGATTCTTCATTCCCATAATGGATTCCTTTCCTCAGTGAATCAACGAAAAACCGGACAAGGGCCAGACGCGTAAAAAGACCTTGCCCACGATTTGACTTTTTTCGACACAGCCGATCACCGTACTCCGGCTGTCGATGGAGGTGACGCGGTGGTCGCCCATCACAAAATAGCGGCTCTCCGGCACCTGATAGGGGAACTCGATGTCGCACTCGCCCAGCGCCAGCTCATCCACATAGGGCTCGTCGAGCACCTCTCCATTGACGCTCACGACACCTTTGGTGTCGATGGAGATGACATCGCCCGGCCCGCCGATGATGCGCTTGAGCAGCAGCTTGTTCTGCCAGTAAAAGCCACACAAGTCGCCCGTCTTCCAATCGTCCGTTTTTACCAGCAGGATCACGTCCCGGTCCTGCAAGGTGGGGTTCATGCTGTCGCCCGACACCTGCAGCACAGGCAGCAGCAGCGTGGCCAGCAGCACCGCAATGGCCGCCACCACGATCAGGGTGCTCACCGTACCGCGCAGCACCCGCCAGAAACGCCGCCGCTCGGTCAGGCGCTTCCGTTCCGCATCCACCCGCCGCAAAGCCTCGGTGTCCTGCGGCGTTTCATCCTGCCGGAGCGTGTCGATGACGTCGATCAGCTCCGTGCGGCTCATCCGCCGCAATTTCCGCTCTGACATAATTCCTCCGCAAAGTCTTCTGCAAGGCTTTGTCTTTCATTCCATTCCCAATTTATCTCAATCGCCGTCCTCTGCAAAGCGCGGCACAATCCACGAAAACATTTTCGTTCTTTTTCCACGAAAAAAACGTTATAAAGATAAGTGGTATCAATGACAGTATAGCACCAATATTTCCTGTTTTCAATCAATTTTCCTAAGATTCTTTGCCACGATTCCTGCTTTTCATGATTTATTCCTTTTGCAAAACATCTTTTTGTATTTTTACAACAAAAGAGCACCCCAGGGCAGGAAACCCGGAGTGCTCTTTGATTACACAGTGTTGAACCGCGCGTTTTATTTACTTCTTGGTGCTTCCCATATCGGGGACGAAGCTATTGATCTTCTTGACGGTGTCCACGATGGTGACCACATTGTTGATGATGGAGCTGCCGGCGGAGAAGACACGGGCAATGTAATTGAACAGGGTGCCGATATCCTTGAACATCTGCCAGCCGGTGGTTTCACCGCCAACCAGATAGGTCATCTCCTCTGCATCAATGGCTGCGTAATTGGCGGGCATTTTGAGTTCATAGTTCGTCATAGTAATTTTCCTTTCTTCAGTAAACTCAATAGAAAAGCAAATTCATCAGGAACCCTGTGCGGCGACCACGGTAACCACGACAGCGACCACCGTTGTGACCACCAGCACCGTGCCGAGGTTGTCTTTCAGCTTCCAGCTCTTCTCTGTGTCAGCGGCTGCCGGTGCTGTCGTCGTTGTCTTGGCTGCAGTGGCTGTGGCTGTGTTCTTTTTGGCCGTCGGCGTCCAGTGCGCGTAGATGGTGGTATCGTCCTTGAAGTTGTACCGCGTGGTGATCTTGGTGCCGCCCACCACATCGTCGTACCAGCCATCAAACTTATAGCCCTCCATGGTGGGGGTGGGCGTACTGGTCAGCCGGTAATTGGAGCCGTACTTGTAAGCATACAGCTGCATGACATCACATGTACCGCCCTGTGCTTCCAAGTAGACGTTGTAATAGCTTGCGTCCGCCGCAAACGCCATGGGCACCAGGTTGCAGCACAGTGCCAGCGTCAGTACGCAGAGCACGAGCTTTTTCCAAAGCTGCTTCATAGACCGCGTCCTCTCTTTCCAAGCGTGTTTCCCCGGGCGCTTTCCGGTATTCCGGGAGCGGCACGTTCCACCCAGCCGCCGGGCGGTTTTCCAGCGCTCTCCCATGGAACAATTATGAATCGGAACTGGTGCCTTGTCAAGCCCGGATCGCAAAATCGAGGTGGGAATTTTTATGGCATTTTCCGTCATTTTCCGCGTTCCCGGACAGATGTCGCCTTTCCGCGGCCATTTCCCACCGGTTTCCCGTTTTTGCGCCCCTCTCTGCCGTGCAGGAAACAGCAGGGAGGAAAAGCTCACAGCCGGTTCTTTTTCATCAGAAATATTTTACCAGAAGTGCCCGTGTCCGCGCAAGTGTCCAAATGGACACAAATCACAGATTTGCGCCTGTTTTATTGGGTTCTGCACAAAGCCGCCCACAAAAGTTCGTGAAGAACGCACAAAAAACACGGCATAAAAATCCGCCAGCCTTTCCTCCACCGCAATTTCGACAAAAACGCTTGCTTTTTGAGCCCGCATTGCTTATTATATTCCTATAAAGATTCTGGGTGGTTTTTGTGCAGATCGTCTGCATGGGCACCGCCCGGAAGAACGGAGGAAGCCGCATGACCCTTGCGGAAGAGAAACAGGTTCAGCGCAAAGCGGGCATTGCGGCCCGCCGGGCACTGGCACCGGAAACCCGTGCCGCTGCCAATGCAGCTCTCTGCGCCCGGCTGGCGGCGCTCCCCTGCTTCCGGCAGACCCGGACCATCCTGCTTTACGCAGCCTTTGGCGGCGAGGCCGACCTGGCCACCCTGGCCGAGACGGCCCGGGGCCTGGGCAAAACGCTGGCCTATCCCGTCTGCGGGGAAAATTTCAGCCTGACCGCGGCTGTGCCCGGCGAGGATGGCTGGGAGGCAGGGGCCTACGGCATCCGCACCCCCATCCTGAGCCGGGCAGAGATCCTGCCGCCGGAGGCACTGGATCTGATTTTAGTGCCCTGCACCGCCTTTGACGCCGCCTGCGGCCGGGTGGGGATGGGCAAAGGCTACTACGACCGCTACCTGCCCCGCTGCACCCGTGCGGTGAAGCTGGGCATTGCGTTTGAAGCACAGCGCGTCCCCCACGCCGCTCTGGACGAACACGACCAGCGGCTGGACGCGTTCATCACTGAGGGAGGAATCTATCGTGGAACTGACAAAATCGAGCTGTGAGGGCTTTTTGGAGAGCCTTGCCAGCAAAGCCCCGGCCCCGGGCGGCGGCGGTGCAGCGGCCCTTGTGGGTGCGGCCGGCGTGGCCCTGGGCAATATGGTGGGCAGCCTGACCGTGGGCAAAAAGAAGTACGCGGCGGTGGAGGCGGATCTCCGAGCCCTGAATGCCCGGGCGAAAGTCCTGCGCAGGCGGCTGGAAGCGCTGGTGCAGGCCGACGCGGAGGCGTTTATGCCGCTGGCTGCCGCCTACGGCCTGCCCAAAGAGACGCCGGAACAGCAGGCCCATAAGGCCGCGGTGCTGGAGCAGGCGCTGGACGGGGCCTGTGCCGTGCCTCTGGAGATCATGGAAGCCTGCTGTGAGGGCATTGCGCTGGCGCAGGAGTACGCCGCCAAGGGCAGCGCGCTGGCCGTCTCCGACGCCGGGTGTGCGGCGCTGTTCTGCAAGGCTGCCTTACAGGCTTCGGGCCTGAATGTCTCCATCAATACCAAACTGATGGCAGACCGCGCCCACGCCGAGGCCCTGAACGCCAAGGCAGACGCACTGCTGGCACAGTACGTCCCGCTGGCCGATACGCTCTACGAAAAAATGGCAACACAATTGAGAGGGGAAGTTTAAATGGCAACGATCTTAAAAGGCGCGCCCGTGGTGGCGGCCATGAACGAGGCAAACGCCGCCCGCTGTGCGGCATTGGCCGCCAAAGGCATCACCCCTACCCTGGCCGTGGTCC
>OFMU01002044.1_pt1 | contig 11476 bp, 7 predicted proteins | sample 1541861 | NCBI WGS metagenome assembly OFMU01 (sample SAMN04209238, study PRJEB22552) | human gut metagenome | biome: gut; material: feces | host: Homo sapiens | place: USA: Oklahoma
CTTTTGGATATGACAACGTTCTTTATAAAAAAGATATAGAAGGTAGTTTAGCACATGTATATATGCAGGTGAAATGCGGACTTTTAACAGAAGAAGAAGGAAAGGCTATAACTGATGGACTTGTTGGAATACTTGAGGATATAGAGAGTGGAAAACTACCACTTGATGGAAACTACGAAGATATTCACACATTCACAGAAGCTAATCTTATAGAAAGAATTGGAGAAACAGGAAAGAAATTACACACAGCAAGAAGTAGAAATGACCAGGTAGCTGTAGATATGAGATTATATGCAAAAGAAAAAGGTGCAGAAATAGCAGATCTTACAGCTATGTTGAAAGATACAATAAAAGCAAAAGCAGATGAAAATCCATGTATAATGCCTGGATACACTCATCTACAGAGAGCACAGGTTGTAACATTTAAACATCATTTAATGGCGTATCACAGCATGTTTTCAAGAGATGAAAATAGACTTAGAAATGCTCTTGAAATATTAGATGAATGTCCTCTAGGGTGTGGTGCACTAGCTGGTACAACTCACGATATAGATAGAGAAATAACTTCAGAAAAATTAGGATTCAAAAAACCAGTAGACAACTTTATGGACGGTGTAAGCGATAGAGATTATTTATTAGAACTTATGTCAGATTTCTCAATAATAATGATGCACCTAAGTAGATTAAGTGAAGAATTGATACTATGGAGCTCACAGGAATTCAAATTTGTTGAAATAGACGACTTATATTCAACAGGAAGCTCAATAATGCCTCAGAAGAAAAATCCAGATGGTGCAGAACTTATAAGAGGTAAAACTGGAAGAGTGTATGGAAACTTATTCTCACTATTTACAGTAATGAAAGGAATTCCTCTAGCTTATAATAAAGACATGCAGGAAGATAAAGAAGGATTCTTTGATAGTGTAAGAACTCTTGAAATGTGCTTAGAAATAATGGCTAGAATGATAGAAACTCTAAAAGTTAGAGATGATAACATGAAAAAAGCTGTAAAAGGTGGATTTTTAAATGCGACAGAAGTTGCAGATTATCTAGTTAAAAAAGGAACTGCATTTAGAGATGCACATGGAATTGTTGGAAACATAGTAATCTACTGTGAAGACCATGATAAAGCAATAGAAGAATTAACATTAGAAGAATTAAGCCAGTTCTCAGATGTATTTGATGAGGAAATATACGACTTCATAGATTATGAAAACATATTAAACAAAGGAATCAAAAAGAACTTAAAATAAGTAAAATAAATGGGCTGTTGCAGATTTTGCAGCAGCCCATGTTTTATTTTATTTCTTTCTTGGTTTACCTGTATCCTTTTTTATAGTCTTATCTTTTGATTTACTTGCTTTTTTCTTTTTCTTCATCCGAGCTTTTTGTTTTCTTTTAAATCTTCTATAATATTTTTTTACTAGCTTGTAAGCAAGTAAAATTAAAAATGCTATAATAGCAATTTTTAGAATAGTTAAAAGAAGTTTAAAGAAAGTATTTTCTGTTATAGCAGCAAACTTGCTAGTAACATCATTTTTAGCAACTAAATCTATAGTCTTAAATTTATCGCCATTCTTATAAATATAGAACTCCCCAACTTTATCTCCGGCGCTTAACGGAAGAGAAGTATCCTGTAAATCAGTTTTGAATGTATACTCATCTGTAACAGTCTGTCCCTCAGGAAGTACTACAGTAAAGCTTTCTTTTGGCTGATACATAAGCTTTTTCTGTTTAGAGAACCACTTTCTCTTAGTATCTACATAGTCAGCTTTATCCATTATTGTAAATGAATCGTAGTTTTCAAATCCGTAGTCTATTAATGTTCTAGAATCTACATAAATTCCTTCGTTAGTTGAATTAAATACTGCAGAGATAATTCTCTGATTGTCTTTAACAGCACTTGTTAGAAGACATTTACCAGCAGCATTTGTAAATCCTGTCTTTATACCATCTACAATATCGTATTTTATATCTATTCTCTTACCTTTATATGTTATCTTTTGGTGAGAAGTAAGGAATTTATTAGAGTTTGTATAAACTCTTTCGTGAGGATACTGTTTAGTAGGCTTGAATTTTACTGATTTAGTAGCTACGATTTCTCTAAATACTGAATCAGACATACATTTTCTAGCTATTAAAGCCATATCCTTTGCAGTTGTGTAGTGGTTTTCATCAGGCAATCCATTTGGATTGTTGAAGTGAGTACCAGTACATCCTATTGCCTCTGCTTCTTTATTCATTAAATCTGCAAATTTTGGTATAGAGCCGCTTACATGTTCAGCCAAAACATATGCGACGTCATTGCAAGAATGAACCATTAGAGCTGTAAGTAGTTCTTTTACTGTAAAAGTTTCTCCTTTTTTAAGGAACATACTAGATGGCTCTATGTAAGGAAGGTCGCCTATAGTTATTTTTTCGTTCAAATCTGGAACATGTTTTATAACCAAATAAGCTGTCCACGCCTTTGTAGTAGAGGCAGGGTAAATTTTTACGTTTCCATTTTTCTGATAAAGAACTTTACCAGTTTCATAATCCATTAAAACAGCACTTTTAGCTTCTAAATTTACTACCTTTTGATCAGCAAATACACTTCCTATTGATGTAAAAACTGATGCAAATACTAGTAAGAAGGCTATTAATACTGAAGATATTTTTTTCATTTAAAAAACCTCCGAAAATTTCAAATATACTTTTTTAGTATAACACAGTTGTGTCAATAATAGAAATGAAAGGAGTGATAAGAATGGAAAAAAATAAAAAAACACTTATCTTCGCAGCGATTGTGATAGGTCTTTGCGCAATAGCTGGAGTAAAAATTTTTGAAAGTGAGGGAAATGCAAGATATGAGATTGCTCAGAGTGAGGAAATTGAAAAAGAAAGTACAGATCCAAAACAGAGTAACGACACTTCTCAGAACACAAACAATTCTCCAACTACAGAGGTAACTGTATATATAAGTGGAGCTGTAAAAACAGAGGGTGTTGTAACTATGAGCTCAGAAGACAGATTATCTGATGCGATAAAAGTAATGGGCGGCATTGTTGAAGGTGCTGATATGAATGCTATAAACCTTGCAGAAAAGTTAGTAGATGGAAAACATTATGTAATTCCAAAACAAGGTGAACAAATTCCAGTTGATGTAAATGCAGGTGGAGGAACATCTGGAGGAGCTGCACAAACAGCGGGAGGAAATGCACAGGGACAAGGTGGACTTGTGAATATAAATACCGCAACTTTAGAGCAATTAGATACACTTCCTGGAGTTGGGGAGGCAACTGCAAACAAAATAATAACCTACAGAGAAGAAAATGGTGGATTTAAAACTATTGAGGATTTAAAAAATGTAAAAGGTATAGGAGATAAAAAATTTGAAGATATGAAAAGCAGTATATGCGTGTAGAAATAGTATTGTAAATCTTTAATAAGTCTATAGTTTTTTTATTAGGATTTGGAGAATTTATCTATTATACGAGATAAAAAAATATTGCCATTAAAAGATATTTGTTAAAAATGTAAGATAAAATAAGAATAAAATTAAAAAAATAAATTTATTAAAAAATTCAAAAAAGCTAGTTTGATTAAAAAAATCAAGCTAGCCTTTTATTTTGTAGATGAAGCTTAATTAATTATATATAAAACGTAAAAAATATGTTAATATAATAGTGCGAACTTATTAGAAAAAACGATAGATATAAATAAAAAAACAATAAATGCCTTATATAGAATTTGAAGAAAAGAAAAATATAAATAACGAAAAAATTTAAAAACAGGGGGAATTCAAGATGGCAAAAGAATATAAAAGACTAACAGAAATGACATCAGCAGGAGGGTGAGCTGCTAAAATAGGGCCAGAGGTTCTGGCTGACGTATTATCTCAGTTACCAAAAAATGACAACGAAAAAGTAGGAAACTTATTAGTAGGACTAGACACAGCAGATGACGCTGCAATATACAAATTAGATGATGAAAAAGCTCTAATACAGACATTAGACTTCTTCACTCCAATGGTAGACGATCCGTATATATTTGGACAGATAGCAGCGGCAAACTCATTATCAGACATATACGCAATGGGTGGAGAACCAATAGTTGCAATGAACATAGTTTGCTTCCCATCTTGCCATGATATGCAGGTACTTGCAGAAATATTAAAAGGTGGATTTAGTAAAGTTAAAGAAAGTGGTGCATTACTAGTTGGTGGACACACAGTAGACGACAAAGAACCAAAATACGGATTATCTGTATCAGGATTAGTTCATCCAGATAGAGTACAGGCTAACTCAACTGCAAAACCTGGAGATAAATTAATACTTACTAAACCAGTTGGTACAGGAATACTTTCAACAGCTATGAAAGAAGATTTAGTATCTCAGGAAGTAGTAGACAAAGTAATAGAAACAATGGTACATCTAAACAAATACGCAGCTATGAGTGTTAACAAATTTGAAGTACATTCAATAACAGATATAACAGGATTCGGATTATTAGGACATGCTATGGAAATGGCTAAAGCATCAGATGTAACAATAGAAATAGATTCTAAAAATGTACCTATATTAGATGGTGCAATAGAAATGGCTCAGATGGGTATAGTTCCATCAGGAGCATATAACAATATGGGATACATACAGGACGATGTTATGAAGGATGAAAGTGTACCAGAAAGTGTAGAAGATTGTCTATACGATCCTCAGACATCAGGTGGATTACTGGTTGCAGTTAGAGCTGATCAGGCAGATGATATAGTAAAAGACATGCTTGCAAATGGATCAATAGTTGCAGAAGTAATAGGTGAAGTTAAAGAAAAATATGAAAACGGAAAATACATACATGTGATATAATCAAATAAGGGAAAACAATATCTAAATATTAAAAAGAAAGAGTGGTCAGGTTGAATAAAAAAGAATTATTTAAAATGCTTCCTTCAGTAGATGAAGTATTATCACAGAAAGAAATAGAAGAATTAATAGAAAAATATCCAAGAAGCATAGTTCTTGAATCTATAAGGGAAGTAATAGATATAAATAGAAAGACAATAGTCGCTATAAAAACAGAAGAAGAAGCTGAAAAATTCTCTCTTACTATGGAAAAAGTAATAGAAGAAACAGAAAAAAAAGCAAGAGATAATTACGCTCTTTCTTTAAAGAAAGTAATAAATGGAACAGGAACAGTTCTTCACACAAACTTAGGTAGATCTTTAATAAGTGAAAAAATTAAAGATGAAATATGGACAGCAGCTTCAAGATACTCAAACCTTGAATACGATTTAGAAAAAGGTGAGAGAGGATCAAGATATGTTCATTTAACTGATATGATAAAAAGATTAACTGGAGCAGAAGATGTTTTAGTAGTAAACAACAATGCTGCAGCAGTCATGCTTGTTCTTAGCACAATGGCTAAAGGTGGAGAAGCTATCGTATCAAGAGGGGAACTTGTTGAAGTTGGTGGATCATTTAGAATACCGAGTGTTATGGCTCTTAGTGGGGCTGACCTAGTTGAAATAGGAGCTACAAACAAAACACATCTAAAAGATTACGAAGAAGCTATAACAGAAAACACAAGAGCACTTATGAAAGTTCATACAAGTAACTACAGAATAATGGGATTCACAGAATCAATATCTGTTGCAGAGCTTGTTGAATTAGGTAAAAAATACGACCTACCAGTAATAGAAGATTTAGGTAGTGGTGTATTTATAGACTTATCTAAATACGGTTTAGAATATGAGCCAACTGTACTTGACTCAATACACCGGGGTGCTGATATAGTAACATTCAGTGGAGATAAAATGCTTGGTGGAGCACAGGCAGGTATAATAGTAGGTAAAAAGAAATACATATCTGCAATGAAGAAAAACCAGTTAACAAGAGCGCTAAGAGTAGATAAACTTACAATATGTGCACTTGAAGCAACACTTAGAATGTACTTAGATGAAGAAGAAGCAGTTAAAAACATACCTACATTAAATATGATAACAATGCCTATGGAAGAATTAGAAAGAAAAGCTAATCTTTTATATGCAGAAATAGAAAAATTAAACCTAGATGCTGATGTTCATATAGAAGAATGTTTATCTCAGGTTGGTGGAGGATCTATGCCTCTTGAAACAATGAAATCTAGAGGAATAGCAATAACTCCAAACAATATGAACGTATCTACATTAGAAAGAAAGCTAAGACTTAGCGATTCTCATATAATAGCTAGAGTTTATGATAATAAATACGTTCTTGATGTTAGAACTATATTCGAAGACGAGTTTGCAGATGTAGCTAATGAGCTTAAATTAGCTTTTATGTAATTTAGTTGTAGCTCGGATTCGAAATTAGGAGGAAATAAATATGAAACACATTATAGTAGGGACTGCCGGACATATAGACCATGGTAAAACAACACTTATCAAGGCTTTAACTGGTAGAGAAACAGATACCCTTGATGAAGAGAAAAAAAGAGGTATTTCGATAAATCTAGGATTTACTTTCTTCGACTTACCTAGTGGAAAGAGAGTAGGAATAGTAGACGTTCCTGGACATGAGAAATTTATAAAAAACATGCTAGCTGGAGCATCTGGGCTAGATATGGTAATGCTTGTTGTTGCAGCTGATGAAGGTGTAATGCCACAGACAGTAGAGCATATAGATATACTATCATTCTTAAATATCAAAAATGGTCTAATTGTATTAACTAAGAGCGATATGGTAGAAGAAGAATTCAGAGAATTAGTTAAAGAAGATATAAAAGAAAGAATGAAAGGTACATTCCTTGAAAATGCAGAAATATTAGAAGTTGACTCTGTATCTAAGAGAGGTATACCTGAGCTTATTCAGAAATTAGACGATATGAGTGAGCAGATAGAAGAAAAGAATGAAAACTCACCAGCAAGACTTAATATAGATAGAGTATTTACAATAAAAGGTCATGGTACTGTTGTTACAGGTACTCTTCTTGAAGGTAAGATAAGCGTTGATGATGATTTAGTTGTATATCCAGAAAACCTAAAAGCTAAAATAAGAAGTATTCAGGTTCATGGTGAAGATGAAAATACTGCTTATGCTGGACAGAGAACAGCTATAAATATATCTAATGTTAAAAAAGACGAGATTGGAAGAGGAGATGTACTTGCAGCTCCAGATTCACTTGAAGAGTCTATGATGCTAGATGTTAAAATGAATATAATCAAGCATGTAGATAAGACTTTAAAACATTGGGATAGATTAAGATTATACCATGGAACAAGAGAAATTCTTTGTAGAGCAGTTCCTCTTGATAAGGAAGAGATTGCTCCAGGAGAAAGTGGGTTTGTTCAGTTAAGACTTGAAGAAAGTATAGTATCTAAAAAAGGAGATACTTTTGTTGTTAGAAGTTATTCACCAATGGCAACAATAGGTGGTGGTGTTATAATAGATGCTTCACCTAAGAAACATAAGAGATTTGATGAAGATGTAATAGAAACTCTAAAAGTTAAAGAAAAAGGTGAACTTCACGACATACTTGAAGAGTATTTAAAACACAACTCTAAAAATTATCCTACAGTTAAGGATATGATGAGTTATAGTGGTGCTCATGAAGAGGATATAAGAAAAGCTTTAGATAAATTATCTGGAGAAGGTAAGATATTTGTGATTGGAAATATGTATATACATACTAATCACTATAAGAAATTATCTGAAAAGGTAAGTGATCTTCTTGCAGATTACCATAAACACAATAGATTAAAACCAGGTATGTTAAAGGAAGAGTTGAAGTCTAAGGTTGAGAGCAAGTTTAAACCTAAGGAATTTGATATAGTTCTTGCTGCATTTGAAGGCGATGGAGTGATTAAGATTGCTGGAAATGTTGTTTCTTTAAAAGATTTCGAAGTTGTTTTCAATGAGAAACAGAAGGAAAATAGAAATAGAATGCAGAAGATGTTAAAGAAATGTGGCTTTGAGTCTGTTTTAACTATAGACGAGGTGACAGGTAAGGATGTTAGAGCTAAAGAGGTTCTAGATGCTATGATAGGTGATACTGTTGCTATTCTTGGTGATGGATATATTATGGATATGGAGACTTATGATAAGGCTAAGAAGATGCTTGTTGATTATATTAATGAGCATGGAGAGATTACTCTTGGTGAGTATAGAGACTTGATTGGATCAAGTAGAAAAAATTGTATGATAATATTAGAAAGTTTCGATAGAAATAGGATAACAAAGAGAATCGAAAATAAAAGGGTTCTCGTATAATAAAAAGGCAAGAAGGTACACTTCGTTCCTGGCTTCGACGATTTCTTCGTCTAGCTCGAACTTTGTTCGAGGCTAAAGACGAAATCGTCTGCAGATAGTCACTGAAGTTGTACCTTTCTTGCCTTTTTTCATAGGGAACCCTTTTTATTTCGATTCCTTGTTGTTATTAGGAAAGAGGAAGAAGTATGCTTTTGCTCCAGGTGGCAAGCCAATTGTCGCTACAAGCATACATTCTTCCTCTTTTTTGTGTTGGAAACCATTTTTGTTTTGATTTGAAGTTTGTTTATGTAGTAAAATATATGTAATATAAAATATTATTTTGGGAGGTGTTAGTTATATGGTTCAGTATAAGAGTTTAGAAAATACTAGTTTAGAAGAAATTCATAAGACTTTTATTGAGGCATTTTCAGATTATGAGGTTGATATGAATTTACCTTTTGATACTTTTAAAGGTCTTTTAAGAAGAAGAGGATATGACGCGAGTGTTTCCATTGGAGCCTTTGATGATGAAAAGTTAGTTGGATTTCTTCTTGATGGTTTTAGAGAATGGAATGGAAAGATGTATACCTACGATACGGGAACTGCCATTTTCAGAGAGTATAGAAATAAAGGTATAACAACTGAAATGTTTGAGAGAAATATGGAATTATTAAGAGAAAAAGATGCAAGCGGATATATTTTAGAAGTATTGAAAGGAAACGAATCAGCTATACATCTTTATAAAAAGCAAGGATTTAATGTTGTAAGAGAATTTGATTGTTTTGTTCTTAAAGATAAAAATATTAAAAGAGAAGATAAGTTTAAAATAGTTAGTGTAGATGGAATCAACGATATTGAATGGAAAAATTTTGAAAGATTTTGGGATTTTAAACCATCTTGGCAAAATTCTATAGATTCTGTAAAAGCTGATAAAAATACTTTTGAGTACTCTGTAGTTGTTCTAGATGATAGAGTAGTTGGGTATGGAATAATGGATCCATCTACAGGTGATATTTTACAGATTGCAGTAGATAAGGATTTTAGAAAAAGAGGAATTGCTAAAGAGATAGTTGCGTATTTTTTAGATAAAAGTAAAATTGGCAGCGTTAAGGTGTCTAATGTGGAATCTACTTGTAAGAGCATGGAAGAATTTTTGGAAAAAATCGGATTTGAATTTACAGTATCTCAGTATGAAATGGAATTTATTATATAGTTATTTAATAAAAGATATTATTTTATAACAAAGAAATGGTTTGAATGATAAAATTTAATAAATCAATGATACTACAAAAATTATTTTAAGAAAAATATGAATTTAATGTAAAATAATAAGGTTTGCACAGTAATTTATATAGAATAAATATGTGCATATATTAACTTTTTTGTTTTTTAAGGAATTTGTTAAAAACGGTTGATTGATATTATTAATTTGATATAATTTTAGTATAAACATTACTAATTTTGTATCAAGGGAGTTGACAGTTATGTTAGTTGTTTGGGAAAATCTTGAGACAGACAGACAGACAGACAGACAGACAGACAGACAGAGTAGTTTAATGTCTTTTTCTTTTGATGTACAAAATTACATAAAATTAGAAATTAAGCACAGAAATATTTTATTCAGATAGAATATAGTTTTCTGTGCTTTTTTTGTTGCAATTTTTAAATGTATTAAAATCGTATAGTTATATAAATCGTATTATAAGCGCATTATAAAAATAATCAATATACAAAATATAATAACAAAATGGAGGGGATTGCAAATGAAAGCAAATAAATATATAGCTACAATAATGGCTACAACTATGGTTGCAAGTTCTGTTGGAGTAGTTGGTGCTCAGGAAAGACAGATTGAAACTATAATAGGTAAAAATAGAATAGAAACAGCTATAAAAATATCTCAAGAAGGATGGAAGAGTGCAGAGACAGTAATACTTGTAAATGACTCTGCAATACCAGATGCATTAACAGCAACTCCTCTTGCATTTGCTAAAAATGCTCCAATACTTTTAACAGGAAAAGATGGATTAAACAAAGCAACAGCAGAAGAAATCAAGAGATTAGATGCAAAAGATGTAATAATGATAGGTGGAGATGCAGTATTATCTTCTAATGTAGAAAAAGATCTTAAAGCTTTAAACGTAAAAGTAGACAGAATAAAAGGTGCTACAAGAGAAGAAACAGCATTAGCAATAGCTAAAAGATTAGATGGAATAAAAGACGTATCTGAAATAGCAGTAGTAAATGGTACAAATGGTCTTGCAGACGCAGTATCTGTAGCAGCTGCAGCGGCTGAAAGAAATATGCCAATACTTCTTGCAAATCCTAAAAAAGGATTAGCTATATCTGAAAAATTCATAAAAGATGAAAATATAAATATATCATATATAATTGGTGGAAAAACTGTATTACCAGATAAATTAGTATCTAAACTACCTGGAAAACAGAGAATAGAAGGACTAGACAGAAAAGACACTAATGCAAAAGTAATAGAAAAATTCTATACAGGTAAAGAATTAGACAATGTGTACTTAGCAAAAGACGGAATGGGAGATTCTGGACAGTTAATAGATGCTTTAGCAGTTGGAGCACTTGCAGCTAAAAATGGAGCACCAGTACTTATAGCTTCTAAAAAATTAAGTGAAAAACAGATAGATGTAATAAATACTAAGAGAATAGACACAATAACTCAAGTTGGTGGTAATGGTAATGAAAAAGCTTTCAGTGAGTTAAAAGAAATAGAAAAAGAAGTAGTAATAAAGGTAAAATCTGAATTAGAACTTCAAGAAGCACTAGATAAGGCAAATGCTAATGATATCATAGAAATAGAAGAAGGTGTAAACATTTCTAATGATATGACTTTATCTACAAATAATGCGATACAGATATATGTAAAGGGAGAATTAAAAGGAGAAGTAACAGTTAAAACTCCTAATGCAGATATTAAAAATAGTGGAACTATAGGCACATTGGTTGTAGAAAATGGTAAAAATACAACAGTCACAAATAGCTATTCTGGAAAGATAGATAAAGTTGAGATAGATTCAAGTTCTGAAAATGTTAAAGTTGAAAATAATGGAACAATAACAGAGATAGAAAATAATGCTAAGGGAACAGAAATAGAAAACTATGGAACTATTTCAAAACCTATAACAGGAACAACTACTCCAGAAGTTGATGGAAATAAGCCAGGTGGTGGTAGTTCTGGTGGTTCTTCATCAGGTGGAGGAACAGTAATAGAAGGAATCTATGTCACAGATGAAGAAACATTA
>OFMU01002048.1_pt1 | contig 11470 bp, 13 predicted proteins | sample 1541861 | NCBI WGS metagenome assembly OFMU01 (sample SAMN04209238, study PRJEB22552) | human gut metagenome | biome: gut; material: feces | host: Homo sapiens | place: USA: Oklahoma
GCTGCAGAACTGGTTTCAGCGGCAAAAGGTCTGGCTGAGACAACAAAAGAAAAAGTTCAGGCAATCGTTCTTTCCGACCATGCAGAAGAACTTGTAAAAGAATTAGATAAGCTTGGTGTAGATGAAATCTATGCAGTAAAAGCAGATCATGATATCACACTTCAGGATGATGCAGTCAGTGCTGCAATTGCTGAAATGTTAAAGAAAATCGAGCCATCCGCAGTGCTTGTTCCGGCAACACCACAGGGACGTTCTATTTTCTCAAGAGTAGCGATGCGTCTTGGTTGTGGTATGACTGCGGACTGTACAGAGGTTCTGGCTGCTCAGAGAGAAGACGGTTCTTTCTATATTAAACAGAACAAACCGTCCTACGGAGAAAATGTATTTGTTACAATTCTTACAAAAGAAGGTATTTATCCGCAGATGATGACAGTAAGACCTGGTGTCTATGCAGCCTGTGAGGCAAAAGAAAGCGGAAATGCAAATGTAACATTTTTTGATGATATCAAAATTGAAAAATCTGGAGTTGAGATTCTGGAAGAACTTCCGGCAGAAAATACAACAGACAGTATTCTCGGAGCAGAAGTTGTTGTTGTCGGAGGACGTGGAGTTCTGGAAGATGATAACTTTGAACTTCTCGAGAAATTTGCTGAGAAAGTCGGAGGAGCAATCGGAGGAACAAGACCAATGGTTGATTCAGAGATGATTCCGTTCAATCACCAGATTGGACAGACAGGACTTACAATCCGTCCGAAGATCTGTATCTCCTTTGGTGTATCCGGAGCAATTCAGCATACAGAAGGAATCAAGGATACAAATTTATATGTTGCAGTCAATACAGACGAAAATGCTGCGATTTTTGGAGTTGCAGATTACGGAATCCAGGCAGATTTAAAAGAAATTCTGGAGAACTACCTGACACTGTAATATAAAGACAGAAATTACTTACCTCAATTTTAGAATATATGCATGCTTTAAAAAGCATGACAAAAAGGAAAGCTCATCGCCGGGCTTTCTTTTTTTGCCATCAGAGTCTTGGATGGAACAATTTGATAGAAATGTATCAAATTTAGCGTTATTTTATTTGTTTTGATAATATATAGCTTTTAAAAAAAACAGATTTGGTGTATAGTAATAAGGTAGTTTGTTTATTAACAAGGAGACTATATGAGCGAGAATACAAATAAAAAAATTGTGCTCATCGATGGGCACAGCATATTAAACAGGGCATTTTTCGGACTTCCGGATCTGACGAATTCCGAAGGACTTCATACGAATGCAATCTATGGATTTCTGACGATCATGTTCAAGATTCTGGATGAAGAAAAGCCGGATTATCTGACGGTCGCATTTGACGTGCATGCGCCGACATTCCGTCATAAGATGTATGACGCTTACAAAGGAACAAGAAAGCCGATGGCAGACGAACTGAGGCAGCAGGTTCCGGTTATTAAGGAAGTCCTTTGCTCTATGGGGATTAAGACTATAGAGTGTGCGGGATTGGAGGCTGACGATCTTCTTGGAACACTGTCCAGACGATGTGAAGAAGAAGGAATGGAAGTGTCCGTTATTTCCGGAGACAGAGATCTTCTGCAGCTTGCAACGCAACATGTTAAGATCCGCATTCCAAAGACAAAGCAGGGTCGTACTGAAGTGGAAGATTATTATGCGGCAGATGTGAAAGAACGTTATCAGGTGACACCGAAGGAGTTCATTGATCTGAAAGCGCTGATGGGCGACACGGCCGATAACATTCCAGGAGTTCCAAGCATCGGAGAAAAGACAGCGACCAAGATTATCACAGAATATCATTCAATCGAGAATGCATATGAACATGTGAGTGAACTGAAGCCGCCACGAGCGTCCAAGGCACTTGCTGAGCACTGGGATATGGCAGTTATGAGCAAGACACTTGCCACGATTGAAGTGCATGCGGATTTTCCGTATGAACTGTCTGAGGCGAAGCTTGGTAATATATTTACAGAAGAAGCATATGCATTTTTCCAGAAACTACAGTTTAAGAATCTTTTGTCCAAATTCGATGTTACTGCACCGGCAAATCAGGTGGAAGACGGATTTGAACAGATTACAGATTATAAGAAGGCAGAAAAAGTTCTGGATCAGGCAAAAGAATCCACATGTGTTGGAGCGGTCATCTTCCAGAATACGGAAAATGTACTTCCGCTTTTTGCAAATGAAGCGGCAATTGGCGGTATCGGTCTTTGTTTTGATGAAGAGCATGCATACTGTATTGAAGTGACTGAGCAGATTACAAAGGAATTCCTTCTTGAAAAGCTGAGTAAGCTGAATGAAAGTTGCGGACGTTTTGTCATGTTCGATATCAAAGAAGCTATGAAGTGGCTGCCAATCAAAAATCAGAAGCATTGTTTTGATGCAACGGTTGCGGCTTACCTTTTGAATCCGTTGAAGAATGATTACACATACGAAGATGTGGCAAGAGAGCAGCTTAATATTGTAATTGAAGAAAAGTCAGAAGCTTATGTAAAGGTTTGCTATGAAGCATATACAGCGTTTAAGGGCAGTGACTTGTTATACAAGAAGTTAGAAGAAACACAGATGCTGCATCTATTTGAAGATATTGAGATGCCGCTTGTATTTACTCTTTATGATATGGAAAGAAATGGAATCCGTGCTGAAGGTGAGGCGCTGAAAGTTTATAGCAGCCAGCTTGGCGGACGGATTAGTGAACTGGAAAAAGAAATTTACGAAATGGCAGGTGAATCGTTCAATATTAATTCACCAAAGCAGCTTGGCGTGATCCTTTTTGAAAAGCTTTTACTTCCGGGAAGTAAAAAGACGAAAAGTGGTTATTCCACTGCGGCAAGTGTGCTGGACAAGCTTGCACCGGATTATCCGATTGTAAGTAAAGTGCTGGAATACAGACAGCTTACAAAGCTAAAATCTACGTATGCAGATGGTCTGGTCAATTATATTGAAGAAGATGGACGAATCCACAGCAAGTTCAATCAGACAATTACAGCGACCGGACGGATCAGCAGTACGGAGCCGAATCTTCAGAATATTCCGGTCCGGGTAGAACTGGGACGGCTGATCCGGAAGGTATTTGTGCCGGAGGACGGATACATTTTTGTGGATGCCGATTATTCACAGATTGAACTTCGTGTGCTGGCACATTGTTCCGGTGACGCAAATCTGATCGAGGCTTACCGGGAAGAAAAGGATATTCATAGAATTACAGCTTCTCAGGTATTTCACATTCCTTTTGAAGAGGTAACTCCACTTCAAAGAAGAAATGCGAAAGCGGTCAATTTCGGTATTGTATATGGGATCAGTTCTTTTGGATTGTCTGAGGACTTGAGTATTGGCAGAAAAGAAGCTGCAAAATATATTGAAGATTACTTTAAGACATATCCGGGAATCAAGACATTTCTGGATGATACTGTGGCACATGCAAAAGAGATGGGGTATGTTGTGACATTGTTCGGAAGAAGACGTCCGGTTCCGGAACTATCTTCCAGCAATTTTATGCAGCGTTCCTTCGGAGAGAGAGTGGCAATGAATGCACCAATCCAGGGAACCGCAGCAGATATTATGAAAATTGCCATGATCGGTGTGAACCGTAGACTGAAAGAGCAGAATCTGAAGTCCAGACTTGTACTTCAGGTACATGATGAACTTCTCATAGAAGCTTACAGACCAGAACTTCCGGAAGTAGAAAAAATCCTCCGGGAGGAGATGGAGCAGGCGGCATCCTTAGATGTACCGCTGGAGATAGATATGCACACAGGAGAAAACTGGTACGAAGCAAAGTAAGGGGTGGAGATTATGAAAATTATAGGTATTACTGGCGGAGTAGGAGCAGGAAAGACACAGATACTGGAATATTTAAGTGACAAATACGGAGCTTCCGTTTGTCAGACTGATAAGGTGGCAAAGAAATTACAGAAAAAAGGCGGAATCTGTTACGATCCGATCGTAGAACATTTCGGTACAGAAATACTGGACGAAAAAGGGGAGCTTGACAGAAAGAAGCTTTCAGATATCGTGTTCGGTGATCCCAAAGAGTTAAGTGTACTCAATGAGATCGTACACCCGGCGGTAAAAGAGGAAGTAAATAAAAAAATCAAAAAAGAAGAACGCAAGAACACGAATCTTCTGATTGTAGAATCGGCTGTTCTTGTAGAAGATCATTATAATGAGATCTGTGATGAGCTCTGGTATATATATGTGGAGGATGCAGTGCGCAGAAACCGTCTTTACTATTCCAGGGGATATGATAATAAGAAGATTGATGAGATTATTGCAGCACAGCTGCCAAAGGAGATGTTCCTAAAAGCCTGTGACCGTGTAATTGATAATAGTGGAATCTTTGCAGAGACAATGATCCAGATCGATCAGATTGTAAAGGAATTATAGACAGATCTCATACCTAAGATATACGGAAGGAATTTACATATATATGAGACTATGCAGTATTGCCAGCGGAAGCAGTGGCAATTGTATCTATACGGGAGGAGAGCATACACATCTTCTTGTAGATACAGGAATCAGCAAAAAAAGAGTAGAGGAAGGTCTGAAAGCTCTGGATATCAAGGGAGAGGAGCTTAGCGGGATTCTGATCACTCATGAACATATTGACCATGTGCAGGGTCTTGGCGTGTTCAGCAGAAAGTATGAAGTGCCGATCTATGCGACAAAAGGTACAATAGAAGGAATCAAAAAGATTTCCAGTATTGGAAAGATGCCGGAAGGATTATTCCATGAAATCCAGACGGATGAAACATTTACACTGGGTGAGCTGAAAGTAGAACCATTCAAAATCTCTCACGATGCAAATGAACCGTCCGGATACCGGATCGGTGACGGGGAAAAATCCGTTGCAGTCGCAACAGATCTTGGAAAGTATGACGATTATACCGTGGAACATTTGAAAAATCTGGACGCAATCGTGCTGGAGGCAAACCACGACTTAAAGATGTTGGAGGTCGGTCCATATCCATATCCGCTCAAACGAAGAGTGGCAGGAGACAAAGGACATTTATCAAATGAATTGTCAGGAAGGCTGTTATGTGATATATTACATGATAACCTGAAACATGTTGTTCTTGGACATCTCAGTAAAGAGAACAATTATGAAGAGCTTGCCTATGAGACGGTGAAGTTAGAGGTTACTTTGGGAGATAATCCATATAAAGGGGACGATTTCCCAATCACTGTTGCAAAGAGAAGCAGTGTGTCAGAGATTATTGATCTGTAACTGTTTTGTAAAAAAACACTGGTCAAAAATGATTGATCTGTAACTGCCTTACAAAAAAGCATAGTGTCAGAAATTTTACTGACACGGAGATTACGAGGAGGAACACCATGAAGAAATGTATCATTACTGTAGTTGGAAAAGACAAGGTTGGAATTATTGCGGGAGTATGTCAGTATCTTTCTGATATTTCTGTAAACATATTAAATATTTCCCAGACAATCGTAGAGGGTTATTTTAATATGATGATGATTGTAGAGGTCACAAATTGTACAAAAGAAATTGCAGTAGTTGTTAATGAGATGGAAGAACTCGGAAAAACAATTGGCGTAGATATCCACTGCCAGCGGGAAGATATCTTTGAAAAAATGCATCGTTTGTAATCTTGAATAAAGCGGAGGATTGGACATGATTAATTTTTACGAAGTAAATGAAACCCAGCAGATGATTGAACATGAGAACCTGGATGTGAGAACAATCACACTTGGAATCAGTCTTTTGGACTGTATTGATTCTAATCTGGATAAGTTGAATCAAAAAGTATATGAAAAGATTACAACAGTTGCAAAGGATCTGGTTGTGACAGGTAATCAGATTGAACAGGAGTACGGAATCCCAATTGTCAATAAACGTATTTCTATAACTCCGATTTCATTGATCGGTGGTTCAGCATGCAAGAAACCGGAAGACTTTGTGGAAATTGCAAAGACATTGGATAGGGCAGCGAAAGAAGTCGGTGTGAATTTTATCGGTGGTTATTCTGCATTAGTGTCAAAGGCTATGACAAAAAGTGATGAGCTTTTAATCCATTCTGTTCCACAGGCGCTTGCCTGTACAGATCGGGTGTGCAGTTCTATTAATGTAGGATCTACAAAGACAGGTATCAACATGGACGCAGTCCGTCTCTGCGGAGAGATTGTAAAAGAGACTGCAGAAGCAACGAAAGACAACGATTCTCTTGGATGTGCAAAGCTTGTTATATTCTGTAATGCACCAGATGACAACCCATTTATGGCAGGGGCATTTCTTGGCGTGACAGAAGGCGATGCGGTGATTAATGTAGGAGTCAGCGGACCGGGGGTTGTAAAGCATGCCATTGAGCAGGTGCGTGGACAGGGGTTTGAAGAATTATGTGAGACAATCAAGAAAACCGCATTTAAGGTGACACGTGTCGGTCAGCTTGTAGCAGGAGAAGCATCAAAACGTCTCGGTGTTCCGTTTGGAATTGTCGATCTGTCACTGGCACCTACTCCGGCGATTGGAGACAGTGTCGCTGAGATTCTGGAAGAAATCGGTCTGGAGCGTGTTGGAGCACCTGGTACGACAGCAGCGCTTGCAATGCTGAATGATCAGGTGAAAAAAGGTGGTGTTATGGCATCCTCTTATGTAGGTGGACTTAGCGGTGCATTTATTCCAGTCAGTGAAGATCAGGGAATGATCGATGCGGTAACGATAGGCGCGCTGACAATGGAAAAATTAGAGGCTATGACTTGTGTATGCTCTGTAGGTCTGGACATGATCGCTATTCCAGGAAAGACGAAAGCATCTACGATTTCAGGAATTATTGCCGATGAGATGGCAATCGGAATGGTCAATCAGAAAACAACAGCAGTACGTCTGATTCCTGTTATAGGAAAAGATGTTGGAGATACCGCTAAATTTGGCGGATTGTTAGGATATGCACCGATCATACCGGTGAATGAATATGACTGTAGCGCATTTGTGAGCAGAAAAGGAAGGATTCCGGCTCCGGTGCACAGCTTTAAGAATTAGGAGGAAATTGACAAGAATGGGAAAGGTAGCAATCGTTACAGACAGCAACAGTGGAATTACACAGGAGGAAAGTAAGAAATTAGGAATCCATATTCTTCCGATGCCATTCTATATTAACGGAGAATTATTCTATGAAGATATCACATTATCCCAGGAAGAATTTTATAAAAAACTGGCAGAGGATGCAGAGATATCTACCTCACAGCCATCTCCGGGAGATGTGATGGATTTGTGGGAAGAGCTTTTGAAAAAATATGACGAAATCCTTTATATTCCGATGTCAAGTGGACTTAGCAGTTCCTGTGATACAGCCATGGGACTTGCTATGGAATTTGAAGGAAAAGTCCGTGTAGTAAATAATCAGAGGATTTCTGTTACTCAGAGACAGTCGGTTCTTGATGCGATTGAAATGGCAGAGAAAGGGATGTCTGTACAGGAAATCGAAGAAGTTCTGATGCGTGAAAAACTAGAGTCCAGTATCTATATTACAGTAGATACACTAAAGTATTTGAAAAAAGGTGGACGTATCACACCGGCAGCGGCAGCTATCGGTACTGTGTTGAATTTAAAACCGGTTCTTCAGATTCAAGGCGATAAGCTGGATGCCTTTTCGAAAGCGCGTGGATGGAAATCTGCAAAGAAGACGATGCTTGATGCAATGGAAAAAGATTTGAAAGAACGGTTTGCCGGAGAAGAAGTACATCTCGAGGCTGCCTATACATGTTCTGCTGAAGAAGCACAGGAATGGAAAGCAGGGATAGAGGCAAGATTCCCGGGATATGATGTGGTGATGAATCCGCTGTCACTGAGCGTATCATGTCATATTGGACCAGGGGCAAGGGCAATTGCCTGCAGTCGTAAAATTAAATTGTAATAAATGAAATTACAATTTTAATGTGTGGACTCATACAGGGAGGAAAACTATGGAGATTACTGTAAGAGAATTTCGAAGTGAAGATACGAAAGATGCAATTGCAATCTGGAATGAAGTTGTAGATCAGGGAAAAGCATTTCCACAGCTTGAGGATTTGGGAGTGGAAGACGGAGAAGCATTTTTTAAAGAGCAGTCTTATACAGGTATTGCGGTCAATGAAAATGATGAGATCGTGGGACTTTATATTCTTCACCCGAATAATATTGGCAGATGCGGACACATCTGTAATGCCAGCTATGCAGTAAAAAGTACGGTAAGAGGGCAAGGCGTTGGTAAGGCAATCGTGACGGACTGCCTGGAAAAAGCAAAAGAAATCGGTTTCCGTGTGCTGCAGTTCAATGCAGTTGTAAAAAGTAATACAACTGCACTGAAGCTTTATCAGAAGCTTGGATTTACACAGCTTGGGACAATTCCGGGTGGATTCCTGAACAAAGATGGCGTGTACGAAGATATTATTGTGCACTATAAAGAACTGTAAGTGTTATAGATCAGGTTCACGGATAATGATAATATCGTTTAACTTTAAAATGGTATTTTTTTGTGGAAGCACAGAAAGATCATCTCGTAGTACAAGAAATATGGTGATCTGCTGTGTTTCTTCCATTTCTCCGACAGTCTTTCCGGCGTAGCGCTTGTCTACAAATACTTCCGCAATTTCTTTAATGTCTGTATTTTTTAAGTCAGATGTCTCCAATTTGAATGATGTTAAATATTTTTTCTTTCATAATAGTTCCCAAAACATATTTTTCCAGTTGTTATATAGTCTAACATATCTGGGACGAAATCTCAAAATGAATTAACGAAGGAAGGGTAGTTATGAATCAGGTTAAAGTAACAGAGCGTGTACAAAAACAGTTGTTTGAATTACAGGATTTACAATATCGGGATTTTCAGGCAAAACTCTTGCCGACAATAGAGAAAGAAACGGTTATTGGTGTGCGAATGCCTGTGCTTCGCAAATTTGCAAAAGGATATGGAAAAACAGAAGAAGCAAAAGAATTCTTGAAAATTCTTCCACATCAGTATTATGATGAAAATAATCTGCACGGGCTTTTGATTGAACAGATTAAGGATTATGACAGATGTCTGGCAGAGCTGGAACGATTTTTACCATACATCGATAACTGGGCAACCTGTGATATGCTGGCAGTCAAAGTAATGAAAAATCATCTGGATACATTTATAGAAGAGGTCTGCCACTGGATGAAATCAGACCGCACTTATACAATCCGATTTGGTATCGGTATGCTGATGCGTTATTATCTGGGAGACGAATTCCGGATAGAATATCCCAGGAAAGTAGCTTTGGTTCAGTCAGACGAATATTATGTGAATATGATGAGGGCATGGTATTTTGCAACCGCGCTCGCAAAGCAGTATGATCAGATACTCCCATTTATTGAAGAACGCAAACTTGATGTGTGGACACACAATAAGTCCATTCAAAAAGCTATTGAAAGTTATCGGATTACTCCAGAACAGAAAGTATATCTGAAAACGCTCAAAATATGAAGGTAATAGAATAAATGAAAAGAAGTAAGAAAATGAAAAATTTAAGTCAAAGAATAATCGAATATGTAATGAAAAGTAAAAAAAGAAAAGTATATTGTATTTTGGGTCTGGTCTACTTTCTGGCAGTTGTATTTGTTATGAATGATGCCTGGCTATATCAGACGCCAATTGCGAAACTTACGAAGGTTGAGACGCGGATGACCGGAGAAGGGAAAAGCACTCGTGGAACGAAGGAGAAAAAATACGAGCAGAACATTCAAGGAGTCGTTCTAAACGGGAAAAATAAAGGGAAAAAGTTTCGTTTTCTCATGAATATACTTATACAGGTATGTTGAAGCAAGGATACCATAAAGGGGAAAAAGTTTTCCTGAATGGTTCCAAAGATGATGTTGGATCGGGAATACGAGGTGTAAAAAGGGATACTGAGATTGTCGTACTGCTTGGATTTTTAATTCTGCTTCTTCTTATTGTAACCGGAAGACATGGAGCATTGACTGTCGGGACAGTCATAATAAATCTAATTATATTTTTCGTGGGATTCTGGAAATGTGGAGACAGTTCGAATGTGTTATCGCTTTGTAACAAATTGGTAATACTTTTTGCAGCAGCTACTTTGATTGGGCTAAATGGAATTAATAGAAAAACATGGGCAGCATTGTTGTCCACATTGTGTGTGCTCGCAATGATTATGGGGATTTTTGATCTGGTAATGAGACATATGGAAGAACTGGATTACTCCACAATGGAATATCTTGGAAGCATTGATAATCCAGATGAAATGTTTCATGCAGAAATATTATTGTCCGGGTTGGGAGCTATTATGGATGTATCCGTTGCAATTTCTGTCGCTTTGAGTGAAATTGTCCGGAAAAAACCAGATGTAACATTTTTTGAATTGTTTAAATCAGGAAGAGAAATTGGATATGATATTATGGGGACGATGATTAATGTACTGTTATTTGTATTTGGCTGAGGACTTATTCCAATGTGTCTGATTCGGATGAATAACAGTGTGCGGTTCGTTACAATTATTAAACTTCATATTCCGTGTGAATTATGTCGATTTTTTGTTGAGAGTATTGGTATTGTATTGGCAATACCGGTATCGATTATTATAACATCTGTTATGATGAAAATGTCTGCAAAGAAGGTGAAAAAGATATGCTGATAATACTTGGGTTGATTTTGATTAGCTTGATTGTGATTGTCGGAGGAGACAGAGGAGTTGTATCTTTAATTGCCCTGGTCGGGAATTTACTTCTGCTTAGCTTTGCAATCTGGCTTATGGCAGCAGGAGTACCGGTTCTATTTGTTACGGTTGGAGCGGGAATCGTGATATCCTGCATTACATTATTTTATCAAAATGGAACGAATGTAAAGACCTGGAGCGCATTTATTTCTGTGGCTATTACAATGCTGGTTTTATTTTTTGTCATTTATGTTGTAATATGGAGTACTGAGGCTGGTGGATTGAATGAAATCCAATCTGTTGGAGATGACATTTTATATTACAATATGGATTTGAATATCAGTATGCGAAATGTGATGGTTTCAGTTATTTTGCTCAGTACACTGGGGGCAATTCTCGACATGGCTCTGACAGTTACGACTTCTGTATATGAGGTGAAAAATCATAAATCCGAGATGAAATTTACAGAGCTTGTAGAAAGTGGAATGAAAATCGGAAGAGAAGTGATTGGAACAACGGTAAATACATTGCTGTTTGCATATCTTGGAGAATCACTATTGTTATTTACCTATTTGAAAATGCAAAATTATTCGTTGGAACTTTTGCTAAATTCAAAAATAGTCGGATTAGACCGGAAACCAGAAATAATAAAGTAAATCCTCCAAAAAGAACTGGCCCTACAAATAATAAGGTAGGACTCCCAACATCTCGAAATACTTGCTGATACTTTATGGTACTAAATGCTACAGACAGACACATCCCAACTAATAAACTCGAAGCGAAAAATAGGGGGAACATTCCAAGCCACTGTTTTTTTGAATACTTA
>OFMU01002060.1_pt1 | contig 11426 bp, 7 predicted proteins | sample 1541861 | NCBI WGS metagenome assembly OFMU01 (sample SAMN04209238, study PRJEB22552) | human gut metagenome | biome: gut; material: feces | host: Homo sapiens | place: USA: Oklahoma
GGTCTGTCTCCTCCAGAAGTTCTTCCATACTTTTCGGTCGTAAATCTACACAACTATACACCAAGCGTTCTTCTTTTTCAAGTAATAATTTTTCAAAGGTGCATGTCTCCCCGCCCGCTCCGGGATCCGGCGCAAGCTCCTGTACAAACGATTCGAGATCGGAAACTGCCCCCGCTCCCTGCCGGATTAAGCTGTTGCATCCCGCCGACAAGGCATCTGTAATCCTGCCCGGAATGGCATAGACATCCCTCCCCTGCTCCAGCGCAAAATCCGCCGTGATCAGCGATCCGCTCCGCTGCTTTGCCTCCACCACAACAACCGCCCGGACAAGCCCTGATATTATGCGGTTGCGCTGCGGAAAATATCCCGGAATCGGCTGCGTGCCGGGCGGATACTCCGAGACAACCGAGCCCCGTTCCAGAATCTCCTCATACAGCACCCGGCTGCTCTTCGGATAGCAGACATCCACGCCGCACCCTAAGACGGCGCAGCTGATTCCGCCCACGTCAAGCGCTCCCTGATGCCCCGCAGCATCGATGCCGCGCGCCATTCCGCTCACAACACCGACGCCGCGCGCCGCAAGCATTCTCCCGAGCTCCCTTGCAACCGTCCGCCCGTATTCGGAGCACATTCTCGCACCGACAATCGCAACGGTCTCTCCCTGCGGGAGGCATCCCTTTACATACAGTCCGTACGGCGGATTTGCGATATGGCGGAGCCTCTTTGGATAAGATGCATCCTCCAGCGACACAAACGAGATCCCGGATTCACACATCTTAGCGTACGCTTCCTCCATGTCCGTCTTTTGCGCAGCCCGGACCGCCTGTATTTCTTTTGCCAATAATTGCAGATTTTCCATCTGCTTTTCGCTAAGAAAATAGATATCCTGTGCATTCCCGACCTTTTCATGGATACTGATTTTCGCACAGTTGGAGAGTCCGGGAATATTTGCAAACCAATACGCATAATTCATCTCTTCACCTCTCCCAGAACTTTCTGTCAAAGCTTCTGTAGCAGATTGCCTCCTCCAGATGCCGGTCGCAAATCCGGTCTCCGCCGTCCATATCCGCCAGCGTGCGTGCCACCCGCAGAAGCTTATGGTAAGATCTTGCGGTGAGCTGCAGCTTTCCGTAAATCTCTTCCATATACTGCTCCTGCTTTTTATCAAGCGCACAATACTCCCGGATCTTCGTGGCAGGTATCTGGCTGTTGTACGAAAATCCTTCCTTCCGGTAGCGCTCCCGTTGAATGTCCTGTGCCACCGCCACGCGCTTCTGAATTGCCGCCGATGTCTCCTCTTTTTGCTGTCCGGTTAATTCCCCGAATGTCAGCGCCGGCGCCTCCACACAAATGTCAATCCGGTCTAAGATCGGCTGGCTGATCCTCTCTAAGTACCGGTGGATCGCCGTCTGCGTACACCTGCATTTCTGCATATCGGGATAATAGCCGCACGGGCACGGATTCATCGCCGCCACCAGCATAAAATCTGCCGGATAGACATAACTTCCGCCAAGACGCACCAGATGAACCGCCCCCTCTTCCAGCGGCTGGCGCAGCGCCTCAACCGTCTCCCTGGCGAATTCCGGAAGTTCATCCAGAAACAGCACGCCCTTATGTGCCAGTGAGATCTCCCCCGGCTGCGGGATTCTTCCGCCGCCCGTAAGCCCCTGCACACTCACGGTGTGATGCGGCGCCCTAAACGGGCGCTGCGTAAGCAGACCGTTCTCACCGGCAAGCATTCCTTTTACACTGTAGATTTTGGATAACTCCATGCGCTCCGCCTCCGCAAGCGGCGGCAGAATGGACGGGATACGCGATGCCACCATAGTCTTGCCCGCACCCGGCGGTCCCACAAACAGCAGATTGTGCATTCCGGTTACCGCAACCTCACACGCCCGCTTCATCAGCCGCTGTCCGTGTATCTCCGAAAAATCGGGAAGCACTGCGGGCTGTGTTTCTTCTATATTATATTCCTCTGCGGCGTACTTCTCCCACGACGCATCCTCAAGAAGACGCATGACCTCCCCGATATTTTCCACACCGCAGACAAGCATCCCGGAAACAAGCGCCGCCTCTTTTCGATTCGCCCGCGGCACAATGCAGCGCCGGATTCCGCGTTCCTTTGCCTCCGCCACCATCGGGAGCACGCCGTGAACCGGCTGCACCACGCCGTTTAATCCGATCTCACCCACGATCAGCACATCATCCAGTACCGCATGCGGAAGCCTTCCCATCGCAGCCAGCACCGCCACTGCGATCGGCAGATCAAACCCGGCTCCGGATTTGCGGATGTCCGCCGGCATAAAATTCACGGTAATTCTGCGCGGCGGCAGCGCACACCCCACATTGCGGAGCGCTGTGCGCACCCGCTCCCTGGCTTCTTTGACCTCAGACGCCAGAAAACCGACCATCTCAAAAACAGGCATCCCGTCGCTCACATCCGCTTCCACGCAGACAGGCACACTCTGGATACCGCGTATCGTTGCTGTTGCTACTCTGCTATACAACCTGTTCTCCTTTTCATTATAGAAAGATCTGGAATCTCTGTGCAGTGAACACTGCTGAATATCTTAGAAAATACATTTGTTAAAAAGACATGTTTAGTATAACATCATTTGTAGAAAAAGGGAAGCGGCAATTTATCTCCCGCCCCCCGCGCTTTCCATTCCTTTTCGCAGTTTTTCCAGCGCCCGTTTCTCGATTCTCGACACATACGAGCGGGATATTCCAAGCGCCGCTGCAATCTCACGCTGTGTCATCGGTTTACAGGCATAGAGACCGTACCGGTTTTCTATGATATAGCGCTCCCTGCCGGAAAGCAGCTTCGGCACAAGTGCCAGCACCTCTCTGGTGCGTCTGTCGGTCTCGATCGTCTCCACCACATCCGGTTCATCGCTCTCCACAATATCCAGCAGATGAATCTGATTGCCCTCTTTGTCCGTTCCGATCGGTTCATACAGAGAGACCTCTCTGGCCGTCTTCTTTTTGGAACGGAAATGCATCAGCAGTTCATTGTCAATGCATCTCGCCGCGTAAGTTGCCAGGCGGCTTCCGTAATCTTCTTTATAAGTAGAGATTGCCTTGATCAGACCGATGGTTCCGATGGAGATCAGATCTTCCATATCTTCATCGGAATTCTGATATTTTTTCGCCACGTGCGCTACCAGGCGCATATTCCGAAGCGTCAGTTCTTTTTTTGCCTCAAGGTCGCCGTCTTTCATTTTTTTCAGGCATTCCATTTCCTGTTCTGGTGTGAGCGGAGATAAGAAAGTTTTCACAACGCACCTGAAAAGCTTTATTGATACATTCTATGTATGGGCCATGTTTTCCGTGCTTTTCCCCTCTTTTTTCCGCAAACAAATACATGCCGTCTTTACATCTCCCCCGCCGCTTCGCTATAATAGCGTTACATGAAACAGGAGGAATTTTTATGCTGCGCACCCTTACCTACCGCATTTTATCCGCCACGGACGGGCAGACCATTCTGCATTATTTAAAAAGTCTCGGCTATTCCGGGCCGATACTGGTACATTTAAAGAAAACAGACCACGGCACCCTCTTGAACGGCGTGTGGGCGCATATGAATGAAACGCTTCACACCGGCGACCTTCTCTGTCTTCATCTGGAGGAGAATACTTCCGGCACCTCCATTTTTCCGCAGCAGATTCCCCTCGCGATCTGTTACGAGGACGAAGATCTTCTGGTGATTGACAAGCCGGCAGGCATGCCGGTACACCCGTCTGCCGCGCACCAGAGGGATACGCTTGCAAACGCCGTCACGGGATATTACCGTGCAAAAGGCGAAATCCGCCCGTTCCGCTGCATCAACCGGCTGGATGCCGACACGAGCGGCCTGATCATCGTCGCCAAAAATATGCTCTCCGCCGCCCTGCTCGGCAAAGCCATGCAGCAGCGTATGATCCGCCGGGAATACCTCGCCGTCGTATGCGGCACGCTCACCGGAAGCGGCACCGTCCACGCGCCGATTGCCCGCGTAAAACCGGGCGATGTCCGCCGGCAGGTTGATTTTCTCTGCGGGGATGATGCCATCACGCACTATAAAAGTCTCTTATGCCACGCCCCCTATTCCCTGCTCTCCCTTCATCTGGAAACGGGGCGCACGCACCAGATCCGTGTCCACATGTCCGCGCTCGGCTATCCTCTGGCAGGCGACCAGCTCTATTATCCGGCATTTTCAGACACAAAAATAAAACGGCAGGCACTTCATTCCCACCGTTTGTCTTTTTCTCATCCCGTCACCGGGGAGATGCTTACGTTTACTTCTCCGCTTCCCTGTGATATGGCTGCGCTAATTGATCCAGAACCTTCTGCTCATAGGGGATCTTCCCTGCCAGCAATTCTTCGCGGATAAATGTATTGACTTCCTGCTCGCCCCGGACAGCGAGCCGGTACAAAAGCAGTTCAAGAAGCGCCCGCGTATCCTTGTGCATGACATGAAAATCCTTTCCATGCAGGTAATACTCTAATGCGCTCCGGTCGGTATAGCGCTCCTTCTGGTAATTTTTCGAGGCCGCTACACGGTCGATATACATCTCCACCACGTACCGCAGAGGCATTTTCATGCCGCAGAGTCCCTTGTCCCCGCCCTCGTCCGGCACGCCGTAGTCAATCCAGTATTCCATGTGATGCTTGTTCCGCCCTTTGTGGTGCAGCCACGCGGACGAGTATCCCTTATCCTTGCGCTCTGCATTGTTCGGGCTCATTGTTCCCTGATAATATTTACAGCCCACCAGAAATTCTGTCGGCGTATATTTCGACAGATCATGTAATAATCCCTGTTTGTATAACCCCACCGCAAAACAGCCTTTCATGACCAGATGCTTGTGATGGTTGATCGTGCAAAAATGTTTCCATGCTTTCATAATAATGTAACCTTATTTTCCTGTTAATATAACGACAGACTGACCGCAAAGTTCGATCCGCGGCGCATCCACCCGCTCCTCCTCTTTTAGGAACGGTGCCCGCTCTCTGGCGGTGTCCATCAGCAGATACCACTTTTTCTTCCCGGGAAGCTTCGGAAGCGCCAATCTGGTAGGACCCATGTGAAAATTGCAACCGACATAAAGGAATTTCTCCCCCTCTGTTCCATCGCCATCCTCTTTTCCGCAGTAGAGCATGCCCAAAGACTGTCTCTCGCCGGAAAGATCTGAAATCCACGCATTCTCTCCGTGATAGGACAAATCGGGATACCCCGTTCCTTTTGCATCGGAAAGCTGTTTTGGCATATCCGCGGCGAGCACGGGATGCTCCCTGCGAAACGCTGCCATCCGCGCCACAAACTCCCGGAACCACGCGTAGCGCTCATCTTTCTTCCAGTTCACCCAGCCGGTCGGATTGTCCTGACAGTATGCATTGTTGTTGCCTTCCTGGGAATCTCCCGTCTCGTCCCCCTCGTATAAAAGCGGGACTCCCTGCGCGAGAAAAAGCACCGCCACCGCATTACACATCTGCCGTTCACGGATTCTTACGATCCGCTGCTTGCGGCTTCGTCCCTCCACGCCGTAGTTGGCGCTCAAATTCCAGTCGCTTCCATCCCGGTTCTCCTCCCCGTTGTCTTCATTGTGTTTCTGCTCATAGCAGAAGAGATCCCGCAGGGAAAACCCGTTATTGTCCGAAATGTAATTGACAAATCCGTGATACTGATGCTGTTTGCGCTGCTGGCATGCAAATGCATCCATACCGCCGTTCTTGTGATTGAGCAGCGCCCGGACGGGATACAGATATTCGTCATTGTATACATACAGATGCGGATAACGGCACGGGTGCCAGAGCACAGCGTTCTCGAAACCGGCGCAGAAAATCTTCGTCCGTCTAAGCCACGCATCCTGTGCAATCTGCGTGACGGGCAGATTCTCCCCCAGCAGATGGAAGCCATCCACATGATACTCCCTGACCCAGTAACGCAGCGCATCTAAGATCAGATTCTGATTGACATTCTCAGGAAAATACATCTCCATCACACATTCCATGTGATTCTCATGGAGCGCGCGGATGAGTTTTTTCCATTCGACGGCCGCATCCTGCCCTTTCGCGTAGGACGCCTTTACCGCAAAATAATTGGCGGGCGCATATCCCCACAGGTTCACACGCTCCGGCATCGCACATGCTTCCGGCTTGATCTGATCCTCTTTCCGCACCTGCCAGCTGATATATTCCGGCAATACCGCCTTCTCCTTTAAGATCAGTTCCTCAAACTCATACACCGGCATGAACTCCACCGTCGTGACACCAAGTTCTTTCAGATAGGGAATCTTATCGCGCACCGCCGCAAAAGTTCCCCGCTCCTTTGCAGGGATTCCCGCATCCATCGAAAATCCGCGGATGTTGAGCTTATAGAGGAACATCTCATGGCGCGGGATCTCCGGATGTACATCCGTCCCCCACGAAAAAGTGTCATCCGAATAACCACCGCAGACCCGGAACTCATTCTTAACGCGCCCTGCGTCTCTCCAGCGCTCTCTGCCGATGATGCGGTTTGCATAAGGATCGGTCACGACCGTCCCGCTGATTTTATAATTATAACGCAGGCTCTCTGCCTTAAGCCCCGCGACAAAGACTGACCGGATCGCTCCTCTGCAGCAGCTTTCCGGCACCTTAAGTTCCTGCCGGATTCCGCCATCTTTCCCATACAGAAGAATACTGCAGTCCTCTTCCTTTTCTGCCTCAAACGTAAACACGACTCCGCCGCCTGCGGCTGATGCCCCGTATTGTCTGTAATCGCCCTCTTTTATCGTATACGCCATGCCATCTTCCACCTTTGTCTTCGCTGCCTGCACGCCTGCATCTCTTCGCAATGCACCTACACATCATTTTGCTGTGCACCTACACATCATTTCGCTGTGCACGTCCGGAAAATCAGAGATTTCCCGGACTCACGGGCTTTCGCCCTATCAGCCATGAATTTTTAAAAATTTTGCCTGCACAGGCAAATTTTTAAAAATTCATGGCTGGCACTGCTCAATAGCCTTCGCGTACATTATATCATTCCCGCTTGTTTTTTGTATAGTTTTTTCTTTTTCGGGGAGAATGCGCTTGTCCGGCATTTGCATCTCATGTTATAATATTAAGAAACGAGAGTTCTTATTGTCACAGTACGATCGAGGTGATGTATATGAAACGAATACCCACGACAGATTTAAAGCCCGGAATGTTCACAGCCAGACCGGTTCGCACTGCCGCGGGGCAGATCATCCTGGATGAGGGCTGTCTTTTGAGTGCGCAGACCATCCTGCACATCCGTGACTATTCCATACCGGAAGTATGGATCAGGGACAGCAGCGATTCCTCCGGCGGGCTTCACGATTATCTGCAAAAGCAGTACGCTCCGGTTCGTTCCCGTTCCGAGCGTATCCGGCAAAGCGAAGAATACAAGATTTTCAGTCAGAAGTTTGACAGCTGCACTACGATGCTTCACACTGCGTTAAACGACTGTATTTTACGTGCCAAAAAGCTGGAGACAGACAAGCTTCTTGCAGGGACCCTGGATTTGTTTGCGTCGCATACTACCACACTTTCCATGTTCGACATGCTCCATAACTTACGGCAAATCGACGATTCGACTTACGCACACAGCGTCAACGTCGCCATTATCTCCCGCATGCTCGGGAACTGGCTCGGTTTTTCGGAGGATGCCCAGAACACACTGACTCTCTGCGGTCTTTTACACGATATCGGGAAATCCCGGATTCCTGCCAGCATCATCGGCAAGCCGGGCAGGCTGACTTCCGAAGAGTTTGAACAGATCAAGCGCCATCCCCTTTTAGGGTACGAGCTGCTTAAAAACCAGCCTCTCGATCCGCACATAAAGAACGCTGCCCTGATGCATCACGAGCGGTGTGACGGAAGCGGTTATCCGTTCGGTCTGTACGCATCGGACATTGACGACTACGCTTCGATCATAGCCGTCGCGGATGTATATGATGCCATGACCGCCGACCGCTGTTATCGTCTGGGGCTGTGTCCGTTTGAAGTGATCGCCCAGTTTGAACAGGAAGGCTTGCAGCGCTACAAGCCGCGCTATATTCTCACCTTTCTCGAACACATTGCGCACACTTACCTGCACAACCGGGTTCTGTTGAACAACGGACAGACCGGAGAGATTATTTTTATCAATAAGCGTCTGACGAGACCTACGATCCAGATCGCCCCCTCACGTTTCATCAATCTTGAGGAGCATCCGGAGCTCTACATTCAGGCGATTATTTAATAACATCCAATAAAGGAGATATCATGATGGCAGACAACCATAACACCAACGAAGACGAGGATATCCTGGTCACCCTGGATCTGGATGACGGCAGCCAGGTAGAATGTGAGATTTTAACCATTTTTACCGTCAACGAGCAGGACTATATCGCCCTTCTTCCGCTCACCGAAGCCGGCGAGCCGAACGAGGACGGCGAGGTCTATATCTACCGCTATGCGGAGGATAGCGATGGCAATCCGTCTCTGGATAATATTTTAGACGACGCCGAATACGAAGCCGTATCCGACCGCTTTGATGAGTGGCTTGACGAGGCAGAATTTAACGACATGGAGGACTGAGACGCTCTCCTGCCTCGGCAATAAAGCGCGAGATATCTGCATCTTTCTGATTCATCTGTTTGACGGAAAAGAGATGCAGATATTTTTTTGCCCGCGTCATACCGACGTAAAACATCCGGCGCTCCTCCTCGATGTCCTGATCCAGCACCGCCTTCTTGTAGGGCATCACTCCCTCGTTCACGTCGATCAGATAGACGTTTTCGTACTCAAGCCCCTTGGCGGAATGCAGCGTGGAAAGCGCTACGCTCTCACTCTGCTTTTCCTGGCTCTGGTACAGGCGTTCCAATTCCCTGGTGTAATTCTCGATGTGCGCAAACCATCCGTCATAATCTTCATAGCCTCTTGCACTTTCCTGTAGTTCATCCAGCACATCATAAAGTTCATCCGCCCGGATACGCCTGTAATCTGCATACTCGGCACAGAACTCGTCATATCCGATGCCTTTCCGGATATAGTTGATGGCGGCAAACGGATTCATCCGGCGAAGCTGCATCACATCATGCTCCAGCGTGACGATCCGCTCCGCCACCCACGGCTGTTCCGCCTCTCTGAAATACCATTCCCACACATCGAATGCCACCGTGTCCTCGTCCAATGAATCTCTGCTGATATAGCGCTTCGGGCGGTTCATGATCTGCAGAAAATCACGGCGTTCCCGGCTTCCCTGCGCGATCCGGATATAGGCAAAAATATCCTTTGCGATCCAGTGCTCGTAAAGGTTCGGTATGCGGTCTCTCGTCCTAAACGGAATATTGTACTCCATCATCTGCTCCATCAGAAGACGCGGCTGTGTGTTAGTGCGGAACAGCACAGCAAAATCACGGTAGCTCTTTCCCCTCTCCACCGCATCACAAATATCGCGGATGATCCGCAGATTCTCCTTCCGCTGATCCTCAAAAACGGCATACTCCACCCCGGTCTCCGCCGGGAGTGCCGCGCGGATGCGCTTCTGGAAGCGCTCCTTATTGTGCCCGATCAGATTCAGCGCATCCTCGACAATATTGGCCTGCGACCGGTAATTCGTGTCGAGAAGCACGGTTTTCGTCCCCGGAATTTCACGCTCAAACCGCAGCATAATCTCCGGCTTTGCTCCGCGGAAGCGGTAGATCGACTGGTCGTCATCCCCCACAACAAACAGATTTCTCTGCTCACCCGCAAGCAGCCTGACCACCTCAAACTGAATCTGGTTGATGTCCTGGAACTCGTCAATCAGAATGTAGGGATATTTTTTCTGCCAGGCAGCCAGAATATCCTTCCGCTCCTTGAAAAGCTCCCATGTATACAAAAGCATATCCTCGAAGTCAATCAGATGATGCGCATAGAGATATTCGTGGTACTCGCTGTAAACTCTCCGGAACACCTCTTCCCCGCAGTTCGTGGAATAGTAATGATCGAGTGAAATTCCGCTGTTTTTCACTAGACCGATCTCCCCCAGAAGCGCTGCGATGAACTCCGACTCATCCTCATATTCCAGCCTGTGGCGCTTAATGATCTCACGCATGCAGCTCACCCGCTGCTCCTCGCGGATGATGTTCTCGATCTTGTTCAGGACATTGAGGCCCAGCGGCAGCCAGGTCCAGATGCCCGGAGCGGCCTTGCGCAGGTAGCAGGCGCGCTGCAGCAGCTTGTCCGACACGACGTCGGCATCGGCGGGGTCCTCGCGCAGGGTGCGCAGGAACATGGTTGACATACGAAGGGTATTGGAAGTCATGTGTTCCACGATATTCGCGTGAACCGACAAGCCCGCCTGCTATTCGCACTATTCCGACCTTCATCTTGGCATTCGGACTCACTCGTGCAACAATGACGGCTAGAAGGGTAGAAGGGCACGATGACGCAACCGACCGAGCAACAGGGGAATCAGCCGGAATCCTCGGAGCAGCCGGTGTATCAACCGGCCCCAGCATGGGCCCCGCAATTTTCTGCTGCAGCCCCCGCAATTCCCAACGGCAGTTCCGCAACAAGCGGTATCGCAACAGCCAATGGCCATGCCACCGTTTGCGCAATCGCCTATGTCGGTCCCGGAACAAGCAGCCTGCCCGTATCAACCGTAACAGCCGGGCCGGGCCTATGCTTCTCCCCGCCCCTACCGAATCCGGCAATGGCCCAGCCGAACCAACCATCAGTCGCGCAAGAGCGATTCGGGCGTTCGTCGGGACGGCTGACCGCATCACAGGTTATTGAGACATGCGCCACCATTCTTGCCGGCGCAATACTCCTCGGTCTTGCATGGACCAACCCGCAACCGTATGCCCCGGTGGATCTTATCGCCGGCCTGTCCGGAGCGGCCATCGCCATCCAAGGCGGCATCGGCGGCATCAACATGGGAGAATGGGTCAAGGTGCTCTACGGTCTGGTCGCAAGCCTCCTGTTCGGCTTCGCCGTCGGCTGGTTGGTATGCAAGGCCGTGACCCTGATTTGCGCTGGCATGGACCGCCGCCGCACCAACTGGTTCTTCACCTACGCGCAGATCGTGGGCGCGGCGGCCATGAGCTTCATGCACGGCGCGCAGGACGGCCAGAAGTTCATCGGCGTGCTGTTCCTAGGCGTCGCCTTCTGCAACGGACAGCCCTCCGTCGAGAACATGATCATCCCCGTCTGGCTCATGTTGCTGTGCTCGATCGTCATGGGCGTCGGCACCTCCGTGGGCGGAGAGAAGATCATCAAGTCCGTGGGCATGGACATGGTTAAGCTCGAGAAATACCAGGGCTTCTCCGCGGATCTCTCAAGCTCGCTGTGCCTGCTGCTAGCCACCCTCACCGGCATCCCCGTTTCCACCACCCACGTCAAGACCACCGCCATCATGGGCGTCGGCGCGGTCAAGCGCCTCTCGGCCATCAACTTTGGCGTTGTCAAAGATA